>SXGQ01152244.1_pt1 | contig 15893 bp, 10 predicted proteins | sample 3178371 | NCBI WGS metagenome assembly SXGQ01 (sample SAMN11356859, study PRJNA531348) | freshwater metagenome | isolation source: freshwater sample F1-20 | place: China: Fuxian Lake, Yuxi | collected 2017-12-25
AGCTCGGCCTCAAGGTCGGGCGCATCGACACCGGGCTGATCCCCGCCCCCGACGGCGACGCGCCCCGGCCACCGCGGGGCCATCGCGGCCGACCGCCGCGCCCGATCGACACGTTGCTGATCGCGGTCGAGCAGCCGGGGCGCGGCTGGCTGTCGGTGGTGGCGCCCTGGCCGCAGGCCGGACCCCGGCTGGTCTGGGCGCTGATCGGCCAGACGCTGATCCTCTACGTGGTCGTTCTCGTTCCCGTGCTGTGGATCGTCCGGCGGCTGTCCGCCCCGTTGCGCGACCTGCGCCTCGCCGCCGAACGCTTCGGCCCCGGCGACCAGGGCGAGCCGCTGCCCGCGCGAGGACCCGACGACGTCGCCGCGCTGGTCGCCGCGTTCAACGCGCTCCGCCGCCGCGTCGTCGCGATGCTCGACGAGAAGGACCGGATGCTCGGCGCGATCGGCCACGACCTGCGCACCCCGCTTGCCGCGCTGCGCGTCCGCGTCGAATCGGTCGACGACGACACCGATCGCACCCGCATGGTCGAGACGATCGAGGACATGAACCGGACGCTCGAGGACATCCTGTCGCTGGCGCGCCTCGGCCGCCCGTCGGAGCCGCCGACCGAGGTCGATCTCGCCGCGCTGGTCGACGCGGTGGTCGAGGACTTCCGCGATCTCGGCGCGCCCGTCACGCTCGAGGAGAGCGACCGCATCCGCATGCGGCTGCGCCCCGCGCTGATCCGCCGCGCGGTCCGCAACCTCGTCGAGAACGCGGTCAAATACGGCGAGGCGGCGCACGTCCGCCTCATCCCCTCGCCTTCGTCGGTAGCGATCGAGGTCGCCGACCACGGTCCCGGCATCCCCCCCGACCGCCTGGCCGATGTCTTCGCGCCCTTTACCCGGCTGGAGACCTCGCGCAACCGCGACACCGGCGGCATCGGCCTGGGCCTCGCGCTCGCCCAGGCGATCGTCCGCGAGGCCGGCGGGGACGTCACCCTCGCCAATCGCGAGGAAGGCGGCCTGGCGGCGACGATCACGCTGCCGAGGTAAGAAGGCTCAGCTCTCGACCTCGACCGCCTCTTCCTTCACGCGCAGCATCGACAGCGCCGCCAGCACCATCACCCCCGCCGCGAAGGCCATCGTCCAGATCGGCTCGGTCGGGAAGAAGTGGCGCACGATCGTACCCATCACCGTCGCCACCAGCAGCTGCGGCACGACGATGAAGACGTTGAACAGCCCCATGTAGATGCCGAGCTTCTTCTGCGGCAGCGTCGAGGCGAGGATCGCGTACGGCATCGCTAGGATCGACGCCCAGGCGATGCCGATGCCGACCTCGGCGATCAGCAGCGCGTTAGGATCGCGGATCACCATGAAGCTGAGGAACCCCGCCGCCCCGCACAGGAGCGCGATCGCGTGCGTCCACACCTTGCCGATCGCGCGCGCCACCGGCTGGAGGACGAAGGCCGCGACGATCGCCGCGACCAGATTGTACCCCGCGAATAGGACGCCGACCCAATTGCCGCCCTGGTTGTACGCGTCGCTCGCCGGGTCGGCCGAGCCGAAGACGTACTGCGCCACGACCGGCGTCGTGTAGATCCACATGATGAACAAGGCCGACCAGGTGAAGAACTGGGTCAGCGCCAGCTTCTTCATGATCGGCGGCATGCCGCTGAAATCGCCGACGATGTTGGTCAGCACGTTGTCGGTGTTGCCGCGATGGTAGAGCGCGCCCGCGACCAGCCGCGCGCCCCCGTAGAAGCCGACCAGCCCGCCGAGCAGGTACAGCTCCTTTTCCGCGCCGAACAGCGCGACGATGAGCGCGATCGCGACGCCGGCGAGGATCCAGACGAGCCCGCCGATCGTAGAGGCGGGCGGCACCGGCGGCGCGTCGTGCTCGCCGACGTCATGCCCCTCGAACGTCGCCAGCTCCTCCGGCGAATATTCCTTGGTCGTCAGCACCGTCCACAGCACCGCCAGGAACAGCACCGCGCCGCCGAGGTAGAAGGACCAGCGCACCGTGTCGGGGATGCCGCCGCCGGGCGTGAAGTTGGCGACCCCCATCCGGTCGAGCAGGAACGGCGTCGCCGACCCGATCACCGCGCCCGCGCCGATGAACGCGGTCTGGAAGGCGTAGCCCGCGGTCTGCTGGTCCTTGCGCAGCATATCGCCGACGAAGGCGCGGAACGGCTCCATCGACACGTTGATCGAGGCGTCGAGCATCCACAGTAGCATCGCCGCCGCGAGCAGCCCCGGCGCGTTGGGCATCCCGAACAACGCGAGCGCCGCGAGCAGCGCGCCCGCGAAGAAGTACGGCCGCCGCCGCCCCCACCGGCCCCAGGTGCGGTCGGAATAATGGCCGATCAGCGGCTGGACGAGCAATCCGGTCAGCGGCGCCGCGATCCACAGCACCGCCAGGTCGTCGAGGCTCTCACCCAGCGACTGGAAGATGCGGCTCATGTTGGCGTTCTGCAGCGCGAAACCGATCTGGATGCCGAAGAACCCGAACGAGATGTTCCACAGGCCGGCGAATCCCTGCCGCGGCTTCTCCACGCGCTGCGCCACGGTCATGTCCTACTCTCCCCCCGCCGCCGGTTGTCCCGACGATCGTCTCACCACCAGCCGCGTCGGCAGCACCTGGCTGTGCACCGGCTCGCCCCTGATCTGCTGGAGCAGCAGGTCGACCAGTCGCCGCCCCGCCGCCGCCGAATCCTGCGTCACCGTCGTCAGCGACGGATTAGCGAGGCCCGCTGCCGGGATGTCGTCGAAGCCGACCACGCGGACGTCGTCCGGCACGCGCAGCCCGGCGTCGGCGAGCACCGCCATCGCCGACAGCGCGATCAGGTCGCTCGCCGCGACCAGCCCGTCGAACGCCTTGCCGCGCGCCAGCAGCTCGCGCGCGGCGCGGGTGCCGTCCTCCTCGGTCGAGATCGCGTCGACCTGCAGCGCGTCGTGCCGGTCGAGCCCCGCCGCCTCCAGCGCCTCGGCGTAGCCGCGCCAGCGATCCTTGAATTCGGGATAATGGTCGGTGCGGTCGCCCAGGAACGCGATCCGCCGGGCGCCGCTCGCGATCAGATGCTCGGTCGCGGCGCGGCAGCCCGCGGCATTGTCGCTCCCGATCGTCAGCCCCGGCTGTCCGGGCTGCACCTGCCCCCAGCGGACGAAGTGCGTCCGCTTCTCGGCCATGTCGACCAGCCGCTGGTGATAGTCGGCGTAATCGCCGTAGCCGAGGAGGATCAGCCCGTCCGCGCGGTGCCCGTCCTCGTACTCGGTGCGCCAGTCGCTCGACAGCTGCTGGAACGAGACGAGCAGGTCGTAGCCGCGCTCGGCGCAGGCGCCCATGATCGAGCCGAGCATGCCGAGGAAGAACGGGTTGATCAGCGTCTCGTCGGGGCTCGGGTCGCGGAACAGCAGCAGCGCCAGCGTCCTGGTCGACCCCGAGCGCAGGTTCGAGGCCGAGCGGTCGACGGTGTAGTTGAGCTGGCGCGCGATCGCCTCGATCCGCGCGCGCGTGGCGGCGCTGACCGTAGGACTGCCGCGCAGCGCGCGCGAGACCGTCGGTTGCGACACGCCCGCCAAATGCGCGATGTCGAACGAGGTGGCTTTACGCTGGCCGGACAAGCTCTTGGCACCCTCCTGCCGTCCGCTTCGGCCGGCGGAACGTGGCCCGGCTACAACAGCCGATAAGCCCCAAGACGTCAACCGACCCGATGTGAACGCTACCAATTTGTTGCAGGCAAGTGACAGCGATGCGGTCGTAAATCTGAATACGTATGCGGCCGGATTGGCATGCATCGGCGCGGAATTCATTGACCGTTCATGCACCTAGGCCGGCGCGGAGAACGCCGGTCTGCCAGGAGAGGAATGATGATGTTGGTCACCGGCCGCAAGGCTTCCGCGACGCTGTCGCTCGGCGCGAGCCTCGGCACGCTCGCCGCGACGCTGTTGCTCGCGACGCCCGCGCTTGCTCAGTCGCAGGAAGGCGCCGCGCAGACCTCGGCCGGGGTCAAAGTCCCCGATCCCGCGGGCAGCTCGTCGACCGCCGCCAACCCCCACGAGGGCGTCGGCGCCGCCGACCGCCGCGCCGCCAACGCCGCAGTGACGGGCGACGTCACCGCCGCGCAGAACGAGGCGGACGCCCAGGCCGCCGGCGAGGCGGTCGAGGCCGCTACCGGCGATGCCGACGCGGGCGAGATCGTCGTCACCGGCTTTCGCCGCGGCCTCGAGAAGGCGGTGGTCGAGAAGAAGACCCGCGACCAGATCGTCGAGTCCGTTTCGGCCGAGGACATCGGCAAGCTCCCCGACGCGTCGATCGCCGAGTCGATCGCGCGCCTCCCCGGCCTCACCTCGCAGCGGGTGTCGGGTCGCGCGCAGACCATCTCGATCCGCGGCTTCGCGCCCGACTTCTCGACCACGCTGCTCAACGGTCGCGAGCAGACCTCGACCAGCGACAACCGCCAGGTCGAGTTCGACCAGTATCCGTCCGAAGTTATCAACCAGGTGCTGGTCTACAAGACGCCGCAGGCGTCGATCGTCGGCCAGGGCCTTGCCGGCACGGTCGACCTGCGCACCATCCGCCCGATCGAGTTCGGCCGGCGCGTCATCTCGATCGGCGGCCGCGGCACCTACACCGACATCGACAAGTTCAACCCCGACTCGAAGCGCTACGGCTATCGCGTCAACGGCACCTACGTGGACCAGTTCTTCGACGATCGCGTCGGCGTCTCGCTCGCCGCCAGCTACATCGACGAGCCGTACCAGTTCCGCGAGTATCGCTCGGGCGGGTACAGCACCAACGGGCCGAACGGTGCCTTCCTGGTCGGCTTCCCGACTGCGCGCGGCACCTCGACGCGGCTGAAGCGCTTCGGCGGCGCAGGCACGGTCGAGTTCCGTCCGGTGCCGGAGTTCACCAGTACGGTCGACGCCTTCTACTCGGATTTCAAGGACCTCCAGAGCCGCCGCGGCGTCGAGCTGCCGCTCGGCTTCGCGATCGGCGACTTCTTCGGCACCGGCTTCAACCCGGCGACCGCCACCGTTACCAACGGCGTGGTCACCGCGGGCACCTTCACCAACGTCCAGGCGCTGGTCCGCAACGACGCGCAGCGCAACACCTCCAAACTCTACTCGGTGGGCTGGAACAACGCCTACAAGGGCGACGACGGCTGGAACGCGCTGCTCGACCTCAGTTATTCGCGCACCAACAGGTCGGAGTTCTCGTTCGAGAGCTACGCCGGCACCGGGCGCGGGCGCCTGCGCGGCGCGACGGAGACGATCAACTTCACCACCAACAACACCGGTTCGATCTTCACCCCGCAGTTCGATTACACCAACCCGGCACTGTTCCTGCTGACCGACCCGGCCGGCTACGGCGGCGACATCGTCCAGGCCGGCTACTTCAACGATCGCCGCCTGACCGACGAGATCTACCAGGGCCGCACCGAGGTCGAGAAGGTCATCGAGGACTTCTTCCTGTCGGGCGTCCGCGTCGGCATGAACTACACCCGCCGCAAGAAGACGCTGGTGCCCAACGAGGCGTTCGTGTCGCTGCCGAACGGCGCGCAGGAGGCGGCGATCCCGTCGCAGTATCTGCTCGGCACCTTCGACATCGGCTACGCCTTCAACGGCATCGGTCGCGCGCTCGCCTACAATCCGTTCGACCTGCTCAATAACGGCGTGCTGACGCTGATCCCGCGCGTCGGCGCGCAGGACATCCTGGCCAAGGCGTTCAGCGTCAAGGAGGACGTGCTGACGTCCTACATCCAGGGCAATATCCGCCAGTCGATCGGCGCGTCGGAGCTGACCGGCAATGTCGGCGTGCAGTTCGTCGTGACCGAGCAGAAGTCGACCGGCGTCGTCTTCGGCCCGACCGGCTTCTTCTCGCAGACGCGCGGCACCGACTACGTCGACGCGCTGCCCAGCGGCAACCTGTCGCTGCGCCTGCCGAGCGACTTCGTGTTCCGCGCCGGCGTCGCGCGCGAGATCGCGCGCCCACGCCTCGACGACCTGCGCATCGCGCTCAGCTACGGCGTCGACACCGGCAACCAGGTCAACGGCGTCAACGTGCCGATCATCCGCGGCAGCGCCGGCAACCCGAACCTGCGGCCGTATCGCGCCACCGCCTACGACGCGACGATCGAGAAGTATTTCGGCAGCAGTGGCTACGTTGCGATCCAGGGTTACTACAAGGACCTGACGAGCTTCATCTACCGCAACCAGGAAGTCGCGTTCGACTACAGCGGCCTGCCCGCACCGCTCAATTCGAACCTGCTGACCACCTCGATCGGCACGATCACCCAGCCGATCAACGTCGGCGGCGGCAAGCTGTACGGCGTCGAGCTCGCCGGCACGCTGCCGCTTGGTCGCCTCGTCAGCATCCTCGACGGCTTCGGGCTGACCGGCGGCGGGTCGTACACCAAGACCAAGATCCGCCCGAACCCGACCGCGCCGGCGACCGACCTGCCCGGCTATTCGCGCTGGGTGGCGAACGGCACCGCCTATTTCGAGAAGTACGGCCTCAACGTCCGCGGCTCGGTCCGCTACCGGTCGACCTTCCTGGGTGAGCTGGTCGGCTTCGGCGCCAACCGCGACTTCCGCCGCGCCCGCGACGAGCTGATCGTTGACGGCCAGATCGGCTACGACTTCAATGCCGGTGCGCTCAAGGGGCTGTCGATCTACATCCAGGGCCAGAACCTGACCGACGAGCCGTTCGCGACCGAGGAGAACCGCAACGAACTCCAGGTCTCCGAGTACCAGAAGTACGGCCGCCGCTATCTCGCCGGCGCGACTTTCAAGTTCTGATGCCTTCGCCGCTCCGCGCCCGCGGAGCGGCCCCTCCTCGTGCAGCCCGTCGCGGTCCGCCCGCGGCGGGCTTTTTCGTGGCCCCCCTCATCCTAGAGGTCTTTCCGATGAAGCTCCCCCTGATCCTCGCCGCCGCCGCCCTCTCGCCGGCCGCGGCGACGGCCCAGCAGCGCCCCGCCCCGGCCGACTACCGACAGCGGCTGCCTCAGGACGAGGTGATCTACTTCGTCCTCCCCGACCGGTTCGAGAACGGCGATCCGCGGAACGATCGCGGCGGCCTGACCGGCGACCGTCTGCGCACCGGGTTCGATCCGGCGCACAAGGGTTTCTACCACGGCGGCGACCTCAAGGGGCTCACCAAGCGGCTCGATTACGTCCAGGGGCTTGGCGCCACCGCGATCTGGCTCGGGCCCATCTTCAAGAACAAACCCGTCCAGGGCGCGCCCGGCCAGGAATCGTCGGGCTACCACGGCTATTGGATCACCGACTTCACCCGCGTCGACCCGCACCTCGGCACCGAGGCGGACATGAGAGCCTTCGTCGACGCCGCCCACGCGCGGGGGATGAAGGTCTACATGGACATCATCGTCAACCACACCGCCGACGTCATCCAGTATCGCGAATGCGCCGAAGGCAGCCCGTGCGCCTATCGCGGCCGCGCCGCCTACCCGTACCAGCGTCGCGGCGGCGTGTCGGGCGAGGCCATCAACCCCGGCTTCCTCGGCGACGACGTCCAGACGCCCGATAACTTCGCGCGGCTGACCGACCCCAATTACGCCTACACCCCCTACGTCCCCGCGGGCGAGGCGAACGTGAAGGTGCCCGCCTGGCTCAACGACGTCCGCCTTTACCACAACCGCGGCAACACGCTGTTCCGCGCCGAGAGCTCCACCACCGGCGACTTCTCCGGCCTGGACGACTTGATGACCGAGAACCCGCGCGTCATCGCCGGCATGATCGACATCTTCGGGGGGTGGATCGACCGCTACAAGGTCGACGGTTTCCGCGTCGACACCGCCAAGCACGTCAACCCGGAGTTCTGGCGCAGCTTCGTGCCCGCGATGCAGGCGCGCGCCCGCGCCAACGGCATCCCCAACTTCCACATCTTCGGCGAGGTGACCTCGCCCGACCCGGGCTATCTCGCGACCTGGACCAAGATCGCCGACTATCCAGCCGTGCTCGACTTCGCGTTCGGCAACGCGATCCACGAGACGGTGGCGCGGAACAAGCCGACCAGCGTGCTCGCCGACCTTTTCGGGGCGGACGTCCTCTACGCGAAGGGCGAGGAGACCGCCGCGATCCTACCGACCTTCCACGGCAACCACGACTTTGGGCGCTTCGGCCGCATCATCCGCGAGGCTAACCCGCGGGCGTCCGACGACGAGGTGCTCGCCCGCGCCGAGCTGGCCAACGCGATGCTGCTGACGCTCCGCGGCGTGCCGACCATCTACTCGGGCGACGAACAGGGCTTCGCCGGCGATGACGGCAACGACCAGGACGCGCGCGAGGACCTCTTCGCCTCAAAAGTCGCCGTCTACAACGACAACAAGCTGATCGGGACGAAGGCGACGACCGCGACCGCCAACTTCAATCCGCGCCACCCGCTCTACCGCGAGATCGCCGAGCTCGCGCGGCTGCGGACTTCCACCCCCGCGCTCACCCGCGGTCGCCAGCTGATCCGCGCGCAGGGCGACGGCCCCGGCGTCTTCGCGCTGTCGCGCTTCGATCCGGCGACGGGCAAGGAAGTGCTGATCGCCTTCAACACCTCGAACCAGCCGGTGACGCAAGCCATCCAGGTGGAGGTCGCCTCCGCCGCGTTCCAGGAACTCGCCGGCCGTTGCGCCCCCCGCGCCGCCGCGCCGGGCAGCCTCGTCCTCACCCTCCCCGCCTTCGGCTACGCCGTCTGCGCCGCGCGGTGACCACGCCCCTCCCGTCACCCCGGATCAAGGCCGGGGTGACGAGCAACAGATACCCGGGCGTAAAGCCAGGAAATATCTCATCCCCCTCGCCGCCGGCCTCGCAGTTGCCGCCCCCGCCGCCGCGCAGGACGCGCCTGCGGGCGGCAACAGCGAGATCGTCAAGCAAGCCGCGACGCCCGCGATCACCGAGGCGGTCGAGACCTCGCCCGACGGCAGCATCGTCGTCCGCGTGACGACCGAGGGCGACGGCCGCCCGGTCTACTCGGTCACCCGCAAGGGCGAGGTCATCGTCGCCCCGTCGCACCTGGGCTTCCTCCTTACCGACCAGCCCAAGATCGACCGCCGCCTCCGCATCGCGTCGGTCACCCGCGACAAGAGCGACACCAGCTGGACGCAGCCTTGGGGCGAGTGGCGGACGATCCGCGACAATCACAAGGAGATGCGCGTCCGCCTGCTCGAGACGAGCGCGCTCGGTCGCAGCTTCGACGTCGTCTTCCGCATCCAGGACGACGGCGTCGGCTTCCGCTACGAATTTCCGCAGACGCCCGCCGGCACGGTGACCAACATCGGCGACGAGTTGACCGAGTTCAATTTCGGGGGCGACGGCACCGCCTGGTGGAAGCCCGCCTTCCTCTGGAACCGCGAGGAATATCTCTACAACCGCACAGCCCTGTCGGCGATCGGCACCGCCGACACGCCGATGACGGTCAAGCTGGCGAGCGGCACCCACGTCGCCGTCCACGAAGCGGCGTTGGTCGATTACGCCGGCATGACGCTCCGCCACACCACCGGCAACGGCTTCCAGGCGACGCTGACCCCCGGCTCGACCGCCGCCAAGGTGGTGAAGACGGGCGCGTGGATGACTCCGTGGCGCACGCTGATCATCACCGACGACGCGCCCGGCATCTACATGAGCCACCTGATGCTCAACCTCAACGAGCCCAACAAGCTCGGCGACGTGTCGTGGGTGAAGCCGGGCAAGTTCAACGGCGTCTGGTGGAACATGATCAAGGGCGACTGGACCTGGGCGCGCGGACCCAAGCACGGCGCGACCACCGACAACGTCAAGCGCTACATCGACTTCGCCGCTGCCAACAACATCCAGGGCGTGCTGGTCGAGGGCTGGAACGTCGGCTGGGACGGCGACTGGTTCGGCAACGGCAACGACATGAACTTCTCGCAACCCACGGCAGATTTCGACGCCAAGGCACTGCAGCAATACGCGAAGTCCAAGAAGGTCTACATCATCGGCCACCACGAGACCGGCGGCTCGGCGAGCCACTATGCCAACCAGTTCGACAGCGCGTTCAAATACGCCGCCGATCACGGCATCCCGACGGTCAAGACCGGCTACGTCACCGACGCCGGCCAGATCGAGCGCGTCGACGCCGACGGATCGAAGCACCGCGAGTGGCACGAGGGCCAGTGGATGTCGAACCACTATCTCGACGTCCTGAAAGCCGCGGCCAAGTACAAGGTCGCGATCGACACGCACGAGCCGATCAAGGGCACCGGCCTCCACCGCACCTATCCCAATTGGGTCGCGCGCGAGGGCTCGCGGGGGATGGAGTACAACGCCTGGGAGGGGAAGAACCCGCCCGAGCACGAGGCGAACCTCGTCTTCACGCGGATGCTCGAGGGGCCGATGGACTTCACCCCCGGCGTCCTCAGCCTGACCGGGCAGAACAACAGCCCGATCGAGTCGACGATCGCCAAGCAGCTCGCGCTCTACGTCGTCCTCTACTCGCCCGTCGTCATGGCCGCCGACACGCCCGAGAATTACGCCAAATATCCCGGCCCCATGAAGTTCATCCGCGACGTGCCGACCGACTGGGAGGACACGCGCGTGCTGAATGGCGAGGTCGGCGACTACGTCACCATCGCCCGGAAAGCCCGCGGCGGACGCGACTGGTTCTTGGGGAGCGTCACCGACGAGAACCCGCGTACGCTGACCGTCGACCTCGGCTTCCTCGATGCCGGCCGCACCTACGTGGCGGAGGTGTACCGCGACGGCCCCGGCGCCGACTGGAAGACCGACGCGCGCCACTCGATCGCGATCGAGCAGAAGCGCGTGAAGAAGGGAGATCGCCTCACCCTCGCGCTCGCCCCCGGCGGCGGCCACGCCATCCGCTTCCGCGCGCGGTAAACCTCTCCTCTACCCGTCACCCCGGCCTTGAGCCGGGGTGACGGTTGGGGTCGGTCCCTCACTTCCCCGCGACGAACCCGCGCTTCTTCAGCAGCGCCTGGACGTCCGGATCGCGCCCGCGGAACTGGCGGTATGCCTCGGCGCGGTCCGTCTCGTTCCCCGTCGACAGCAGCACCCGCGCGAAACGGTCGGCGGTCGCCTTGTCCCACGGGCTCCCCGCCTCCTCGAACGCGGCGAACGTGTCGGCGTCCATCGTCTCCGACCACAGGTAGCTATAGTAGCCGGCCGAGTAGCTGTCCGACGAGAACAGGTGGTTGAACTGCGGCAACCGGTGCCGCATCACCAGTTCCCTGGGCATCCCGATCGACTGGAGCGTCTCGCGCTCGAATTTGTCGGGATCGACCACGCCGTTGGGAAGCGTGTGGAGCTTCATGTCGACGATCGCCGACGACAGATACTCGGTCGTCGCGAAGCCCTGGTTGAACGTCTTCGACGCCTCGATCTTGTCGAGCAGCGCCTGCGGCATCGCCGCCTTGGTCTGGTAGTGGCGCGCGTACTTATCGAGCACGTCGCGCGTCAGCAGCCAATGCTCGTTGACCTGGCTCGGATACTCGACGAAGTCGCGCGGCGTTCCCGCCAGCCCCGGATAAGTCACGTTCTGGAGCATCGCGTGGATCGCGTGGCCGAACTCGTGAAAGAGCGTCTGCGCGTCGTCGAGCGAGATCAGCACCGGCTGCCCGGGCGCGGGCTTGGCGAAGTTGTTGTTGTTCGACGACAGCACCGTCTGCGCGGGCGCGAGGTTGCGCTGGCCGCGATAGACGTTCGCCCACGCGCCCGAGCGCTTTCCCGTCCGCGCGAAGTCGTCGCGGTAGAAGAGCCCGACTTCCTTGCCGGCCTTGGTCACGTGCCAGACGCGCATGTTGGGCTCGAACACCGGCACCGTGCCGGTGATCTCCTTGAACTCGAGCCCGTACAGCCGGTTCGCCGCGTAGAGCGAGCCCTGGATGATGTTGTTCAGCTCGAAATACGGCTTCAGCTCGGCCTGGTCGAGGTCGTAGCGGCTTTTGCGCACCTTCTCCTGGTAGAAGCGGTAATCCCACGGCTCGATCGTGATCCTGGCGCCTTCCTTCGCCGCCACCGCCTGCATGTCGCGCACCTCGTCGGCGACCCGCGCCTTGGCGTAGGGCCAGACGCGCATCATCAGCGCCTCGGCCGCCGCGGGCGTCTTCGCCATCGTGTCCTGCATCCGCCAGTCGGCGTGCGTCTTGAAGCCGAGCAGGTGGGCGCGGTCGGCACGGAGCTTCACGATCCGCGCGATCGTCGCGTTGGTGTCGTTCGCCCCGCCCCCATTCGCTCCGTTGTCGCCGCGGTTGACGAAGGCGCGCCAGACCTGCTCGCGCAAGCCCCGATCGGTGCCGAAGGTCAGCACCGGGTCGACGGCCGAGCGCGTGTTGACGATCGCCCAGCCGCTCTGCCCGCGCTCCTTCGCCGCCGCCGCCGCGACCGCCTTGACGCTGTCGGGCAGCCCCGCGAGCTTCGCCTCGTCGGTCACCACGATCGCCGTGCCCTCGTCGCCGAGCAGCTTTTCCGAGAACTCGGAAAAGGCGGTCGCGAGCTGCTGATTGTACTGCGACAGCTGCGCCTTCTGCTGCGCGGTGAGCTTCGCCCCCTGCCGCACGAAGCTGTCGTAGGTACGCGTCACCAATCGCTGCTGCTGCGCGTCGAGCCCCTGCCGCTTCTGGTAGATCGCCTCGATCCGCCCGAACAGCTTGGGGTCGAAGGTGATCGCGTCCTGCGCGGCGGCGAAGCGCGGCGACCATTCGCGGTCGAGCTTCTGGTAGGCCGGGGAGTTCATGTTGCCCGTCATGACCCCGAACAGCGTCGCTACCCGGCCGAACCGCTGCCCGGCGAGCTGCATCGGCACGAAGGTGTTGGCGAAGGTCGCCGCGGCGGGATTGTCGGCGATGCGGCGATACTCCGCCACGCGCTCCGCCATCGACACTTCGAACGCCTGCGGGAAGAGCTCGGGCCGCACCTTGTCCCACGGCGGCACCCCGCCGTACGGCCCGCTCCAGTCGGCGAGGAGCGGGTTGGCGGCCGGCGTCGCCGCGGCGGATGTCGGCGCCTGCGCGGCGGCGCCGTCGGCGATCATCGCGATCGCGGTCGCGGCGAGGAGGATGTGGCGCATGGGAACTCCCGGATATTGCTCGATGAACCGGCCATACCCTGCCCCGCGTCCCGCGTCAGCCGCGATGCTTGCGGTCGAGGTCGTCGGGGTAGAGGTAGGCGGGGTCGAACTCCGCCACGCGGCGCAGTCCATCGCGGTCGAGAATCTGCGCCTCGCCGCCGCGGAACAGCAGCAGCCCTTCCTCGCGCAGGGCGCGCAGGACGCGGTTGACGTGGACCCCGGTCAGCCCGCACGCCTCGGCGATGTCGGCCTGCTTGAGCGGCAGATGGAAGACGCCGTCCTTTGCCAGCCCGACCATCTCCAGCCGCGCCTCCATCTCGCACATCATGTGCGCGACGCGCCCGGCCGCGTCGAGCCGTCCCAGCCGGAACACCCACTCGCGGTGCATCGCGGCGTCGAGCAGCGTCGAGAACCACAGCATCTGCGTCAGCTTGGGCCGCTCGGCGGTCAGCGTCTCCAGCGATGCATGCGACCAGCAGGCTACCCGGACCGGACCGATCGTCGCGATGTCGTGGTCCAGCCACCGCATCGGGAAGCCGTGAAGATCGACGAAGTCGCCGGGCACGTGGATCGCGACCAGCTGCCGGTGCCCGGCGCGGTCGTCCATGTAGCGGCACATGAACCCCTCGATCAGGAGCGTGCTGACCGTCACCGCCTCGCCGCTGCGCGCGATTACCCGGCGCGCTGGATAGTGTCGCTCCCCCTCGCTCGCGGCCTCGAGCGCGGCCAGATCGTCCTCGCCGATCTCGCCGCGGCGCCGGCCGAGCAGGAAGCGCGCGGTCAGGTCGTTCGAATGGGAGGCGTCGGGCATCGAGGAGGATTCCATTTGATGTGCGTCAACTTAGCGCGCGAAAGCAGCAACATCGGCCTGCGTCGCGGGTTCCGCCCCCATGCACTATCCCGTTGTGTTCCAGAATGACCATAATCTAGCGCAAGCCTTCGTCGCTTCGGTCAAGAACCCTGCCTTTCCCTGCGTCGGTGCCAAGTCTGCGCTCGCCAAGGGACAGCTCGACATCGTCGTCGCGCGCGACATCACCTCCGCCTGGGACGACATGCGGATCCTGCCGACGCTGGCGCACACCGTTGCCCGCTATCGCGAGGACCGCGCGCTGTTCCGCAGCCTCGTCGTCCTGTTCGAAGGGCCGCACGACCTCAGCGAAGAGGCGTTCGAGCGCCACCTGTGGGCGCGCGCGCAGTCGCTGTCGGACAAGGACGCGTGGCTCGGCTACCCGACCGATCCGACCACCTCGACCGACCCCGACGACCCGCATTTCTCGCTCAGCTTCGGCGGCGAAGCGTTCTTCGTCGTCGGGCTCCATCCGGGCGCGAGCCGACCCGCGCGCCGCTTTCAGGTGCCCGCGATGGTCTTCAATCTCCACGACCAATTCGAGGTGCTGCGCGAGCAGCAGCGCTACGAGAAGCTGCGCCACTCGATCATCGAGCGCGATGTCGCGCTCGCGGGCTCGCCCAACCCGATGCTCGCGCGTCACGGCACCGTCAGCGAGGCACGCCAGTACAGCGGCCGCGCGGTCGGCGACGACTGGCGCTGCCCCTTCCACCGCGCCGCCGCCGAGCCGAAGGACATCGCGGCGTGAGCGCCGTCCACACCATCGCGCCGCGCACCGGCGCCGGCTTCCGCGTCGCCGCCGGTCAGTATCTGACGGTGATCGATCCCGAGGGCCGCCAGGTCTCCGACCTGCTCGCCTTCGCCGCCGACGACGTGCGCGAGGTGATCTCGTCGGGGCGCACGCTCGACTACGCCAACCGCATCTACCTCTCGACCGGCGACAAGCTCTACTCGAACCGGTCCAACGTCCTGCTCGAGATCGTCGCCGACACCGTCGGCCGCCACGATTTCCTGCTGACGCCCTGCTCGAAGGACACCTTCCGCATCATTTATAATGACGTCGACCCGCACCACGGCTGCTTCGGCAACCTCGCCGAGGCGCTGGCTCCCTACGGCGTCGAGCCCGACGACATCCCCGTCGCCTTCAACTGCTTCATGAACGTGCCCGTCGACGGCGAGACCGGCACGTTCACCGTGGAGCCGCCGCTCAGCCGCGCGGGCGACTCGATCACCTTCCGCGCCGAGGTCGACCTCGTCGTCGCGCTCACCGCCTGCTCGGCGCTCCAGTCGAACGGCGGCAGCTTCAAGCCGATCCACTACCGAGTCGACGACGCCCCGCCCGCCTGACCGGTTTACAGCCCCGCCGCCATCGGCGATGAGCCGCGGCGAAGGAGACGAGGCGTGGCGGGACGCTATTTCGACGAGTTCGCAGTCGGCGACCTGTTCGTCCACGAGGTTCGGCGCACGCTGACCGAGGCGGACAACATGCTGTTCTCGAACATGACCATGAACCCCGCGCCGATCCACATCGACCACGCCTACTGCGGCGGGACCGAGTTCGGCCGCCCGCTGATGAACTCCTACCTGACGCTCGGCCTGCTCGTCGGACTATCGGTGCAGGACACGACGATGGGCACCACCGTCGCCAACCTCGGCATGATCGAGACGAGCTTCCCCAAGCCCGTCTTCGCGGGCGACACCATCCGCGCCGAGACGCGCGTCGCCGACCTCCGCCCGTCGAAGTCGCGCCCCGGCCAGGGTATCGTCACCTTCGAGCACGTCGCCTACAACCAGCGCGACGAGGCGGTCGCGCGGACGCTGCGCCAGGCGCTGATCATGGCCCGGCCCGCCGCCGCCGCGTAGGCGCCGCTCTCATCACGATCGCCGCGCCGTCTTCGAGGCGCGCGCACAAGATCGTTGACGCGGGCCGACCGCCCGTGTCATCGCAGCCAAGCGGCAACGCCGGCGCCCGACGCTGCGCTCGTGTCGCGGGTGTAGCTCAATGGTAGAG
>SXGQ01133111.1_pt1 | contig 15891 bp, 15 predicted proteins | sample 3178371 | NCBI WGS metagenome assembly SXGQ01 (sample SAMN11356859, study PRJNA531348) | freshwater metagenome | isolation source: freshwater sample F1-20 | place: China: Fuxian Lake, Yuxi | collected 2017-12-25
GGAATTAATCCAATAAGTGTTCTAAAAATTGCAGTTAGAGTAAGTGCAGCAATAATTTCACTGATTTTAATGGGTGCAATAAAAAGATTTGTGAAATTTCTACTCCAAATTTCTTCTAAAAACATCATATTATAGCTAATACTTGATCTAAACAAAAAATCATAAAGAATTGCAGCGGTCAAAATAATTCCAACTGTATTATTGTAATAAGAGGAACTTACTGTAAAAAATTCTGAAATAAATCCCCATAAGAAAACTTGTATTGATGGCCAATAAATTAAATCTAAAATTCTAGGAAAAGAACTTCTGATTAAATATATGTGCCTTAGGCTTAAACCATAGATTTTATGCCATCTCATTTTTACTCCTTGCAATTTTAAGAAATGTATCTTCAAGATTATCTCTACCGTGTCTTTTAATTAATTCTTTACAGGTACCGCGATCAACTATTTGTCCTTCTTTCATCATAATTACAGTATCGCAGAGTCTTTCAACTTCTTTCATATTGTGAGATGCTAATAAAATAGTTATCTTATTTTTTAATTTGTAAGTTTCTATATATTCTCTTACAAAATCTCCAATGTCAGGATCTAAACTGGCTGTAGGTTCATCAAGAAACAAAACTTCTGGTTTATTTATTAATGATTTAGCTAAAGAAACTCTATTTTTTTGCCCTGAAGATAATTCGCCCGTTTTTTTATCTAAAAAACTATTTAGGTTTAAATTATCTGAGATTTCGGCAATTCTATATTTCAAATCTTTAACACCATAAAGTCTTCCATAAATTTCTAAATTTTGTTTAACCGTTAGTTTTTTTGGTAGCTCAATATAGGGAGATGCAAAATTCATTTTACTTAAAAGATCGTTTCGATTAGCACTATCAACATTTTGACCATTTATTAATACAACTCCACTCGATGGAGTAATAAGTCCCAGCATCATTCCTATAGTTGTTGTTTTTCCGCATCCATTTGGACCTAACAGGCCTAATGTTTTATTTTTTTCTAAAATGAAATTAATATTATTTACTGCCAGAAAATTATTAAATTTCTTACTTAAACTATCTACTTTAATATCCATGAATTATTTTGCAGCTCTATTTAATCTATCGTTAATTGCTAAGCCAATACCATTTTTGGGAATTGAAGATACACAAATCATTTTATAATTTCTATTTTTAATTAATCTTAGTGTTTTATATAAATTTTTAGCAGCTTCATTTAAATTAGATTTATAACTTAGATTGAAAACATTTTTAGCCTTTTTATATTTTTTTCCAAAAACAATAAAGGCTTCATTATTTTTAGCTTTTTTTTGATTAAGCTTTATTGGAATACCAGGAGAGTAATGCCTTTTAAGCATACCTGGGGCTTTAATAGTTCTTAAATTATTATTAATTGAAATTTTTTTATTTAAAGTTTTTGAAATAGAGTTAAGTCCAATAAATCCTGGTCTTAATATCTTTGGTTTAGCAGTTAAATCTACAACAGTAGATTCAAGACCAATCTTGCTAGAACCATCATTTATAATAAATTTTAAAGAATTTTTAAATTCCTGAGCAACATCTTCTGCTGAAACGGGACTGATACTAGATGATTTATTAGCACTTGGTATAGCCAAAGGAAAATTAATAGCTTTTAATAATTTTATAAGTGTTTTATTTTTTGGAAATCTTATAGCAACCGTCTTTAAATTTGCTGTTGCTATATTTGATATTTTTGAGTTTTTTTTTTTTTTTAAAACAAAAGTAATTGGTCCTGGGGAAAATTTTTTATAAAGTTTAGAAAAATTAATATTAAACTCTGCATCATTTTTTAATTGTTTTAGATTATGGTAATGAATAATAAGTGGATTTTTAAAAGGTCTTTTTTTTAAATAGTAAATTTTTTTTACCGCTGTAGAAGAGTAAGCATTTCCTGCTAAACCATAGACAGTTTCTGTAGGTACACCTATAATGTCTTTTTTTTTAAGATAGTTAATAGCTTTAGATAAGCTTTTGTTATTAACTTTAAATATATTTGAATAGATATTTTTCATATTGTAATTATTATGCTTTTAATGAAGAAGGAAAATATTCCAGAGAATACTAAAAGTAAATCAATAAAAGAGCTTAAACAGGAAATTAATGAGATTCTTGAAAAATTAGAAAGCAATCAGACTAATTTGTCAGAATCGGTTAATGATTATGCCCGCCTAATTACTTTAAACAAACAGGTAGACTCATTATTTAAGAAAAGGAATAAAGAAATTGCTATCATAGGAAAAAAAATTAAATAAAATTTATGAATCTATCATTTTTAGATACCAACGCTAAAAAAATAAATATTTTTTTAAAAAGATATTTTAATCGTCAAAATAAATCTGGTTTAATGTCTGCAATGAAGTACGGTTCTTTATCTGGGGGTAAAAAAATTAGATCATCAATAATTATTGGAGCTGGAAAATTGTATAATATTAAAGCAAGTAAACTTTTGAATATTTGCGCAGCTGTTGAATGTATTCATTCTTATTCATTAATCCACGATGACCTTCCTTCTATGGATGATGATAGAATGCGAAGAGGAAAATTGGCAACGCATATAAAATTTAGCGAATCTACAGCAATTTTAGCCGGCAACTCATTATTAACCCTAGCTTTTGAAATGATATTAGATAGCAATTATAAAATAGAACATAAGGCAAAAGTAGATCTTGTTCGAACTTTAGCTTTTTGTTCAGGCCATACGGGCATTGCAGGCGGACAATATCTTGATTTAAGTTTTGAAAAGAAAAAGAAAAAATTATCAGACATTCTAGATATGCAGAGAAAAAAAACAGGAAAATTATTTAATTTTTGTTGTTTTGCGCCAGGTGTTATTGCAAAAAAAAAAATTGGAGAACTAAAATCTTTAAGTAAATTAGGTGAAAATATTGGGTTATTATTTCAATTAGTTGATGATTTTATTGATTTTAAAGGATCAAAAAAACTAGCGGGTAAATCTACTAAAAAAGATCAAAAAAAAGGAAAATCCACTTTAATAAGTTTAATAGGTTACGAAAAAGCTAATTCTTATGCCCAAAAACTAAAGAAAAATATATTGAGTAAACTTAAAAAACATGGAAAAAAAGCACAAGATTTAATTAACACAGTAGAATTTATTTTAGAAAGAAATTTTTAATGAGCAAATTATTAGATCAAATTAATTTTCCAGCAGATTTAAGAAAATTAAAAAAAAACCAATTAAAAAAAGTTTCCGATGAACTTAGAGAAGAATTAATAAGCGTAGTTTCTGAAACAGGTGGTCATTTAGGTGCTGGACTTGGTGTGATTGAACTTACAGTTGCTATTCATTACGTCTTTAACACTCCGAAAGATAAATTAGTTTGGGATGTAGGTCACCAGAGCTATCCGCATAAAATCATTACAGGCAGGAAAAGTTCTATAAGAACTTTAAGAAAAGGGGGAGGTCTATCTGGTTTTACTAAAAGATCAGAAAGTGAATATGATCCATTTGGAGCAGCGCATAGTTCAACTTCAATTTCCTCAACTCTAGGCATGGCTGTTGCAAAAAAATTGTCAAACGATAACAATAATGTCATAGCAGTTATCGGCGATGGTGCTATGAGTGCGGGAATGGCCTATGAAGCCATGAATAATGCAGGCGTACTTAAATCAAGACTTATTGTAATTTTAAATGATAATGAAATGTCAATTGCAAAACCAGTTGGCGCAATGAGCAAGTATCTTGTAAAACTTATGTCTGGAAAGTTTTACTTTAGTTTTCGAGAAACTGTAAAAATGGTTATTTCAGCTTTTTCAAAAAGATTTGCAGAAAAAACAGCTAGAGCTGAAAATTTAATTAAAGGATTAGTTAGTGGTGGAACATTATTTAGTGAACTTGGTTTTTATTATATTGGCCCTATCGATGGTCATGATGTTGATAATTTAATTCAAGTTTTAGAGAATGTAAAAAATTCGAATCATGAAGGACCAGTTTTAATTCATGCTATTACGCAAAAAGGAAAAGGTTATAAACCCGCAGAAGAATCAGGTGATAAATATCATGGGGTTGCTAAATTTAATGTCATAACTGGCGAGCAAACAAAAAGTAAATCTAATACCCAATCTTATACAAAAATATTTGCTGAAACTTTAGTAAAGCACGCTGAGCAAGATACAAAAATTATAGGAATAACTGGAGCTATGCCTTCAGGAACGGGAATGGATATTTTTGAAAAAAGGTTTCCAGATCGTATGTTTGATGTAGGCATAGCCGAGCAACACGCTGTTACTTTTGCAGCCGGACTAACAACCGAAGGCTACAAACCTTTTGCTGCAATTTATTCTACTTTTTTACAACGTGCTTATGACCAGGTGGTTCACGATGTTGCTATTCAATCTTTACCTGTACGATTTGCTATTGATAGAGCCGGTTTAGTTGGTGCAGACGGACCAACGCACGCAGGCTCTTTTGATATTACTTATCTATCTACACTTCCTAATTTTATAGTTATGGCCGCAAGTGATGAAGCTGAACTTGTGAGAATGATTAATACCGCAGTTAAAATTAATGATAGACCATGCGCATTTAGATATCCAAGAGGAGATGGGGTCGGAGTTGAATTGCCAAATATAAATGAAACGCTTGAAATTGGTAAAGGCAGAATTGTAAGACAAGGAAAGCAAGCAGCCATTTTATGTCTTGGCGCAAGATTAGAAGAATGTAAAAAAGCAGCAGAAATTTTATCAGCAAAAGGAATAGAATTAACAATTATGGATGCAAGATTTGCTAAACCTTTAGATGAAAAATTAATTATGGAAATTACAACATCACACGAAGTTGTAATTACAATTGAAGAAGGTTCAATCGGGGGTTTTGGCTCTCATGTAGCTCAATTGTTATCTGAAAGAGGAGTATTCGATAAAGGTTTAAAATTTAGATCCATGATTTTACCTGATGTATTTATTGATCAAGATAGTCCAGAAGCGATGTACAAAAAAGCAGGTTTAGACAGTTTATCGATTGTAAATAAAATTGAAAATGTTTTAAAATCTAATATCGTTTTGGCAAAGAATAAGAATAAGAATTTGAACTAACCGCACTGCGCACGGTTCATTAAAAAGTGATCTAATAATACACACGCTAGCATTGCTTCCCCAATAGGAACCGCTCTAATTCCTACACAAGGATCATGCCTTCCTTTTACAGAAATATTTGTATTTTTCCCTTTTTTGTCAATGGTTTCTCTACTTGTTAATATAGAAGAGGTTGGTTTGACAGAAAAAGAAGCAACAATATCTTGGCCAGAAGAAATTCCACCTAGAATTCCACCAGCATTATTCGATTTAAAATTTATTTTTCCAGATTTAGTTCTCATCTCGTCTGAATTTTCTTCACCACTTAAAAAAGCAGAACTCATTCCAGCTCCGATATTAACTCCTTTAACTGCATTGATACTCATTAAGGCTGCAGCAATATCTGTATCTAATTTTGAGTAAATAGGTGCGCCAAGCCCGATAGGTACTCCACTTGCTCTTAATTCAATAATAGCTCCACAAGATGATCCTGCTTTTCGAACAGATAATAAATATTGTTCCCATAATTTCACTGATTTTTTATCAGGACAGAAAAAAGGATTTTTTCTAATCTCAGAATCATTCCAATTATTTCTGTCACAAGACATTAAACCAAGTTGTGTTACCGCTCCTATGATATTAAATTTTGAACCTAGTAACTTATTTAAAACTATTTTTGCTACAGCGCCAGCCGCTACTCTGCAAGCTGTTTCTCTAGCTGATTGTCTACCGCCACCTCTATAATCTCTAATGCCGTATTTTTTAAAATAAGTAAAATCTGCGTGCCCTGGCCTAAATTTATCTTTAATAGACTCGTAATCTCTTGATCGCTTATCTTCATTATAGATAATAATCGAAATAGGAGTTCCAGTACTTTTACCCTCAAAAACACCTGACAAAATGATTATTTTATCTGACTCTTTTCTTTGCGATGTAAACTTTGACTGACCTGGTCTTCTTCTATCCATATCTTTTTGAATTTTAGATTCAGAAATAGGGATATTAGGTGGACAGCCGTCAATGACGCAGCCTATCGCTGGCCCATGAGATTCTCCCCATGTTGTAAATCTAAATATTTTACCAAAGGTATTAAAAGACATAGTTAATTAATGTATAAATTATTTTATAGAATATATGAATCAAAAAAATGGCAAAAATTCTCTTGGGTTAGACTCTATCTTTGAAGATCTAGATAACCCTATCGATTTATTCAAAAACTGGTTTAAGAAAGCAGAGAAAACAGAAATTAATGATCCTAATGCTGTAGCGCTTGGAACTTCTAATAAAATTAATCAACCAAGTGTTAGAATAGTTCTATTGAAAGGACTTAGCAACGAAGGATTTGTTTTTTATACAAATTTTAATAGTAAAAAAGCAAGCGATCTAAAAACTAATCAACAAGCATCGATGTGTTTTCATTGGAAGAGTTTAAGAAGACAAGTTCGTGTTATTGGCAACGTCAAACAAGTTTCAGATAAAGAAGCTGATGATTATTATAATTCAAGACCTTATAAAAATAGAATAAGTGCCTGGGCTTCAAATCAATCAGAAAAATTAGATAGCAGAGATATATTTTTAAGAAAAATTAAAGAATTTGAAAAAAAATATCCAGATCAAAAGAAAGTTCCAAGACCACCGCACTGGTCAGGTTGGAGAATTTTACCTAAAGAAATAGAGTTTTGGCTTGATGGCGAAGGAAGAATTCACGAGCGTTTAAATTATGTTAATAAAAAAGGTAAATGGGTAAAAGAAATACTTTATCCTTAAAAAGATCGATTTAAACTAAAGCCAGTTAAATTTTGTAATATTTTCTTTTCAGGACAATCTTTAAATATTCCAAGTGTATCATGAGAAACATTAACAAAGTATTCTGCTCTTTGCAGGCTATCTTCAACCGCTTTATATTTTTTAATGAGTTGTAATGTTAGGTCAAAGTCTTCTTTTGTTCTTTGACTTTTTTTAAAGATCTCTACTAGAAATTTTCTTTCATTTGCATCAGCTCTTTGAAAAATAATTATGAGCGGTAGAGTTACTTTTCCTTCATAAAAATCTTTACCAATTTTTTTTCCAAAAATAATTTCTTTAGAATAATAATCTAATGCATCATCAGCGATTTGAAAGGCAAGGCCAATATTTTTTCCATAAGATTCAAGTGCACTTTTTTCTTTTTCATTACTTTTAGCTAAACACGAACCTGTTTTAGTTGCAGCAGAAAATAAAGCTGCTGTTTTTAAACTAATAATATCAATATACGTCTCTTCTAAAAGATCTGCTTCACCTTTATGTTGAAGTTGCATCACTTCACCTTGGGCAATTTTTGTAGAAGTTGAAGATAATAATTTTAAAATTTCTAAGTCACCATCTTCAACCATAATTTCAAAACATCTACTTAATAAGTAATCGCCAACTAAAATTGACGATTGGTTGCCCCATAAAGCGTTGGAAGTTTTTGTGCCTCGACGTAGATCGCTCTCATCGATGACATCATCGTGTAATAACGTTGCGCTATGAATGAGTTCTACACATGCAGATAAACTCACATCACGTTTACCCAAAGAATCATATCCTGCTAATTTTGCAGAGCCCAAAGTTAAAAGCGCTCTTAATCTTTTGCCACCGGAATTTAGATGGTAACTGCTCATTTTTTTAATCAGTTCAACTTTACTATCTAATTTAATTTCAATTAATTTTTCAACTTCAGCAAGTTTTTGACCGACTAGACTTTTTAAGTCTAAGTAAGCTGAGTTAGCAGATTTTTTAAGCGGTATTACTGATCCCATTAATAGTATTTATATTCTAATTTCTAAATAATAAATTTTAATTTTACTCTTTGATGACGCACCTTTTATTCAACTGGCAGTAGCACAATAAATATTTAAAATTCGTTTTAGTACTGATATAAGAAAACTATTAACAATAAAAATATGTTCACCTTATTTAAAAAAAAAACAATTATTCCTCACGTTAGATTATCTGGCGTTATTGGTAATTTAGGTCGATTCAATAAAGGCATAGACTTATTAGGGCAGAGAGAGATTTTAAAAAAAGCTTTCTCCATTAGCAAAGTTAAACATGTTGCTATTTCAATTAATTCACCAGGTGGCTCACCTGTACAATCGCATTTGATTTATAGTTACATCAGACAGCTTGCTGATAAAAAAAAAATTAAAGTTCTTATTTTTGCAGAAGATGTTGCTGCATCTGGCGGTTATTTAATTTCCTGTGCCGGAGATGAAATTTATGCAAATTCAAGCTCAATTATTGGTTCAATAGGAGTGATATCTGCATCCTTTGGATTTAAAGAATTAATTAAAAAAATTGGTATAGAGAGAAGAATTTATACGGCAGGCAAAAATAAAAGTACACTTGATCCATTCGTAGATGAAAAAGAAGAAGATGTTAAAAGACTGAAAAGTATTCAATTAGAACTTCATGCTGATTTTATTAGAGTCGTTGAAAAAAGTAGAGGATCAAAATTACAGGATTCTGAAAAAAATAATATATTTACAGGCGAATTTTGGACTGGTTCTTCAGCATTAAAACTTGGCTTGATCGATGGACTTGGTAACGCTGATCAAATATTAAAAGAAAAATTTGGTGAAAATGTCGTTATTAAAAACTTTGAAAAGGCAAAAGGTTGGATTGGAAGAAATCTTTCAGCTTCTATTGAAGGCCAACTTACCAATACAATTAATTCATTAGAAGAAAGATCCTTTTGGCAAAAATTCGGTTTATAAATGCCAAAAAAAATAACTAAAAAAAATAAAGTTATTTCTTTTCAAGATATTATTATCAATCTCCAAAAATTTTGGGGAAAGTATGGTTGTGTCTTATTACAACCATATGATATTGAAGTTGGTGCGGGAACTTTTCATCCAGCAACCACTTTAAGATCTTTAGGACCAAAACCTTGGAAAGCTGCCTATGTTCAACCCTCAAGAAGACCAACGGATGGAAGATATGGAGAAAATCCAAATCGACTACAACACTACTATCAATATCAAGTGATCATCAAACCATCGCCTAAAGATATAAAACAAGTTTATTTAAAAAGTTTAGCTGCAATTGGTATCGATACTAAAAAACATGATATTAGATTTGTCGAAGATGATTGGGAAAGTCCAACGCTTGGTGCGGCTGGTTTAGGCTGGGAAGTATGGTGCGATGGAATGGAAGTTACCCAATTTACTTATTTTCAACAAATGACGGGTATCGAATGCAAACCTGTTCCTGTGGAACTTACGTATGGCTTAGAGCGATTATGTATGTTCGTCCAAGGTAAAAATAATGTATTTGATTTAGATTGGAACAGTGAAGGTGTTAAATATAAGGAAGTATTCTTTCAAGCCGAAAAAGAATTTTCTGCTTATAACTTTGAGTTTGCAAACACTGAAACTTTACTTAAAAATTTTGAGTTTGCCGAAGCGGAGTGTAAAGCACTTTTAGAAAAAAAATTAGCTCTACCTGCCTATGATCAGTGTTTAAAAGCCAGTCATATTTTTAATCTTTTAGACGCAAGAGGCGTGATCGGTGTAGCTGAAAGAACAGGTTACATAAATAGGATAAGAGAACTTGCCAAAGGTTCAGGAGCAGCTTGGTTAGCGACCCAAGTTTAGTATGGCTGAATTTTTACTTGAACTTTACAGTGAAGAGATTCCTCACGGGTTACAAATAAGTGCTAGAGAACAAATTAAAACAAATTTATTAAAATTTTTAGAAGACGAGGGAATAAAATATAAATTTTCCGAGGTCTTTTCAACGCCTACCAGATTAGCTCTGGTTATAAAGGAGTTACCCAGTGAAATTAAAATAGAGTCTAAAGAAATTAGAGGTCCAAAAGTTGGAGTGCCAGAGAATATTATTGAAGGCTTTATGAGATCTCATCAAATTAGTAAATCTGAACTTTTTGAAAAAACAGAAGAAAAAGGAAATTTTTATTACTTTAAAAAAGAGACTAGAAAAATTTCTACAGAAGACTTGTTAATTAAATGTGTACCAAAAACTTTAGGCTCAATTAATTGGAAAAAATCTATGCGTTGGTCTGAGCATAATTTAATGTGGGGTAGACCCTTAAGATCTGTTTTAGCTTTATTTAACAATAAACATTTAAAGTTTGATTATCACCATTTAACCAGCACCGATGGTGTAATCATTGTAGATAATTTTAACGACAAGATTAAAAAAATAAAAAATTTTAAAGAATATGAATCTTTACTTAAAGTAAATAAAATTTATCTCAAACAAGAAGATAGAAAAAACAACGTTCTCAAAAAGTTCAAATCTATCTGCAAATCTAAAAGTTATATCGAAAATTTTAATGAAAAATTAATAGAAGAAGTAGTTAATATTACTGAAAATCCAAGTGTGATTATTGCTGATTTTGATAAAAGTTACTTAACTATTCCACAAGAAATTATAATCTCAACCCTTGAACGACATCAAAGATACTTTCCTTTATTTGACTCAAAAAATAGATTAACCAATCATTTTTTAATTGTTGCCAATAAACCAGATACAAAAAATGTTATTCGAGAAGGAAACAAAAGAGTAGTCATAGCTCGTCTATCAGATGCTAAGTTCTTTTGGCAAATCGATAAAACTAAAAATTTAATTAAACAAATTTCTAAGTTAAAAGAAATTATTTTTTTTGAAAAAATTGGAACTATTTACGATAAAACTCAAAGACTTAGAAAATTAGCAGCTATTCTTTCTGATCAATTAAATATTAACAAAGAAAAAATAGAAATTGCAGCTTCAGTTATTAAATCTGATTTGAAATCTAATTTAGTTGGAGAATATCCTGAGCTTCAAGGGATCATGGGAAGGTACTTTGCTTTGGCACAAGGCTTTGAAGAAGATGTAGCTAATGCTATAAGCGATCATTATTTACCTACAGGATTATCTTCACCAGTTCCAAAAAAATCATTAAGTTATGCTCTCTCCATCACTGATAAGTTAGATAGTTTGGTTGGCTTTTTTTTAATTAATGAAAAACCAACAAGTTCTAAAGATCCTTTTGCTTTAAGACGAGCAGCTATTGGTTTACTTCGAACCATTATTGAAAATAATTTAAATATTAAATTAAGAGATCTCATTATTTATTCTATACGACTTTACACCGATCAAGGAGTAAATATTGAAAATAAAAACACTGAGAAAGAAATTTTAGATTTTCTTAAAGAAAGAATGAGAAATATCTTAAAAGAAAAAAAAATTAAGCCAGATATTATTGAAGCTTCAATCAGCGCTCATTTAGGGGATAATTACTTAGATCTTTTTAAAAAAAGTATCATTATGAATAAAAATTTTGCAAAAGATATTGGAAAAGATGCTCTTTATTCTTATAAGCGAGCAGCAAGCATTCTTGAACAAGAGATTAAAAAATCAAGCAAAGAAATCACAGGTAGACCCGATGCTGTTTTATTTAGAAAAGATGAAGAGAAATTTTTATATGAAAAAATAAATCAAATAAGAAAATCTTTTACCGTCAAAGAAGATATTAAAAATTATGAAGATCTTCTAATGCAACTTGCTTCCGTTAAACCATTAACGGATCAATTTTTTGATAATGTTGTCGTCAATGATGAAAACCAAGATATTAAAAATAATAGACTTGAACTTCTTTCGATGTTTTGTAAAGTTTTTAACAATTTTTTAGATTTTTCTAAGCTCGAAGGCGCTTAATTAATATCTAAACTAAAATTGAATGCTTTGGCGCTATGTGTCAACGCACCAATAGAAATTCGATTAACCCCAGTATTTGATATTTTTTTAACGTTTTTAAGATTAGCATCACCAGAGTATTCGGTTTCATATTTATTTTTACAAAGTTTTAAACATTTTTTTAATGTTTTAATATTCATATTATCAAATAAAATTCTTTTAAATTTTAAATCTAAGACTTGTTTTAATTGATTTATATTTTCGATTTCAACCGTAATCGTTTTTTTTGTTTTAATAGCTTTTTTAATGAGTGTTTTAAGATTGGCTTCAGAACTAATATGATTATCTTTAATCATAATTTCATCACTTAAATTATATCTATGATTAAAACCACCACCTTTTCGTACTGCATATTTTTCTAACAATCTTAAATTTGGTGTAGTTTTTCTTGTACAGCAAATTTTAGTTTTTCTATTTACTTTTTTTATAAATTCATGAGTAAGTGTTGCAATACCCGATGTATGACTTAAAAAGTTAAGTGCTGTTCGTTCAGCGGTTAAAATAGTTTTAGTTTTAGCAACTATCGTTGCAATAATTTTTCCTCTTTTAACTTTTGAACCATCATTTACTTTTTTTGAAAATAATGTTTCTTTGCCTATATTTCTAAAAGCAGCTTTACAAAAATCTAAGCCAGCAACTACGCCATTTTGCCTAGCAATAATTTTGGCTTTAATTTTTTTATCTTTAGTTGTTATGAGCTTTGTTGTGATATCTCCTAAAGGTCTTAAATCTTCTTTGAGAGCTTGTTTGACAACTGAATTGATGTAATTTTGATTTATCCTAAACACCAAAATTTAACGACCAATTTCGGTCATTCTTTTTACTGACTTTCGAGCAGCTTCTGCAATTTTTTTGTCAATAATAATTTCATTGGTTTCATTTTCTAAACAATCTAAAATTTTTTCTAAATTAATTTTTTTCATATAAGGACAAAGGTTACATGGCTTAACAAATTCCACCTCTGGATTATCAGCCTCAACGTTATCGCTCATCGAACACTCAGTGACTAACATTACTTTTTTAGGTTTATTTTTATTTACGTAATCAATCATACCTGAAGTTGATCCTGCAAAATCAGATGCTCTAATTACATCAGGAGGACATTCTGGATGGGCTATAATTTTTATACCAGGATTAGCCGCTCTTACTTCTTCAACTTCTTTTGCTGTAAATTTTTCATGAACAATACAGGTTCCCTTCCAAGATATAATTTTAACTTTTGTTTTACTTGCAACATATTTTGCTAAATATTGATCTGGAAGAAAAATAACTCGGTCTACTTTTAAAGACTCAACCACCTTAACTGCGTTTGCTGAAGTACAACAGACATCTGATTCAGCTTTAACTTCAGCAGAAGTATTAACATATGACACGACAGGTACACCTGGATATTTTTGTTTAAGTAATCGCACATCATCTGCTGTAATGGATGATGATAAAGAACAACCAGCAGACATATCAGGTAATAAAACTTTTTTAGTTGGGTTCATTAATTTTGCGGTTTCAGCCATAAAGTGAACTCCACATAAGACAATAATGCTGGCTGAAGTTTTTGCAGCTTCTTCGGATAAAGCTAAAGAGTCAGCTGAGATATCCGCAACACCATGATATATTTCAGGTGTTTGATAGTTATGAGCTAAAATAACAGCGTTTTTCTTAATTTTTAATTTGTTAATTTTTTCAATGAGCGGAGCATGAATTTTCCACTCAATTTCAGGTACAGACTTAGAAATTTTTTTATAAATTTCTGCTGTAGATTTATTAAAACCTTGTTGTACAGACATACTAATTCTAGTTTACCAACTTGAACTAAAATTGTCATTCATTTATTGTCGCAGAGTTTATGCGGTCGTGCTGAAATTGGTAGACAGGCACGCTTGAGGGGCGTGTGGGTTTCCCGTGAGAGTTCGAGTCTCTCCGACCGCACCAAAATATTGTTAAAATAGCTTTGATTTATATTAAATAATCTAAGATTAATTCAGCAAGATTTAGATTATTAGTAAAATTTAAAATATTAAATAAAGAGTGAATAAACATTAGATTGTGTTTAAAAAATAGAATTTAAAAATTTAAAATATTTTTTTTTAACAAATATACAGTCGCATAATTTTAGATTTGTAAAAATACTCCCTTCTATTATCGGAAAAGATTTAAATATCACAAATCCATGCTTAAAAAGTAGTTTTGCTATTTTATCATATTTTCTAGTATAATTTTTTTTTAAAGCTGAAATCTCAATACTTATAATTTTTCCTTTATTAAGATATTTATGACCACTTTCAAGTATATCAAGCTCAGAACCCTCGGCATCAATTTTTAAAACGGTAAAATTAGTAATTTTATTTTTTTTAAAAAATTGATTTAAAGTTAATAATCTTACCATTATCACTCTATAAAGTGGTCTAAATGAAAGAAAAAAAAGCCTTCGTGAAAAAGTATAATATTTATTTTTAGAAAATAAATGATTTAACGATGAGCCAGATCCTTCGAATTGATTATTTATATAAAAAGGAGCTGAGGCAGACAGGAGGGGTATATTTTTATTATTTTTAATAGCTACATTATCGTAATTATATTTGAAAGTTAAATTTTGTAAATATTTTTTAAAATTAGGGTTTGGATCTACCAAATAAAAATTTAAATTTGTAAATAATTTTTTTTTTAAAAAGAGATTTATTTTTTCTGAATACATTCCTCTAAATGCGCCAATGTCAATTAATGTAATTTTTTGTCTTTTTTTTAAAATTATCAAATTTATTATTTCTGCTAATAGCTTTTCAATATTGTTATGAAAAAGTTTTGTATACAACATATAAATAAAATAATTTTTCATAATTTTTTTTAAGTTAAGACTATAATTTTTTTTATTCTAAGATCTGCAATTTATAATAATATTATTATAATTTTTTTTAAAAGAAGTTAGTGATAATATGTAAATATAACTTTTTATTTGCTTAAGTTTAAATTGACTATATTTAAATATATATTTTATTCTAGCTTTTTTTGCAGCCTTTATACCTGTATACGAGTCCTCTATGACTATAATTTCATTTGGTTTACAATTTAGTTTTTTTAAAATTTCTAAATATCCATACGGCAAGGGTTTTCTTAGTTTGGTTTTTCTTAATGCTATAATAAATTTCTTTTCAAAATATTTTAAAATATTATGACTCTTAAGAGATTTCAAAATAAAATCTTTTGAATTGTTGGAAACTATACAAAATTTTAGATTTGGCAATTTCAAGATATTCAAAATACCTTTATTAAGTTTAGGTATTTTAGAAAATTCCTTTTCTAATAAATGATTGTAAGATTGATTTACATTATTAATAGTATTTATGTAATTTTTTTTAGGAATAAACTTTTTAAAAAAAATTCTAGAGCTTATTCCAATATAAGAATTAAAATTTGTATTTTTTTTTAGTTTTATTTTATTTTTTTTTAAAGCTTTTATTTTTGCATTTAGCCATATTTTTTCACTATCGATAATTACACCATCAAAATCAAAAACTATAGCTTTAATCACTTTTAATTCTGATGTTTGTGTAAAAATTTTTTTATATCTTTAATTTGTTTATTTTTACCGTTTTTAGAAATTATGAAGTTTTTCCGTAAATCAGTAAAAATAAAATCAAAAGAATTCTGAACTAAATATTTTATATAACTTGATAAATGTATTTTTATAAATTCAGTTACTACATTTTGAATTGATATTTTTTTATCTCTTATTCTTTCTATTTTTCTAAACAAAGAAGTATAAACATTTTCAGTTATTAAAATTTTTATTGAGGGATTTATTATTTTTTTTATATTTTCATTAGAGTAAATTCCTTCAAAAATAATTATTTTATTTGGATTAAAGTAGAATGTTTGACGCAGATTATTAATTCCATTTTTTCTATTATAAAGTTTATTTAAAACTAATTTATTATTTTTATTACCATTTATAAGAAAATAAATTAATAATTTAAGTTTAAATAAGTCGTAGTGAAGGGAATTTTGAAAATAAAGTGACTTATTTTTTATTGATTTTGTAATCTTAATTCTTCTAAGCCTAGGTAGTAAAAAAATATCTTTACTAATTAATAGAGAATTTTTAATTTTTTTTTTTA
>SXGQ01727712.1_pt1 | contig 15889 bp, 27 predicted proteins | sample 3178371 | NCBI WGS metagenome assembly SXGQ01 (sample SAMN11356859, study PRJNA531348) | freshwater metagenome | isolation source: freshwater sample F1-20 | place: China: Fuxian Lake, Yuxi | collected 2017-12-25
AGCAACTGCCAACACGGTCACCGTACCAACGAATGCTTCCGTGGCATGGCCAATTGGTACACAAATTCATATTATTCAATACGGTGCTGGCAAGACACAAGTAATTCCTGTTTCGGGAACCGTAATTCTTTATGCAACCCCTGGTGCTTATCTCCGAGCACAGTATTCGTCGGCGACGCTTCTTAAGTGCGACACGAACATTTGGATGCTGATGGGTGATTTGAGTGCGTCGTGATTCCAGGCAATACATCTAGTCAAGGGAAGTACGTCGACCCACCTACTTCGGTTAGCGCTTCCATAAGCGGTCTTTCAGCAATAGTTTCATTTACTCTTCCTGTTTACGATGGTAAGGGCACTGCAACTTATAGTGTGGCTTCGACCCCTGGTGGCTTAACTGCATCTGGTGCAAGTTCTCCGCTAACCGTGACTGGTTTAAGTTACAGCACTTCATACACTTTTGTGGTTACAGCAATTGGTGGTTATGGGATAAGTGCTGCATCAAATGCTTCTAGCGCAGTTTCGACAGGGTCAGCGCCAACTCCCCCTCCGACCCCGACCCCGACTCCTACCCCGACTCCTACCCCGACTCCTACCCCGACTCCTACCCCGACTCCTACCCCGACTCCTACCCCGACTCCTACCCCGACCCCGACTCCTACCCCTACGCCAGGTCCCACAGTTTGTGGTTTCTGCCCTGCAGAAACACCGTATTGTTTTAATAACCAAGAACCGTGTTACGGATAGTATCAAAGTAGAAATGTGAGGATAAATAAATGGCTACACAAAAATTTGCTTTAGTTGTGGATGGTGAGGTGTTTATGCTTGTCACTTATGACGACGCATATTCTCTTGCTGAGAGGTGGACTGCAGGATTAAAAAGTAATCCAACCATAATTGATTGCACAGAACTAGAACAAAATCCATCCAATGGTTGGATTTGGGATGGGGAAACGTTTTCTGAACCCCCAACTGAACAGTAATGAGTGCTTGGGAAAACTATAAAAAGAAATTAGGCACAACCCGACCTTGGGATGCACTTAATCAAGCAAACTACGCAACAGAAGAAGAATCACAAAACAGATGGTCTATTTGTGAGCAATGTTCTAGTTTGCTTAAAGTAACTAGCCAATGCAAAGAGTGTGGTTGTTTTATGAAACTCAAAGTAAAACTTAAGGAAGCAGTGTGTCCACTTGGTAAGTGGTAAAAACAAATGAAGCCAATAATTGTAAATGGCATCTGTATTTACAGAAATATTTTAAAAATTCATACCGAAATTATTGAAGCGTCAGAATTAATGTCTAACACAAATGAAGTAAATGTTGCTTTCATAAAAGCAAAAGTAGTCAATGCTGATGGCTCAAAGTGCGTTTCCGATTCTGTGCGAAACAACGCAATGATGTTTACTCCGAAGCCAGATTACCAATCAAAATTAGTCACCCCAGAATTAGAGTTTGCAAACAATATTCACAAAATTTTTATTCCGTGCATAAATGATTTTGCTAATAGATTTGGTATTGCGTTTAATGAAAAATCAACCACTGGTTATCAAGTTTTAAAATATTTAATTAATGAATTTTATATTTCTCACTTAGATGATGGCCCTCAAACTAAAAGGTCAATTTCTGTAATTGGGTATTTAAATGATGATTTTGAAGGTGGAGAATTATATTTCAAAGATATAAATTTTACTTATTATCCTTTTGCTGGAGATATAGTTATTTTCCCTTCGGGGGCGCCATTCGCGCACGAAGCAAAGCCTGTTTTAAGCGGCATAAAATATTGTATTGTTAATTGGTGGTAATCATCAATGGCTCCATTGGTAATAAAAAATGTATTGTCAGAAAAACAATATTCAAAATTGATTAATAATTTACCCAATGTTGAATTAGGCCTATTTGACCAACCACGGTCTCGTTATATGATAGAAACTGAAGTGACCACTGAGTATGCAAAATTATTGCAGCCGATAGCGCGAGAGGTGTTTAAATTAACTAATTTAGTTAAATCCTATTCTTTATTTTGTAAATATTTTGGGGAAGCATCTTTAAATATGCATAAAGACGACAACGCCTGTACTTACACGATAGATTTATGTGTACGCCAGACAGAACCATGGGGTCTATGGGTTGAAAATATAGAATATATTTTGCAACCAAATGAAGCTTTATGTTATTTAGGCAATAAACAAATGCATGGTAGATTGCCAAAACAATTTAAAGAAAATGGATTTATGGAAATGATGTTTTTGCATTATGTTACACCAGACCATTGGTTTTTTGACGAAAAAAATTATTCCCAATATTTATTTAAATAACCGTAATTTTCAAAATATTGAGAATTATAATTTTCAATATATCCAACGGGAAATTTTGCAATACTTAATCTTTTAGGGTCTTTACACCAAAATGTAGTGTGTACGTATCTGGTTCCTTTTGTTATTTGTTTTATTCCATGCGGGTTTTCAGCATGCCCAGAAAACATAACCAACATGCCAGGTTTTGGTTTTAATTCAAAGTTGTTGTGATGCGGAAAATAAAGTTCTCCGCCCTCAAAATCTTCGTTCATGTATATCATCCCAGTCATATGCTTGGTTGTGCAGTGACGACGATACAATGCTTCTTCGTCTTCGGAAAAAAAAGACATATCAATATCGTAGTTTTTTCTGTCAAAGTTTGGGTCTATGTAGTCAAGGTGTGGACCTTGCCAATATGGGTAATACCAGCGCACTGCTTCCCAGCTTTCTAATTGAAAATTCTTTGTTGACACATCAAAGAATGTTGATATTTCTTGTTTAGCGGATAACATAATTGGGTATATTTTTTTATAAAGTTCTGCATGTTTTTTGGTCCAATAAAGTTTATTAAAATCTATTTTACGATTATCCCATTGTTTTGCTACAAGTTCAAAATCTTTACCGTCTGCAAGATATTCTTTTTTTGCATTGGAAAATTTCCATAAATCTTGTTTTTCAACATATTGAATAAACCAATTACATTCTTCTGGTGATAAAAAATTTTCTATTATTTTTAATTTTGGAAAATTATAAATTATTTCTTTTCGTTGCATATTTTTATATATACCTTACTTTTGGTAAACACATATTTATGTTAAATCGTAACATTTAAAGATGAATCATTTAGGCCAACCTGCCCTGTTGGGAAGGTGTTAAAGGCCAAAGAAATTCGTGACTGTGGAGCCTCGTGTCTCCCAATGTGGTGCCTGAGCGAACTTTCAAATAAAATTAAATGATTCGGTACAGCAGAAACATAAACTTCCGTGCAGTTATCCCAAGTGTATGTTGATGGCTCGCAAGGCAAAATTGATGCTTGTTTTGGCGATGAGAAGATAATATTCCCCACCCCATTGGAACCGTTTGCGGCATCGTAAAGAACACCGCTAATCACAGAATTGTAATGAAAATGGCTTTTAGAAAAGCCGTCTTGTTCGGTCTTCGTTAGCCAAGATGTCGTTATTTTGATTTCGGATTTATGCCATTTCATTACTTCGTTTTTATATAAATTCACGCAGTCCATCAAAATCTTTTTTTCATCTTCGTAACCATCCAAAACATTCATAGATTTTGATGAATAATTATTTACACAATGGTCACTACCATTTTTGGTCCAAGTTTGATTCACTCGTTCTTTTTCGAAAAAGTTATCAAAAGCATCTTCTAAATTAAAAATTGCAACAGGATATGCAAAAAGTTGCTTTACGGCAATTTCCATTTTTACCTAAAATTGCCTTACTTCTGGCAAATGTAATATTTCTCTGAAATTACTTCGTCCTGCTTCTCCATGCCAAAAAGTATTAAAAGCCAAACTGACTCTGTTCTCAGAAAAAATCTCGGGAACAGCATGGGGTAGGTAAGAAGGAAAGAGTAGTAGCGAGCCCTGCGTTGCTGGCATCCACCAACTTATGGAATTAAAGGGCTGAAATTCCTCGTAGTCAAATGTGTAAGAAATTTGCGCAGATGGATGGGAGAACAAAATCTTGTCTTCGTCAGAGGTTTTAACGTAGAAAACGCCACTAAAAATACTGTTGGGATGTGTGTGGGTTTTTGACTCTCCATTAAATGTGGCCGCGTTTAACCAACTTTGAGTTATGTAAAACTCTGTTTTAGAAGTAATGTTTAAAACAGCATAAGCAAAATGATGAACCGCATCAACACAAAACTCTTTAATATTCTGAAGTTCGGGTTTCTCTAAAATGTAATTGTTTGCAGAACCATGGCTGTTTTGGTCACCGTAATTATCAGCCCCATCAATATCAATGTCAAGTTCCTTGTTTATGCATTTAATTTCTGTGCTGTTCAATTCATCTGGATAGCGATACCGAGCAACTGGTATCGGGAAGAGCCCGCCAATTTCGGGTGATGAATTTACCGAGGACATGTGATATTTATATTAACAACCCTGCGCATTGGCGCGTCAGTAGGCAACCCTCCTGAATGCTCTATATTTGCAGAAAATATGAGCAAACTATCTGCCGTGGACGGATTCTTAAAAAAAGGCATGCGCTTATCGTCATATAACGTTGTGCATCCGTTTGTGTCATCCATGTAATAGATAGCCGTGTATTGGCTATGGTCTTTGTTTTCCGATACTGGGACATCTAGATGTGGCTCACCAATGTGTTCTATGTTGTGATTAAAAATCATGTTCACATGTAAGCCATCAATTGAGATGATTGGTTTAGAAATAATTTCCGACACTTTCCAAGCAATTGGCAGAAATAGGTTTGTCCATGAGGATTGATTGACCCCATCAAAAATCAAAGTGTGTCTAAAGCCGCTGTTTTTGAACTCGCTGGGCACAACGCCTGTTTGTGTGTTTGCATAGAAAAACCATGGAAATTGACCTGGCGCTTCTATCTTGTCTAAGAGATAGTTCAAATAATAATTACCAAAAACATTGTCTACTTTTTTATACATAGTTATTTCCAGCGTGGACCAAGAACCCAGCCGACAAGTGACTTGCGGGTTCCTTTGGTTACCTTGCGCACTCTGTGACGAGTGCGAGAATCAAACAAAATAAGACATCCTCTAATTTTTGGTGCTAAATAACTTTCGCCTACTTCGTTTATGAGTTCAAGTTCGCCGCCTTCGTAGTCTTCAGGACTGGAGAGTTGTAGAGAAAAAGAAAGTTTTCTCACCAGTTCCATATTTTGGTTAGCAAAATCATTCCCAATACCATCGGTAGAGTTGCCAATAAATTGCGGTTTGTAGTGAGTAGTGAGACCACCGTCGCTATGCCATTCATAATAATCGCCCTCGTCATAGATGGTGTATTGAATGGTTTCGTTATCTAAACATTTTAAGTCGTATAAAAAATTTTCTCTATTTGCTCGTTCCACATAATGCCACAGGAATCCGCCAATCCAATGAGAACTTGACACCCATGTATGCTTTGAATTTCGTACCTTATCAAAACCTGCACCTACGTCTTGATGGTCTTCGCTTTTCGTGAACACTGGAGATGAACCCACGTTTTTGTCAAAGTTTTGTACCAACTCTTTTTCCATGATTGCAATAATTTCATCAGGTAAATCCGTGAAATACCAAATTGACTGAAAGGCTGTATTTTTTCTATCACTCATCGTCGTCCACCATATCTACAACCATGTCCACAAACACTTGATACATGTCGTTTGCTTCCTTGAACAAATTGTCTTTTTCAATTTCTTCATAAAACCGAGTTTTGTTTTGGGTATGTGGGTGCGGGTAGTGAAGTGGGTAATTTGTTTTTACAAATTCTTCAATTGGGCTTATGTCCATCCATTGAGGGTCTCCCAAGTTATATTTTTGAGAATATTCAAACATCGCCCGATTTGGGTGCGCCCTAAGTTGACTCAATGTAGTGCAGAAAATGTTTGACTCTATGGCTTTATTGGCAAATCGAATATAGAACTCAAGCCTTTCACTTGCCGACCAATACCTAGGAGGGTCTGCTTCTTCTCTAAGGTCTGTTGTCATCCAAGAAGAAATACATTCCAATGGCTCTCTAAAGATGCAAATCACATTTGGACATCGCGTCATTGGTGTCATGCGATGCTGCGTGGTGGTGATTTCTAATTCGGGAAACGCAAAGGCTAAAGTTGCTTCTAGCGTTCTTGTGCCAGTTCTTGGATAGCCAAGAGGCGTTAGTCTTCCCACCTCTGTTGCTCTTCGTTCCATACGAAATATCCTATAGAGTCTGGATGAGAAACTGGGGCTTGCCATTCTGTAGTTTCTTCGTTTAGCGTCCAAGACGGATATGGTTTAGGCAAGATAAAAGCGTCTAATCTGTCGTTGTAAGTGTAACCAATTCCAGCAAAACGTCTTCGGATATTTGAATTGTAAGAAGTTCGTTTGCACATAAGCCCTTCAAACCAAGGTCGTGATGCGTAAAAAGATTCCCATGCTTCCGATGAGCCGCCGACAACTGTGCCGTCTAAATCAACTTGTGTTTCATTTTCATCTATGCCCGTGATTACATCAACAACAACGAACTGACGATTTATGAGAGCGTAGTGTGCCATTATGAAAAACTGATTACTCCGCTACCAGAGGTAAAACTGTGTCGTTTAAAACCTCCACTAGTTGTGCCCGCACTACCACTTAATCCAGCACCGACATTAAGTACCAAACTGTCTGGATAACGAATCATCACAATTCCTGAACCACCAGAATTGCCTGTTTTGCCGCCATACTGCCAAGAACCTCCACGACCAGCACCACCACCTCCACCTGTGTTGCCGCCACCTCCCGAACCTACGGGTGGACCATCGTAAGTGGGGTCGTATAAACCTGCGCCTCCACCGCCGCCTGCACCGCCACCACCCGTAGAACCACCGCATCCCCAACAAGGATTGCCAGGTGCGCCGCTAACACCGCCACCCCCACCGCCAAAATATTCGTTGCTTCCTCTAATAGAGGTGATACTTCCATTCCCGCCTGTGTAGCCCGAGTTTGTTGCACCGCTACCACCACCAGCACTACAACAGTTGGCGCCAACATTTAATCCTGCGTTACTTGTACCAGTACCACAACACCCTCCGCCAGGTGCAGTAATTGTGGCAAATTGACTTGTCCCACCTGTGGCGTTTCCTCCGCCGCCACCACCAACAGTCACTTGTAAAGTTGTTCCAGCAGCCACGTCAAGTGCACCAAGGTTTGCAGTTGCGCCACCAGAGTTTTCAGCACCAACACCGCCAGCCCTAAAGCCACCGCCTTGACCGCCAGCACCAATTGAATAGTTTCCCGTGTAGTTGCCGCCACCGCCACCGCCACCAATAAATGCAAATGCTATTGGACTAGCAGAACTACCACCCTTGCGCCAATCGTTTACTTGATTGGTTGCATTAGTTTTTTTTGAACGCGGAGATAAAGCGCCGCCACTTACTGCCTTACCGCCAGATGTGTCACGAAGTATGCGTGTCACTATAAAACCTATGCAGTAATGCGGTTTACGTACCCTGACAAAGAAATAACGTTTGCAGTACCAGCGGCAGCCCTAACCGTAAGAGGTGTTGCGTTGCCCTTGAGGAGCAAGCCTGGAACAACCAAAAACAATCCGCCTTTTGTTTTTACTGTGTATTCAATAATGTCATCAGGGTCTGTCACGCCACCAAAACCAATTCGCAAAGCAACGTCTGCTGAGTGATTGTTTTGTGCGTAAATCCATACTTCGTCAATCACTGTTGTGGTAGATGAAGCAGTATGGATGAGGGTCGGTGAAGAACCAATTGCCGTTGCTACGACCTTGACTGCTCGACCATCAGTGCTTGCTGAAAGCATTTGTTTGCTGAATGTTGCCATGTTTTATCTCCCGTGTATAAGTTACTAGAAAATCTGTCCTGCGAGGATAAACTGGTCGTCCTCGGCATTTGCCATAACGAATTCTGTTGTAGCAATCTGTGTAGTGCTAGTGCCAGCAGCCGCAGTTGGTGCTGTTGGCGTGCCAGTCAATGCGGGGGAAGCCAGTGTTGCAATTGTATTGTCTACAGCAATTGTTGCCGTAGAGCCTTCACCTGGGGTGTGGGTAACCGTGATGCCTGTACCCTGAGAAACACCAGACATATAGTTGCCTACTGTGTCTGTACCCAAATCAATTGCATCATTAACCCATGCTGAGCCGTTGTACTTTAAAAACTCACCCGATGCGGCAGATGTAATTGTTGTATCTGAAAGGTTGTCAACAGAGAGTGTTGTTGCAGTAGCCACACTTGCTGCAGTAGCGATTGCTGAATAAGTAGTTCCATCGTTTGTCAATTCCCAAGCATCACTAGTTTCATTCCAACGAAGAACAACATTCGTGGACGAACCACGCGCAATTTCGATGCCAGCATCTTGAGAAGGCGCACCTGTTGCGTTGTTATTAAGAACAATGATGTTGTCGTCTACGGTCACTGTCTCTGTGTTGACTGAGGTAGTTGTGCCCGAAACGGTGAGGTTTCCTGAAACAGTCAAAGCAGCAGCGGTAACAGTTCCAGTAAATGTTGGTGAAGCAAGGTTTGATTTCAAATCAAGAGCGGTCTGCGTTGCGGTAGACACAGGCTTGTTTGCATCACTTGTGTTGTCGGCATTTCCTAAACCAACATCGCCCTTTACTAAACCAGCAGGCGAAGTAATCGTCTTGTTGGTAAGTGTTTGAGTTCCAGTAGTAGTCACCAAAACAGAGGTATCGGCGATACCGTGAATATTTGTTGTGTCGTTCTCGTGGTTGGTGAGCGCCGTTGCGGCATTGCCAGCAGCAGTTGACGCGGCACCAAAAGCATCAAATGTGTTTGTGGTGACGGCAATAGTTGGGGTTGCGTTTTCACCAGAGTTGTTGGTCAGTGTGATACCGCTACCAGCAACAAGTGATTGAACAAAAGAGCCGATTGTGTCGGTTGCAAGGTCTACGGCATCGTTAATCCATGCAGTGCCGTTCCAGCGAAGGAAATCGCCGTTTGCGGCAGAAGTGATAGTTACATCACCGAGGTCGTTAAGAACCGCCGCCGAGATGTTTGAGGCAATTGAATAGCCAAGAGAAGTCCACGCCGTGGCACCGTTGCCAATCTTGAATTTGCCAGTGTTGGTCTCATAGCCAATTTCACCTGCGGCAAGTACGGCATTGCCCGAAGTCCAATTAGACGCTGTGTCGCGTCGTAGAAGAATTCTCTTAAAAGCCATCGTAATCTCCTCCGTCCACAGTGTCTTCGTTAGTAGTTATCACTATGGTGCTTGGTCCACCATCAACAATAACAGACTTAAAACGTCGCCATTTTGGACTCGTATATTGATATTCCTTGCCAGCCTGAATTGTCCTATCGCCATTTGTTGGAGATGCAGGAAACGCTAAAGCCATGCCGTTAATTATCGCATAATTTTTGTTCTAGATAATGAAGGGTTGTAAATTTTGTGGTTATTAACCTAGTTAAGTCTTGACTTATGCCCAACTTACGTTTCCGCTACCTGCAGTTATTCTTTTAATTGAATACGAGCCGCTTGTCGTGGTTGCATCTGCGGTTAAACCCGCTCCAACAGTAATCGTTCCTGCTGATGTCAGCCAACGAAGAATAACTACACCGCTTCCACCGCTGGCGCCTCCATAATTTGTCCAACCGCCGCCGCCGCCGCCACCGCCTGTGTTTGCAGTTCCTGCTGTTGCGGCTCCATTATTTGCTCCGCCATTTCCGCCACCACCATTACCCCCTAACGCTTTATTTGAACTTTGATAGTCAATTCCGCCACCACCACCGCCAGCATAAAAAATTGACGAACCAGTGATATTTACTGCAACCCCTACACCTCCTGAACCAGCCCATGTAGACCCTAATACCCCCGAATTACCGCCAGTGCCTCCAGCCCCACCGCCACCGCCGCCACCATAGTACCCACCTGTTACGGCAAAATTTCCTCCTGCGTATCCCTGTCCAGTTGTCCCTGTACCGTTACCTGCTCCACTACCTCCAGTGCTGGCACTACCTCCCCCCAAGGAAATAATAGTATGAAAAGATGAATTAGAACCATTGTTGTTTCCAGTATTTGAGCCGCCTCCACCAACAACTATTGCGTAATTTGTGTTTTTAAAAATATTTAAGGGTTGCTCAACTCGCCCAATATAAGTTCTTTCGTTTTCTAATACGCCTCCTGTTGCCGTGACTGAACTACGCAATCCTCCTGCCCCAGCGCCAGCATCATGTACGCTAGTTGAATTTCTACCCCCACCACCAGCAACAACAAGATAATCAACTGCCATTAAATCGTTTGATACAGAACTAATTGGATAACGAATGATTACAATTCCTGAACCGCCAGAATATCCATTTGTTCCATCACCACCCGATGCTCCACCTCCAGTATTTGCCGCGGCATTACCACCAGTATAAAAAGTTCCGCCACCACCTAAACCAACTTGACCTGCAGTATATGTACCACCAGTACCACCTCCGCCGCCTGCTCTCCATGTATCTATGCCGTTGATATTTGAATTTGCACCAGTGCCACCATCACCTGAGTTATTGGAAGTCGCTGGTACTTTTCCTGCAGTAGTTGCACCACCACCTCCACCACTTGCACTGCCGTTGGCATTACTTCCTGCAAATCCTTGGCCAGCAGTACCAGCACCGCCGTTAGCATTTGCGCCACCACCACCACCAGAACCGCCAGCCGAACCAGCGACCCCACTTAACCCGCCTTTTCCTCCGCCTATTGCTGTTACCGAACCAAAAACCGAATTACCACCATTGAAGCCAGGCGCCCCTCCATTACCAACGGTCACTGTATAAGTTGTTCCTGCGATTAAGTTCATACGCCCAAATAAATAACCACCAGCACCGCCACCACCACCAACCGCAGTACCACCAGAACCACCACCGCCTGCGACAACAACATATTCAACTGCATCAATGTTTGAAGTTGGTGTTAGATAAACGGTGCCAACTGTTGTAAATGTGTGGACTTTATATAAAGCCCGCGTAACTGAATCTTCTATAAGAGATTCACTACCACCAGATAGCGCATTTTGTTTACGAGACAGCCCAGACAAGCCTGCTGTGGCAATGTATTGACTTACACGAGAACGGTCACGCATTATTTAACCAAAGCCTCGATTTCGTCATCGGTGAGACCGAGTGCCTTCAACTTTGCTTGTGCCGATGCTTTAGCCTCAGCCTTGGCGTCTAGTTCTGCCTGTCGTGCCGCCTCTTGTTCGGCAAACGCTAAAGCATCTGCTTCTTGTTGGGCAACTTCTTCGGCAGTTAATTCTACTTCGGTTTGCTCACCCGTTGAACAGTTGATTATTAGTTTTGTTGTCATTATTTAACCTCCTAAGGTTTATGAATTTTTTATTCCGTAAAGGGATGCTGATGAATGTTGGACAAGGTTGCCAGAAAGTGGAGAAATAGAGACAGAAGTGATGACTGAAACATCACTCCATAATCCAGCAACTAAATTCATATAAGAAGTAGCAGAGTTGTGCTCGGTAACGGCATCTGCTGAATAACTCTTAAATGTTGAGCCAGTATAATTTGGTATATAAATTAAAGTTGAACCAAAAACACTGACTGTTTGAGTTGAATCATTAATCATGCCAGCATTTCTATTGTATGTTCCATAACTAGATGCAGCAGACCCATTACCTTGTAAGGCTCTATTTGAATAATTAGAAATATTTGAATTAAAAGTAATATTTAATGTGTTTCCTGAACCGTCTGTACGCCCACTAACAAGCATCATTAAATCTTTGTAGGTTTGTGGGATAGAAGTGAACTCAATACTTGCTGCGCCACCCGAACCGACAGTGACAGTGGAAATCAAATTATAGGTAGCCATTATGCCGCCTTAATCCCATACAAAGTAAAAGTTGAACCAGTATTAAAAGTTCCTGTATCAACACGGATATTTATTGTTGTTATTGCGGCTGGTGTTGCTCGCCACAGTCCAACGATTGCTGCAACTCTGTCATTTAGATTTGACCTAATCAAACTTGTTTTGAATGTTGTCGCATTTGTGTAATTAAATATGTTCAACACATAAGTGCTTATACTTGTTGAAGGGTTGCCAGACATAATAATTATGTCACTCCGAGATGTCAACCTGTTAGAAGATGCGGATGTGCCATCACCAATTATGTTTGTCAAAGAATAATTGTTGGCGGTATCAGAATTAAAACGCATAAAAATATCCACATTGTTTGAAGTTTGTGTACTTGCTACCAAAACCAAATCTGTGTATGTTTGTGGAATAGAACTAAAAGTCACCGAAGCAACAGCCGACCCCAAAGTTTGTGTTGCGATTACTTCGTATGCAGAAACAGCCATGACTAACCTTTAATTCCGTAAAGAGCAAACGAAGAATACTGCGCCCAAGTTTCGCTGTTATCAGGATAAATCAAAATAGTTGTAATTGCGCTAGTGTCACGCCAAACACCAGACTCAAAAGAAAACCTGTTGCCACCAACACCATTATTATCATAACCACCAATGGTTCTTGTTGTTTTGAACTTATTTGTGTTTGCATAATCTAAAATATCTACAACTTCTGCACCAAAAATACCTGATGTATTTCCACTATTGGGTGCTGCTGATGCAAAAATAGTTGAAGCGTTCGCTGAACCAACAGAACCAATACCAGCCTGGTCATACAACAAGTGACGAGTGTAATTGGTTCCCGTATCGCCATTAAATCTCATAAAAATATTTGAGTTAGTGTTACCACCAGAGTTACCAACAACACGATTAATCATTCTGATTTGCAAATGTTTGTAGGTCGCTGGAATAGAACTAAAAGTTACCGACGAAGCCCCACCAACACCCACAGTTGTAGTCGCAATAGATTCAAACACCCCAAAATCAGGCTCACCACTAACCCAAGACTGAATGTAAGTAGAAACTCTTGAGCGATTATCGAACCTAGACATCTAGGTAAACCTTACGCTGTAATTCGGTTAACGTATCCGTGAATTGTGATTACGTTTGCAGTAGCGGCAAATGCACGAACAACTTTTGGAGTTGCGTTACCTTGGAGCAAGAGACCTGGAGCAACAAGAACTAAACCTGATTCCGCGGCAACTGTTAGTTCAATATTGCCGTCTGGAGCAGTTGTTTCACCCCACTCAATCGTAAGTTTTACCGCAGAGGCAGAAGTATTAACTGCATATAACCAAATTTCGTCAATCGTCGTAGCAGTAGACGATGCAGTGTGGATTGCTGTACCTGCGGTAGCAGTTGCGGCAACTTTGACTGCCAGACCCGTGCCTGTAGTGCCTGCTGGCTGTAAACATAATTTGCTAAGTGTTGCCATTGTTTATCTCCTAACTCCAAATTTGTGTTGCTAAAAATACTTGGTCATCAAAAGCATCAAAACCAGTTCCGTTAGATGCGGCGGTAATTCTTCCCTGTGCATCAACCGTGATATTTGTTGCCGTGTACGAACCTGCTGTCACTGCTGTGTTTGCAAGTTTTGCCGCAGTAACGGCACTGTTTTGCAGCATTGCTGTTGTGATTGAATTATTTGTGGGAACACCAGCGATGGTGCCGTAAGCAAGCGAGTTCCATGCAGTTGAACCGTTGCCAATCTTGTATAAACTTGTGTCGGTTTCCAAACCAAGTTCGCCAGCCGCAAGTGTCGGATTAGCCGCGGTCCAAGCCGCGGCAGTATCTCGACGAAACTGAATCTGAACTGCCATTACACAGCACCTCCACCATCAAGAATAAGAACTCCACCAAAATTGGTGGAAGCAGTGCCCCCATCGGCATTGTAAGAAGTAACAGGCAATGTCGTAGAGACCCCAACAAGCACCCAAGCCGAGCCGTTATACAGCCAAGTCTTGCCACCAGCGTTATAGGTGGCGTTATTGCTTGGGGAGTTAGGAAAATCTAATGGCATTGATTAAACCTCTAAAATCGTCAACACCATATTACTATAGATGACAAACGCCATCCGACTATTGAGGATTGTTATTTTTTGTAGTTAATATTCAAGACCAAACGGGGGTTGACATCGGTGCAGGTTGTGCCCGTATGCTCGGTCAGGCTGTCAAAAATGACCACCCGATTAGCGACACTTTCCACCCTGCTTCCATCCCTAAAAGCCGTATAGCCGTTGTTGGTATTCACATAGAAAATCGCCGTCAATACGTCGGGTTCTTTGATGTCGGTGTGGAAGCCGTGTTCGTAAATAGTTTCGGCTCTTGGAGTCAAGTTAATTTTTGCTTTTAGCAAAGTGTCAATTTCTAACTTTTCCAAGATGGGGGTAAGTAAAGAAAAATAATCACTATTGACCCTGCCTGCAAAAAAGGTGTGCACGAACTGTTTGTTTTTAGAGTCGTTATTTGGTTCTTTCACGACATCGTTCCAAAACCAACCAAAACTATCGCCCAAACAATTTTGTATTAAATCGTCTAAAAACATAGACGGAATAAAATTATCTGTTATTTGAATTTCGGGGTTGATTACCAAACGATTGTCCCTGACGCATTGAATGTCCATACAGTATACGAGCCAGAAATTGTCTTCACTGGACTTCCTACTGTGCCTGATGGATTGTCAGGAAATTCCACCGTTAAATATCTAATAATACAAACTCCGCTTCCACCTGCTGCTGCGTAAGCGTAACCGCCTCCACCTCCGCCACCCGTATTAGTCGAACCTGCTGATGCGCCACCACCCATACTTCCTGTACCGCCACCGCCTGCACCACCAGCACCCGAGGCACCCGAGTGATAACGACCTCCACCTCCGCCACCACCTGCACGAGTTACCGAACTACCCGTGATGCTTGAAGCAATACCATTACCACCATTACCACCGCCACGACCAGTTGATGAACTGTCTGGTGGTTTTTGTCCTTCTTGTCCAGCACCTCCACCACCCGAACCAGGGCTGCCCCAACCAGCACCAGAGTTGTGGGCGCTATAGCCTCCACGAAAACCTTGACTTGCTGTTCCAGTTCCCCACGAGTTGTATCCGCTTGGGTTGTCTGAGTCGTTGCGACCTACAGCACCGCCGCCTGAACCACCAGGATATCCGTTACCACTTGAAGTAAAATTGCTAGGTCCAAGCGCTTCGGCATAATTGCCTGCTCGACCACCACCAAGAACGCTGACTGTTGTTGTTTCGTTTGTTATAAAACTATTATTTCCGTCCAATGCGATAGCGCCACCAGCACCAATTTCAACGGTTAATGTTGCGCCATTATTTGTCAGCGGTGAAAGAGCAGAACTATTACCGCCAGATAATTCGCCAGCCACTGATGATTTGTAACCGCCTGCGCCGCCACCGCCGCCTCTATCTGAAACTATGCCACCGCCACCACCAGCAACAATTACATATTGAATACTGATTGGTGGAGTTACTCCAGCACCACCTCTGCGCCAAGAATCAACTTGATTTGTTGCATTAGTTTTTTTTGTGCGTGGTGATAGTGCTCCACCACCAACTGCCTTACCGCCAGAAGTATCGCGAAGCGCCCTTGTCATTGTTACGGAGTTTCAATTTCATCCCACGCTTGTGTGTCTTCGTTCCAACTCCACATGCCCTCTGCTGGTCGAGCAACAGGTGGTTGCCAATCGTGGTTTGAATCAAGAGTCCACGACGGATATGGTTTTGGGGCTACGAACACATCATCGTCAGCATCGTAGGTATAACCGATACCTGCATATTGTTTACGAATGTTGTTGTTGTACGAGGTGCGTTTGCAGGTTAGACCTTCATGCCATGGTTGAGCGGCGTAAAAAGTTTCCCAAGCCTCCGCCGACCCACCGACTGGTGTGCCGTTGTCGTTTTGTACTTCTGTTTCATCAACGCCCGTGATTACTTTGACCACGACGTTGTTTGAATCAAGTAGTGCGTAATGTGCCATGTTGTTTAACTCCTGTATTTGTATTGTTGATAATTATAGACTATGACCAACTCACGGTGCCCG
>SXGQ01713197.1_pt1 | contig 15887 bp, 8 predicted proteins | sample 3178371 | NCBI WGS metagenome assembly SXGQ01 (sample SAMN11356859, study PRJNA531348) | freshwater metagenome | isolation source: freshwater sample F1-20 | place: China: Fuxian Lake, Yuxi | collected 2017-12-25
CGATGGCCATGACGGCACCCTGACCAAGATAGGGTAGCAAGGGATGCGCGGCGTCACCGAGAACGGCGACTCGGCCACGTACCCAGCGCATCAACGGACTGCGGGCACACAACGCCCACTTGAAGAGTCGATCTTCCGGCAGCGCACCGACGGCCAGTGGGACGTCATCACCGAACAAGGCACCATCGTCGCCGAGCATGTCGTGAACGCAGCCGGTCTTTGGGCGCGGCGTGTCGGGCGCATGGTCGGCCTCGACCTTCCGGTGGTGCCGATGTCGCACCACTACCTCGTCACCGACGATGTGCCGATGCTCGCCGCGCTCGGCCGCGAATTCGTGTCCATCACAGACCTCGAGGGCTTCACCTACCTGCAACCGCTCGGCAAAGGCGCGCTGCTCGGCGTCTATGAACGCGACCCGCGCCACTGGAGCCCGGAGGGTGCACCCTGGGATTACGGCATGGGCCTTTTGCCGCCCGATGTCGAGCGCATCCTGCCCGAGCTCGAGATCGGCTACGCCCGCTTCCCCGCGCTCGCCGAGGTCGGCATCAAGCGCTGGGTGAACGGCGCGTTCACCTTCACGCCCGACGGCAATCCGCTCGTCGGCCCTGTACCCGGCAAGCGAAATCTTTGGGTGGCCTGCGGCTGCATGGGCGGATTCTCGCAGGGCGGCGCGATCGGCCTCACACTCTCGCAGTGGATGACGACGGGCGACCCCGGCCACGACATCTTCGGCATGGATGTCGCGCGCTACGGTGCGTTCGCCGCCGATGAGAACTACCTGCGCGACACCACGCGGCAGTTCTATGCGCGGCGCTTCGTCATCTCGTACCCGAACGAGGAGTTGCCGGCGGGCCGGCCGCTCAAGACCTCGCCCGTGCATGATCGCCTCGCCGCCGACGGCGCGCGCTTCGGCGTCACTTGGGGGATGGAGACGCCGCAGTATTTCGTCACGGGCCGCGCACCCGACGACTTCGTCGAAACCCTCACCATGCGCCGCTCCAACGCGCACGGCATCGTCGCGGGCGAAGTGCGTGCCGTGCGCGAGGCCGTTGGCATGTTTGACGCGTCGGTCTATGCGCGCTACGAAGTGTCCGGCCCCGACGCCGAAGCCTGGCTCGACCGCCTGCTCGCCTGCCGCCTGCCCGCCGTCGGCCGCGTGCGCCTCGCACCGATGCTGGGGCAAGGTGGCAAGCTGATGGGCGATCTCACCGTGAGCCGCCTCGCCGCGGACCGCTTCTGGCTCATCGGCTCCTACTACCTGCAGGAATGGCACGGCCGCTGGTTCCGCGACCTGCTGCCGATGAGCGGTGTCACCTTCAACAACCTCTCCGACAGCTGGACCGGCTTCGCGCTCTCCGGCCCGCTTGCGCGCGACATCGTGCAGCCGTTGGTCGCGCGCGACCTCTCGAACGCCGCGTTCCCGTTCATGTCCTGTGGCGAGATGGAGATCGCGGGCGCGGCGCGTACCGCCGTGGGCCACCGCCCGCCACTGACCGCCGTCGTCGCTCGCCTCTCGCTCACTGGCGAACTCGGCTACGAGCTCTATGTACCCGCCGCGTCGCAGCCCGCGCTGCTGCATGCTTTGATGGCCGGTGGCCGAAAGCTCGGCCTACGTCACATGGGCAACCGCGCGCTTGATTCTTTGAGAATCGAGAAAAGCTACGGCATCTGGTCGACCGAGTTCACGCAATCCACCACGCCCGGTATGTGCGGGCTCGATCGCCACGTGGCCTTCGACAAGAGTGATTTCATTGGTCGCGAGGGCGCACTGCGCGAGCGCGAGAGCCCGTCATCGCGTGTGCTCGTCACGCTCGCCATCGACGCCACCGACGCCGACGCCTCGGGCTTCGAGCCTGTGAAACTCCACGGCCGACTGGTCGGCTACACCACCTCCGGCGCCTACGGGCACCATGTCGGCCAGAGCCTCGCGTTGGCATATGTGGATCGCGAGGTCGCTGCGGCGCTGCACGCGGCACAAACCACCTCGGGCACGGGCGCGACGACCGGCCTCACCGTCGATGTGATCGGCGAGACACGCGCGGCGCGGTGGCTCGCGGAGCCCGCCTTCGATCCGAAGGGCGTCCGGATCCGAGCATGATGAGGCGCATCGGCCGATGCTGTTTCACTCTTCGCATGAGCCGATATACCTGGGGAATACTGTTCTCTATTGCCCCGGGTCGGTTCAGTATGTTCGTCGTGGCAGTCTTGTCCTGCCTGTCGAACTGAAGGATTGAGGAGGGCTCATGGTCGATCGTAGCCGCCGGAATTTTTCCAAAAGCGTGTCCTCTGCCGGACTGCTGGCATGCCTTCCGTTCCCAGCGGGTCATGCCGCGGTGACAAGCGCTAAAACCATCCGACGAGTCACTGTCACCGGACAACTGCTGATGAAGCACACGCTTTGTGCTGAGCCTTATGATGGCTTCACAGAGATCGTAAACGAGCTGCGTCGCGGAGAGGTGGTAAGCACTGACCTCGAGGTCGCCATCCTTACCGCATCGTCAGGCGCTCCTACGCGTGACTCTGACACGCTTCACACGACACCGGCCGAGACACTGGTTTGTGTCGAGAAGATGGGCTTCAACCTGCTTGCCCTCGCGAACAACCATGCATGGGATCTCGGCACGACCGGGGTCTTGGCCACGCGTGCGGCGGTCACCTCGGCAGGCTTCGGCAACGCCGGTACCGGGACGGACTGGCAAGCGGCGACAGCCGGTGGCCAATCCCCGCAATATCCAGATGTCACGCTCGTGTCGATGGCCATCGGCAAGATACGCGACGGGGCGGCCGCCACAGCCGTCAGAGCGGGCGTCAATGAAATACGGATGGCGGGCCCGGGAGCCTTGAACGTCTCGGATGTCACACGCAACCTCGATGCAATAGCCAAGGCCAACAAGGATGGCAAATGCGTATTGGTTTGCTTGCATAACCACGAGTGGGGCGATGACATGCAGCAAGTTCCAGGGTGGACGCGGCAGTTTGCGCACCAATGCATCGACGCCGGCGCAGCGCTGTTTTTCAGTCACGGTGCGCCGCTGCTCAAAGGGATCGAGATCTACCGTGGAAAACCGGTGTTCCACGGCCTGGGCAGCCTCGTTTTTCACACCTCCAAAGCGATCGGCTTCTATGCACCGCCCGTCTGGGAAAGCCTCATCGCGCACCTCACCTTCGAGGGCGGCAGACTTTCAGGTTTGGAATTGGTACCGGTGGCCCTCAATGACAAAGGTGATGTGCCTGAACGACATCTGGAGACCAGAGGCCGTCCGCGGATCGCCCGAGGTGCAGATGCAACCCGGATCCTCGAGCGCTTCCGATCTCTCAGTGAGGACTTCGGGGCAAGACTCGAACTGCGGGATGACCGCGGTTACCTCTCGCTCTAACCCCGCGCCCTCGCTCACTCCGACGGCTTGGACTTCAGGTGTAGGTCGAACCATTCGATCGTTTCCGCAGCGACGTGCAGACGGGTCTCGCGTGCGGAGTAATGGTGGTTCTCAAGCGGCAGCAGGACCAGTCTTGCGGTGCTGCCGAGACCTCGCAACGCGTGGAACATCCGATAGGAATACGCAGGCTTGCTCGATTGGCTGTCATCGGCCTCGCCGTGGATCAGCAATAACGGCGCGGTGATCTGGTCTGCCCGCATCAAGGGCGATACATCAAAATATTTCTCGGGCACCTGCCAGAGCGTCCGCGGCTCGGCGTGAAAACCCCACGGATCCATCGTGCGATTGAACGAGCCGCTGGTTGCGACACCTGCAGCGAACAACTTGGAACTCGTGAGCTGGTTCGCCGCCGAGAACCCACCATAACTGTGCCCACCTATACCGACACGCCGTGGATCGATGAGACCGAGAGAATCAAGGTGTTCGATGGCCGCTTGAGCGCTGGCCACTATCTGCTCCCGGTAGGTATCGTTACGGGTCCGTGAGTCCCCGACCACCGGCATTTCAGCCATGTCGAGCACCAGGTAACCTTGGGTCACGAGATGCCTAAACTGTTGTTGGTTGGCAAAACCCAAATCCATGAAACGGTTCGAATTGACCCGGATCTGACCGGCTATGCGTTTGTCCGCATACTCGGTCGGATAAGCCCAGATCACCAACGGCAACCGCTCCCCGGGCTTGTGATCTGCGGGGATGTACAGCGAGCCTGAGAGGTTGATGCCGTCACTCCTTGGATAAGTCACCAGGCGTCGCTCCACGCCGTTCAACTTCGGGTAAGGATTGGATGGCAGGATCAATGCCGTATCCCGCCCCGATGTCAGATCCAACCGTCGCACCCCTCTCGGTTCCAAGCGGGACTCATGACTGATCAGGATGTCGCTGTCAGAGCCGCTGGTGAAGCTCAGGAAACTTTCATAGCGACCAGGGCGTGAACGGAAGATCCGCGTCGTTTCACCGCTCTCCAGGTTAAACCTGTCGAGAAACGGTTCAGCGCCCGCTGCGCTTTCCGCTGCACCGTTCAGATAAAGGTGCGATCCGTCTTGGCGCACCAGGCGCTCACCACGAGACGTTCTCTCGAGCACCGGCCTCCCGGGGTCCGTGGCAAGATCACCCTCGATATAGTTAAAGATCTTCCGCCAAGAATCAGGTGGCTGCCGCAGATCTGCCAACCAAGTCGTCGATCTCTTCCATTGGCGGCTGCCCGTCGTCTCCGTCAGCAGCACGCGAGGATCGTTCTGCAACCACTCGGCACGCTCGAACTTCGATCGACTGCGCGCGAGGAGTTCAGGGGCCTTATCGAACGGCGCAGACAAACGCAGGAGATGACTCTTGTCCTCGGGGGCGCTATCGGCGGTGTGCGGCGGGCCATGCTCGATCCACACCAACGATGCGGGTTGGCCCGGTTGCCACTGCAGGTCCGTGAGTTCTCGGCTCTCCACGCCCGCGCCGATATGATCCTCCGACGGCAAGTCTGCGATCACCTTGATCAGCGAGCCCTTGCGATCCCAGATCTCGAAAGACTTGCTGAACTCCCGATAGCGTACCCAGTACGAATACGGCTTTTTGACGCGTTGTATCAAGATGAAGGCGCCATCGGGCGAAACCATTGGCGCTGCGATGAAGAGTCCGGGGGCGCCGATCGGCACCTGCGTTCCGTCGCGAACGTCTATCGCGTGCAACTGCGAAGTGCTGTAGTACTCGAAGCGGGCATCGTCGTCGGCGTTCTGGGAGAGATCTTCCCAATTCCGCTCCCGCGAGTAATTGGCTGCCGTCTCATGCACCGATGGGCTTCTGGGGATGGCGGGCGCCGCAGGCTCCGCGCCCCGTTCCGACAATACCAATGGCGCGATGACATGATGGTTGTCCGGCGCCCACGACATATTGATGATGTGCTCTTCGTTGATCTGCCGATAGCCTTCGCTCAACGTCGCATTCACTCTCGTCTTTTTGAGATGCCGCACGCTGCCGCTCCGGGTATCGACCACCCAGAGATCGACCCCCGTACGCCCATAGCTGGGTAGCGCTGCAAATCGGCCGTCGTGGGACCACACCGGGATGCCCAACCGAACGTCGTCCGGCAACCCAAGGCTCGTCCTGCGGCCATCCGCAAGACGGACCAGAGAGGGTCGCCGGTAATACCGATATCGGACCTGGCTGTTCGACTGGGCATGCACTCTCATGCCGACGAATTTCATGTACGGTTCGGCGAGGTCCGCCAATGACCGCATGTCATCGTCCTCGACGACGAGCAAAGATCTGCGATCGGGACTGATGAACTCTACTGGGGGACTCGGCGCATCGATGAGGTCCACCACCGCCGCAGGCGGTAGCCGGTAACCCCCCGATTGAGCGTTACCGATCGGTACCTGCAACGCCGCCGGAACGGTGGCGAGCAAAAGGCCCAAGGCCATCGACGGTGCGCGGAACTTCATCGGCATACTTCGCGCCGTCCCATCTCACTTTTCCGGTTTTTTGACGACGACCGACTCGGCGTACAACAAGTCGCCATTGATCCCGTTGAAGAACTGGAAGATCACCTGTGGCCACGGGAACGCAACCGACAGGTCTTTTCCGGAGGTGCGCCTGTTCTTGAACACGTTGTTGATCTGTACCGTGGCGTAGACGGGGTTCAATCGCATCTCCACCGGGGTCTCCTCGACCGTGGCGTTTGACCAGCGGATGTCGACTTTCCTGCCCCCGTATTCGAAGACGCCGTTAGCTGGGCGGTTCCCCTGTGCGGACAAGGCGTGGTTGCGCGAGTTGTGCGGGGCGGAAGCAATCTCCCAAACGCGCTCCGTGACCTTGACGACAAAACTGTCATGCAGATCGGCGGTGAGCACGAACACCGGTTTACCCAAGCCATCCCAGAACAGGATCATCTCCTCACGCTCCGCCAGATATGCGGTCCACGCTTCATCGCGCTCGGGTTCTTGTGCGGTCTTCGCTGCGCCACGGCTGGTTCCCGTATGGGGGATCATCAGGTTGACCGAAGACACCACAAAGAACATCTCGGCGTCGCTGGCTTGCATCTGCTCCTTGAGCCAGCGTTTCTGGTTCGACCCGAGCATCGACACGCCTGGCTTATCAGGTTTCGAGAGGTCGTAGACGTCGCGCTGCGCACGGGTGTCCAGGAAGAAGAAATCGGCGTTGCTGACCCGCATCTTCGAGTAACTCGGTCGGCCGATCGAATACGCGGTGGTGGAATCGGCTTTCGCGGCCGGAGAGATCCGCAATCGTTGGTCGTCGATCTTGCCGACCACGGTATACGGACCCGCGTTCGGATCACCGCCGACATTGTCGAGTTCACGCTTGTTCACCCCAGCCGACAAACCGCCCCAATGGACCATCAGGTTCGTGATCTGGGTCTGATCAAGGTCAGCGAATCGGCCGCTCTTATCCACCAATATATCGCTGCCAGCACGCAGTTCGCCGCGGCCAAACACGATGTCCGGCGCACCCGGTCCGGGCGGATTACTCCAGCCAAGGTAGTCGAACCAGCCTTGCGTCCCGATATCCCGAAACGCGGCGCGACGATTCCGGAAGCCGGGTGTGCCCGTACCGAACACGTCGTTGAGGATCTCATGGTCGTCGAGCGTGAAGTACGACGGTACATTGCGATGCCAACGGCTGAGGTTGGAGCTGCGCTCGAGATACCGCTTGTAGTTCTCCCATACCCCGACGATCGTCGGAGCGACAGACACTATCTCGGGGGCTTGCTCGGGGGTCAAGCCGACATCTTTGAGCCACTGCTCCGAGGAATGGTCTCTGCCGTCCTCGTAGATCCAATCACCGTTGAGCACGGCGAAATGGATGTCTTCTGCCACACCGCGATCGAGCATCGTGCCGTAGGCGGGAAGCTCAGGACCCCATCCTTTGGCGAGCTGGTTGTTACACGCCCCGAATTCGAAGGAAAAATTGAATTTTCCGAGTGGATTGAAAGTCTTGTCGCGCATCGATTCCGGATCGGGCAATGTCCTGAAAGAACCTGCGCGCTGGATGACCGGGATCATCTGGGCGCCCTCGCCGATCACCAACTCATAGTAGTACCGGGTGTCTGGCTGCAGGCCCCGCAACCGGACGATGCCTGAGTTGTCGCGTCCCGGTTCCGTCACCACAGGCGACGACAAGGCATCCAGTCGGTCCGTCGACAGCCCGTAACGGACCCGGACGGTTCCTGCACGAAACGTTCTCGCCCACACACTGATCTCGGTGGCGGCCACACGACCGAGTATCGGTCCGTGAGTGATGTAGTTGTCTTCGCTGGCTTGCGCCGGCCGTGGCGAAAAGACCAGTACCGCCGCGAGCAGGATCGCCAACGCGTTTGCCGAGATCATGGTCACCGCCCTGATCGAAGAAGACACACAAAGCGTAATGAGTCGCAGACCCCATTACAATCCGTTGTGGAGGATGTATCACCTTATCAGACTATGTAATACCCTTGGCGAACGACCGCTTTCTCCTCGGACAAGGTAAGTCATGTCACTGCCATCGTTCACGATCAACCTCAGAAGTCTCGAATGCTTTCGGGCCATCATCGATCTGGGCTCGGCGACCGCGGCGGCCCGCGAGCTCAATCTGACCCAACCGGCTGTCAGTCGATGCCTCGGCGCACTGGAGGAATCAGTCGGCTTCAAACTGTTCAATCGCAGCAAGGGGCGCTTGATCCCGACCGACGAGGCGCTGATCTTCTACGACGAGGTGAAGATCACCCTGCAGAGCGTTGACCGCATCTCGAGACTCGCGCTCAATCTCCATAACGCAGACTTCGGTGAACTCAGGGTGGTCTCGCCACCCAGTCTGGCAGAAGGGATGTTGTCGTCTGCGATCAACGCGTTCCTTCGCGAGCACTCCGATGTGAGCATCACGCTGGACTGCCAGAGCGGACAGACCGCTTTAGACATGGTCGCGTTGCGGGCGGTGGACTGCGGCTTCGCCAAGCTTCCGATAGATCACAGGGGATTGATCTGCCGACCCTTGATCTCCGGTGGCACGGTGTGTGCCGTGCCCAAAGATCACAGGCTGGCAAAATCGAAACAGATCTCGGCGGAAGACCTGCATGATGAGCCATTGATCCTACTCGGCAAGGGGCGCAGCTCCCGGGTCCAGATAGACAGTGCGTTCTCTGGGGCAAAATCACGGATGCGGGTACGGATCGAGACCCACACCGTGGGCGCGGCCTGCGCTTTCGCTAAAGGCGGCTCCGGCATCGCTATCGTCAGCGAGTTGTTCGCTCGCCAATTTGTTGATCATTCGATCGTTCTGGTGCGCTTCCAACCGGACATCAAACATGAGTACGCATTTATCACTGCGAAGGACGCGACGATGTCACGCGTCACTCAACGGTTCTACGAACATTGTCTGCGCTACTTCGAACCCGAGGACCGGGAAACGGACCTGTGAGAGATGCACACCTCCCATATAGACCCGGTTCGTGGCGACACGGGTGTTGTGCCAGTCGCCCTCTGGTTCCCCCGTGTTCGGATTGAGGTCGAACTGGGGAAAGTTGCTGCTGGAGATATCGATCCGGAGACGGTGCCCCGCTTTGAAGAGATTGGCGGTGGCGAGCATCCGGACCGTGATGGGATAGACGGCGTCCGGTTTCATCATGACCTCGCGATCCCATCCGTCACGGTAGCGCATCCGCAAGATCCCGTCGGTGATGTTCATCGCATAGCCCTCCGGGTAATCTGGAGTGGGCGGATGCAGATCTATCAGCTTGACGGTAAAGTCGGTGTCGGGACAATCCGAAGATACGAACAGATCGACCTCCACGGCCCCGACGATCGCAAGGTCAGCGGTCAAAGTATCGCCTTCGAAGACAAGGACGTCGGGCCTGTCAGCCAATCGGGCCGATGAAGGATCCTGCTGGACGGTGAAGATGTCCGGCGTCACACGCTGATCAAAAATGCCGCCATGCATGATCGGTTCGCCCGATGTCAGGGCGCCGCCGATGGTCGGCACCGGATCTGCTGGATCGTATCGGTATTCTTTGTGCGTCCCTTCGGTCTGCGCGATCGCGGAGAGATGGCCACGGCCATCGAGCCAAGCCAGCCTCAGGACGCTCTCGGACACGTTCGCGCACGGCCAATGATCGGACTGGATCCAACGACCCCCATGATTGAGCCGACCGTCCTCGTTGCGCGTCCCATCCCCTCCGCCCATGACGAAGAACCGTACACGGCGCTCCTCGACGACGGGCGTCTCGCCTTTCAGCCAACGCCCGAACCAATCAAGGCGCATCTGAAGGTAGTCGTGGGCGATGTTCCCATCGAGCGTTGCCTGCGGACCGAAATCGGCGTCACCCGCATGGGTTGCCGATCGCTTGCCGTGCGTCCACGGTCCCATCAGCAACGTGACTGTGCTCCGTCGTCTAGCGCTCAGCGCCCCGTAGTTGGTCAGACAACTGAGGACGTACGGATCCAACCAGCTGCCGACGATCGCGATGGGCACATCAGGAAAGCGATCGTAGAACCCCTCGTTGCAGAGGCCAGGCTGCTGCCAGTAGTCGGAGAACACCCCGTGTTGCCACTGCTCGAAGAGATACTCTTCGAACTCAGGCGAAGCACTCAAGGGGGATCGTCCGCGCGCCCACGGAAGACGCCTGAACCAATCGTGGAGATCCTGTGCGCGCAAGGTCTCCGTACGCTTGAGGTCTGCTGATCTCTCGGCACTCTTGAGGGCGTGCTTCATCGCCCAAGTGACTTGCTTCATCTCGAAGGCACCATCCCGTCGGATGCCTCCGTGATAGGCGTTCGAGAACCCGCCAGAGTCGATGTACATGCACGCCAATCCAGGCGGCGTTTGTGTCGCCATCGCACATTGGGAATGCGCGCCGTAGGAAAAGCCCATCGACCCGATAGCGCCGTTGCTCCACGGCTGCCTCACCAACCAGGCCATCGTGTCGTAGCCGTCGTGAGCATCGTCGAGATATTTTCTGAACACGCCCTCGGAGTTGTTGCGGCCACGACAGTCCTGCATGACGACCGCGTATCCGTGCTGCGCAAGCCGGCGCGCGATGTCGGGGCGGGTCGCCGCCTCGGGTCGGGCCAGACTGACTTCAGATCGGCTGATGCCGCTCTTGTCGTACGGGGTCCGCTCGAGGATCACCGGCGCGCGGTGCAGGCCTCGGTCATAGACCCCGACAGGGAGGTAGCAATCGGTCGCCAAGCGGATGCCGTCGCGCATCGGCACCATGACATCTTCAAGAACCTGGATCTCGATCGTCCCGCCGACTTTTTCCTTAAGACTGCCCATTTTATGGCCGCAGCCCGTTGGCCCGGCTGCTCGATGATCAGAACTTCGCTGTCAATTCCAGATAGAGGGTCCGGCCCCGGATGTCCGCCACTTCATCATCGTATCCCGGGCGCTGGTCCTTGCCGAGCGACGGCGGGTCTTTGTCCAGCACATTGAGCGCACCCACAGAGACCGAGGTCTTACCGCCGAACAGATCGCCGAAGTCGTAGTTGTAACGAAGATCGACGCTGGTCCACGAGTCGATCAGCAGAGGCACGAGCGGTTGATCGTTGCTGTATCCGTCGATATACCGCGCTGCGATGAACGCACTGTGGTCGTTGTAGGCCCAAGACATCCGTACATTGGCGCGCAGTTCCGGGATCGACGGGAACGGATTGCCGAAGTTGCGCTTTCCCGCGCCGTCGGTCTTGGTTCCGTTCGCGTTAGTGATCTCGAAATCGGTGACATAGCTCAAGGCACCGAACAAAGTGAAGTCGCCGAAAGAGCTCACGGGCAGCTGGTAGGTGCCCTGCAGATCGACCCCTCGGGTGACCAGTTTCCCGGTGTTGATGAACGACAGGGTGACGCTCTGCAGCGTTCCGTTCAGGCTCCGCTTGATGCGGGGATCGTTCGGGATGCCGTCGCCACGGCAATCCGTATCTACCAGAGACTGTGCGTTCGCATTGGGTCGGATGAGATCGACGTACTCGAAGGACCAGTAGTCCAAGGCCACGCTGATCGACGAAGTGGGATCATAGACGAGCCCGAGATTCATGTTCTCTGAGGTCTGCGGCTTGAGCCCTTGATCTCCACCCACGAAGATCGTGGTGTTGTTCCCAGGTGATACCGAACCGGCCGGACGACAGATGAGTTTTCCTTGCGCATCAAGCGCCGCAGGGTCGCTGAGGAACTCGTTACCTTGCGATTGGCTCGTCTGAAAAGTGGTCGGTGCTTGGAACGACGTGCCGAACGAGGCGCGCAGGGCGAGCGGTGCAGCGATCTGCCACTTCGCCGTGAGCTTCGGGTCGGTGGTGGATCCTGTGTTGCCACCGTAGTCCTCGTACCGGACGGCAGCGGCGAGCTCGACGCTTTCAGTGATCGGCAGCAAGATCTCAGAGAAATAGGCTTTGATATCCTGCGAACCGGTGACTTCCGGATCCTGTTTTTCGGGACGACTGCCGAGGCCGGCCGCTTCGAGCGGATCCCGCAGCAACTCAAAATCTTCTTTGCGCATCTGGGCGCCGACTGCAAAACCGATGTCGCCGCCGGGCAATTGACCGATCGGACCACTGACGACCAGGTCGAAAACCCCTTGAACGGAGGTGGAGTAGTCACGGCCACGGTGATGGAAGCGATCCCAAACCGCCTGTGTCAGACCTGCTGTGCTTCTGCCGTTCTTAGGTGACACGAGGGTCGGGTTGGCGACGCGGGTGCCGAAAGGGTTGAAGCTGCCGTCCTCGATGGCCTCGTTCAGCGCGCTGCCGACGAACTGGTATGCGTTGATGAACGTGCGTTCCGTACGGTTGTATACATAGGACAGGTCAGCCCGCCAATCGCCGATCTCTTTCCGTCCGCCGACCATCGCTCGGAAGTAATTGGTGTTGAACTCCAGATTGACCTCTTTGCAATCCGCGCAGCCGGTGCTCTCACCATGGAACTCCGCTCCGAGCGGTCGGCCACCATAGACGATCGGCACCGCCGTGTGGATCGCATTGTTCCAGTCGCTCGGCTTGATATAGGTGATACCCGTCCCGTTGGCGACCCAGAAGTTGAACGGATGGTTGGCAGGGATCAGCAACGCCCCGGCCGCCTTGCCGTTTGCCGGGTTGTTGGGACCGAACAAGCGGGTGACACGGTTGTTTGAATAATGGAATTCGCTGTAGACCTCTGCGGTCTCGGAGAGCTCGATCTCACTTTCCGCGAACACCTGCAGTCTGTCTTCGGCTGGAACCGGCGAGGTACGGCCGTACAGAGAATACTGACAGCGACCCGCGCTCGAGAGGATGCCGAGCGCAGCGACACAGTCCGGATCGGCCGCGGTGTTGCCGGCCGCGCTCAAGAACTTCCCGGTGCTGTCCAGGACCGCCTTACGATAGTTGCCGGGTGACCCGGAGCTCGACGTGAAGACGCCCAACCGGCCGAGGATCCACGGGAAATCCGAGTGCGTCGCCCAGTCCTGGTGGTAATAGGTGGCGTACAGGTTGGCGGTCATGGTGTCGTTCTTCGCGCCCATGGCAAGGCTGACCGAGCCGGAATCGCTGACGCCGCTGTTCCCCTTGAACGATGCTTCGAAGCCCTGCATCCCTTTCCGGGTGATGATGTTCACCACACCACCGACCGCGTCCGATCCGTAGGTCGCTGATGCGCCGTCGGTCTGGACGTCGATCCGCTCGATCATGGACAGCGGCAGCTGGTTGATGTCGAAGAACTGGTTCCCATCGCCGTCAGCGACCGCCGACTTTCCAGCGCGACGACCATTGATCAGCGTCAGGGTGGATCCGAGGCCGAGACCCCGAAGGTTGAACTGCGAGGTGCCGACGAGATCCCCGGCTTCCTGATACAGGATGGACCCGGTGTTGACCGGGAGGTAGCGCGCGATGTCGAGTATGGTGCTGGCACCGGCATTCACGAAATCTTCGCGGGTGACGATGGTCAGAGGCGTCGCGTTATCGAAGATATCGCGACGGATGTACGAGCCGGTGACAACGACCTCTTCGAGGTCGGCCGCTTGGGTCTTATTTGCAGCGACTTCCTGAGCGTGCACGACCGAGGAGAGGCACACCGCTGCGATCGCAGCGCCCAGCGTGCAGCCAAAACGACGAGCTGACTGTGTGGTGTCGGGTCTCATTTCTATTTCCTCTGTGCTTCGCGAGCACCGCAAAGACAACATGTCTGGCGGGTGTGCTAGATTCGACCCTATCGTAAACATACGGTGTCGGGGTGCAACCTTATGCATCCAGCGCATAGGTGTATCTCCCACGGTCATACGGCGATAGCCTCTCCAACCTGATGGAAATCAAGACGGATACTGCACCCCCCAAAGGCTATCTCGCCAAGATCGAGCGACTCGGCAATGCGCTGCCGGATCCGTCGTTCATCTTCATCTGGCTGATTTTGATACTGGTGATCGTCTCGATCGTCGCAGCTTCCCTCGGCGCGAGCGCGATCCACCCATTGACAGGCGATACGCTGCAGGCCCAAAGCCTGCTGACCAGCCAGAACGTCAGGCGCTTTCTCGTCGAGATGCCTACGACTTTCACCTCGTTCCCGCCGTTGGGCTTGCTGATCGTCGTGATGCTCGGTGCGGCGGTCGCAGAACACTCCGGACTCTTCGCCGCGGCCATCGGCAGGTTCGTCAGGAAGATCCCGCGCGGCGCGATGATCCCGGCCACGTTCTTCATCGCGCTGCTGTCCCATCACGCCGCCGATGCCGCTTATGTGGTGCTCATCCCGATCGCGGCGATGCTGTTCCATCAAGCGGGACGCCATCCGCTCGTCGGAGTGGCGGTGGCGTATGCCGGGATATCCGGTGCATTCGCTGCAAACATCATCCCGGGCCAGTTCGATGCACTGCTGCTTTCGATCACGCACAGCGCTGCGCTCATCATCGACCCTGACCACGTGCTCAATCCCCTCGGAAACTGGTGGTTCACCGCCGCATTAGGCGGCGTTTTGTTCCTTGTGGCCTGGCCCTTGACGAAATTCATTGTCGAGCCTGGCACACAGCGATGGGTGGTCGACGGATCAGCGCTCCTGGCGAGTGAGGGCGCCCGCGTGCCAGACCAACGTGAAACGCGCGGGCTGAGGCATGCATCCATCGCAGCGATCGTCGTGGTCGGGATTTTCGGCCTTTTGACGCTGACGCCCGGATACTCGCCGTTGATGGATACGACGACGAGCGGACCGGGGCGCCTCACCCCGTTCTATCAATCTTTGATCGCCGGATTCATGCTGCTGTTCCTGATGACCGGCTGGGCCTACGGCAAGGCCGTCGGAACGATCCAGTCGCATCGCGATATCGTGCGCATGATGGGTCTCGGACTGCGTGATCTGTCCCCCTATCTCGTTCTGGCGTTCTTTGCTGCACACTTCATCGCGATGTTTTCATGGTCCAATCTCGGGCCGATCATGGCGATCAAGGGCGCTGAAGTGCTCAAGTCGATCGACGCCGACTCCGCCTTCCTGCTCCTGCCCTTACTGCCGATCGTGATGCTCTTCGATTTCCTGATCGGATCGTCGACGGCGAAGTGGAGCGTGATGGCGCCGATCTTGGTCCCGATGCTGATGCTGCTCGATGTCTCGCCCGAGATGACCACAGCGGCTTATCGGATGGGCGATTCGATCGTGAACATCATCACACCCGTGGCAGCGAACTTTGTCCTGGTGTTGGTCATCTGCCAACGGTGGGTACCCAATTTCGGGATCGGGTCGCTGATCGCGCTCATGCTGCCGTTCAGTCTCGCTTTCGGTGCCGCGGGTCTGATCCTGCTGTCGATCTGGCTCGGTCTGGGTATCCCGCCCGGACCCGGCGTGAACTGAAGCAGCGCCTGCGCCGCTAGAAATCCGATCGCAACGCCTTCGAAAGGCAAGCCACGAGCGCGGTGACGGCGAGCGCGACGCCGAGCGCGAGATAGGTATCGCCCACCCCCCAGCGCTCGACCGCGAGACCCGTGAGCAACATCCCGAGCGGCGGTGCCGCGTAGAACGCCGAGAGCTGCACGCTGATCACACGGCCCTGCTCGTCCGCGGGCACACGCTGTTGGATCAGTGTCGTGACGAGCGGATTGAGCGGACCCCAGAGGAGTCCGAGAAAGAACCCCGCGGTCGCCAGCCAGGGCACCGGCGGCAACAACGCCATCGGCAGGATGCTGACGGCGGTGCCGACCAGCGTCACGCGCAGGATCATCGGCCGTGACAGGCGCGCGCTGAGCCAACCGAACCCGAACGCACCGATCGTCGCGCCAGCCGCAAGCATCGAGATCACGAAGCCGAGGCTCGCCGGCTCGCGGAGCGCCTCGAAGTGGGCGGCGAGCACGATCGATTCTGTCGGCAGGTAGATGGCGGCGATGATCAGGTAGGCGATCGTCAGCGTCCGCAACACGCGATCCTCCCACAACACCACGAACCCGCGCACGACGCTCGCGCGACCCGACAGTACCGCGTCGCCACGGTCCTCGCGGGCTGCCTGCCCAAGATCGCCGATGCGCAGGAACGCGA
>SXGQ01884067.1_pt1 | contig 15886 bp, 9 predicted proteins | sample 3178371 | NCBI WGS metagenome assembly SXGQ01 (sample SAMN11356859, study PRJNA531348) | freshwater metagenome | isolation source: freshwater sample F1-20 | place: China: Fuxian Lake, Yuxi | collected 2017-12-25
GGTCGGGGTTGGTTTAATTCTCTGCGCCGTGCCTAATTCCTTCGGCAAACTTTTCCAGATAACCACTTGGGGCGAAAGCCATGGCGCGGCCGTGGGCGTGGTGATCGATGGCTGCCCGCCCCGACTCCCCTTAACGGTGGCTGATCTCCAAGCAGATCTTGATCGTCGTCGCCCCGGCCAGAGCGACATCACGACTCCCCGCAAAGAGGCGGATAAAGTGGAGATACTCGCGGGAGTCTTTGAGGGCCTGACCACTGGAGCACCCCTCTCATTTTTAGTTCATAACAGCGACCAACGATCGGAGGCTTATGATGAGATGCGCGAAAAATTCCGCCCTTCACACGCCGATTATACTTATCAGGCTAAATATGGCCATCGCGACCACCGCGGCGGCGGACGTTCGTCTGCGCGTGAAACGATTGGTCGCGTCATCGCCGGGGCTGTCGCCAAGAAGATACTTGCCTTGGCGGGCGGCGTGGAGATTCGGGCCTACGTGACGCAGATCCATGACTTAGCCGCGCCGGGGATGAGCAATTTCCCAAGCTTGGCTGACGTTGAGGCTTCCGCGGTGCGTTGTCCGCATGCGGCGACTGCGGCTCAGATGATCGAGCGAATTAAACAAGCGCGCAGTGAGGGCGATTCTGTTGGTGGGATCATCGAATGCCGTGCTCGTCTGGTGCCAGTCGGCCTGGGCGAACCCGTATTCGATCGGCTCGAGGCTGATCTGGCTAAGGCGATGCTCTCGCTACCAGCGACGAAGGGTTTTGAAATCGGCAGTGGCTTTACCGGAGCCCAACTGAAGGGCTCCGAACACAATGATGCCTTCGTGCCCCGCGGGGCCGGGATCGGCACCGCAACCAATCGTTCCGGTGGCGTGCAGGGCGGCATTAGTAATGGAGAGGAAATTATCTTCCGCGTCGCGTTCAAGCCGACTGCCACAATCCTCCGATCTCAGGAAACAGTGGATCTTCACGGGGCCGCGACTGATTTGCATGCCCGGGGTCGCCACGATCCCTGCGTGGTACCGCGCGCAGTGGTCATTGTTGAGGCCATGACGGCGCTTGTGCTCGTTGACCACTGGATGCGTCAGCATGCACAAACCCAAACTTTTAAGTTTTGATCCAACCTGCGCTCAGCTCAAGCCGGCGCCACTCTTTAGGCGGGTTGACGGACTGAGGGTAGTGATGATCTTCGTTTTACTATGATTTCTGTTTATTTTTTAATTGGTTCGCCGGGCTCAGGACGCCGAGCGGTGGTGCGCGATTTAGTGGAGAACGGGCTCGCGGCGGAAGCCCCGGCGCTGCTGCTGCTGGCTGCGAGCGAGCTCGCCGATCCGGTCGATGCTAGATTGGCGGCGCTAAAAAATCTGACGGTGCGCCGTTGGGAGTGGGTCGCTCCAGAGTTTCCGGTCATGGAAATTGCTCCTGAGACCACCATTTTTTTTCAAGCAGACTCACGCGTTAGTCCGATGGATCAGCTGGAGGCACTCAAGCCGTGGCTGGAGTCGCAGGGCGCTGAGCTCGCGCGGATTTTTTGTTTCATCGATTGTCAGTTGGCGGAGAAGCATCCGGTGCTGAAGCAATGGTTTTCGGCCTGCATTCATTTTGCGGATGTGGTTTTTCTGACCAAGCGCGAAGGCGTCGCCAATAAGTGGCTCAGTGATTTTATTAATTCCTATAAAGACGAGTGTTTCCCTTGCCACTTTGTCCAAGTGAAGACCAAGGGGGAGCTCGCGAATCCTTTAGTGTTGCTCGACCCCACGCCCCGGCGGGTGTCGCAATATTTTGAGGAAGGGGAAACTTATGTGATCGAGGGACTCGAGACGGATGATGAAGAGGACGGCGATGAAGATACGGGCCTGCTGCCGCCGGAGCCCTATTTTATTCGCGACCTCAGCGGTCGGCGGGAGAAGGAACTTCCCGTGTTAACCGATTATTTGGGCCGTTCTGTTTCAGGATAAGGCCAATCGCGCTTCTCGGCCGCCAGTTGCCGCGATTTGCCCGCTTTGTTAATTAATACAATTAAGCTAAATTAAGGCTCGACGAAATAAGCAGCACAGGCGCAGGATTTAAATGTCTTCCCCCCCCCGTTTATTTCATGGCTTTGCCTAAATTCACGCTCGCATGGTTGGCTGTTAGTCTAGTCACGCAGGTGGCCGCGCAGACCGTCTCGCCGGATAATGTGCTGACAGCCGATGAGCAGGCTTCGCGCTTTCTGGCGCAAGCCACGTTTGGTCCTTCGACTGAATCGATTGCCGAGCTCCGCGCCTTAAACTATAATTATAGCACGTGGATTGATCGCGAGATGGCGAAACCCGCGACCCTGGCTGCGCCGCTGGCGCTGGCGGCGAAAACTTCGGGGCAAATAACGTCGATTACGGCGACCTACAATCGGCGCGCCCGTAATCAGGTGATGATATCAGGGAGCGACCAACTGCGGCAGCGGGTCGCTTATGCGCTGAGCCAGATTTTCGTTATCTCGGACAACAGTTCCGTTATCTATAATGCGGAGCAAGGTTCGAGTAGTTACTATGATATGTTACTGCGCAATAGTTTCGGGACCTTTCGCCAGTTGCTGCTTGAGGTGACGTATCATCCGATGATGGGGCGCTATCTGACGCATTACCAAAACCGCAAAGCAAACCTCACAACTGGGACGCGACCCGATGAGAATTATGCGCGCGAGATCATGCAGCTTTTTACTATCGGCCTTTATCAGTTAGATGCGGCTGGCAATTACATCAACGACAGCACCGGACGCCCGCTCGAGTCCTACACCAATAATCAGATCATGGAGATGGCGCGGGTGTTTACCGGATTTACCACCGAAGATTTTAATCCGAATGCCGTCGGGACGGGTACCGGCCAGCTCGATTTTCCCCGCATCACGACCCAAAATTATACCGCACCCATGAAGATGTGGGACAAGCAGCACGATATGGGGGCGAAAACGCTGCTGGATTATCCGGGTGTGCGAAAGCGCGACCTCCCGGCCAATCAGACGGGCATGCAGGACGTCAGTGATGCCATTGATAATCTCGTCGAGCACCCCTCGGTCGGGCCCTATATTTCGCGTTTACTCATCCAGCGTTTGGTCACCTCCAATCCTTCGGACGGTTATATAAGGCGCGTCGCCGCAATTTTTGCGAACAACGGCCGCGGGCAGCGCGGCGACCTGGCCGCAGTCATCAAAGCCATCTTGCTCGATAGCGAAGCCCGTAGTTTGAGCATGATTGTGGATCCGGAGCACGGGAAGCTCAACGAGCCCGTGTTGCGCTTTACCGCCTTGTTGCGGGCTTTCAAGTATAAGGTGCCCACCACCCTCTTGCCTTTTGATTTTGGCGGTGCGGCCACTGAAAATACGCTGGGCCAGTATCCGTTATCAGCGCCCTCAGTTTTTAATTTCTATCTACCCGATTATGAACCGCAAGGGGTGATCGGGACTTCCGGTCTCGTCGGTCCAGAGTTTCAGATTCTGAATGCCGTCTATGGCATTTCGACGCCGAATCTGTTTTACAATCTCATCCATACAACGGCGGGTAGTTTCAGCCTAGATCTTACGCCGCAGACCGCGCTGGCGACTGGGGCGATGATCGATAATATTGATCTGTTGCTCACGCACGGCATGATGAGCAGCGCGACGCGGGCGCAGATCACCACCGCCGTTGATAGTATCACTGCGGCCATGGTCCCTTCGGGTAGTACGCTTGCGTTGACCAAGGTTAGGCAGGCGATTTACCTGACCGCGATATCTCCGGATTGCGCCGTGCTCAAATAATACTCCCATGAGTTCTTCCTCTGATCGACCCCTCAATCGCCGCGAATTTATTAGTCAGGCGAGTTGCGCGGCCGTCGGCTCCACGGCGCTTTTTTCTACGCTGCTCACCTTGCGGTTGGCCAATTCCCTCGCGGCCCAGACGGTCTCAACGAGTGGTGATTATCGGGCGCTCGTCTGTCTGTTCCTCGCCGGCGGCAACGATTCCTTCAATATGTTGGTGCCGACCACGTCGGGGGAGTATGAGGCTTACGCAAAGAAGCGGGGTCCGTTGGCGCTCACGAAGGAGACATTATTAGAGATTACCCCAAGCAATCTCGGGGGGCGCACCTTGGGTATCCATCCGGCTATGCCCGAGGTTCGAGATCTTTTTAATGAGCGTCGCCTCTCTTTTATTTCGAACGTTGGCTCCTTGGTGCGTCCGTTAAATATGGCTGACTACAGGGCGGGTCGCTATTTGCCCGTCTCCCTCTATTCCCACGCCGATCAAGCAAAGCAGTGGCAGACGTGCATGCCTGATCAACGCACCGCGATCGGCTGGGGCGGGCGGGCGGCAGATATCATCAAGTCGCTTAACGGGCCAAATTTGGTCTCGATGAATATTTCGCTCTCCGGGCAGAATGTCTTTCTTACCGGCAAGCAAGCCTTCACCTATGCGGTCGGAGCTAACGGGGCGACGGCGTTGACCGGTTATAGTCCGACCGCGGTTAATAACCTAACAGCGCTGCGCACAAAAGGGGTCAGCAGTATTGTCGATCAGAACTACCGTAATCTTTTCGAGCAAACTTACGCGCAGAGCACGAGCGATGCGGTTGACTCTTATTATAGCTTCGCCGCGGCGCTGAGTGGGGTGACGCTGAAAACGCCGATCCCTGCGGGCAATTCCTTGGCGACAAACCTCGCCACCATCGCGCGCGTCATTTCCTCCAATCAAGGATTCGGCGCCCGCCGACAAATTTTCTTTGTGCAGATCGGTGGATGGGACAACCACACTGACTTGTTTAGCAACCAGCAGAATAATTTGGGCATGGTCAGCAAAGCCATCAACACCTTTTCCTCCGCGCTGACGGAGATCGGGATGGCTGATAAGGTCACCCTGTTTACCGCTTCAGATTTTGGCCGGACGCTCAGCTCCAATAGCACGGGCTCCGACCACGCGTGGGGCGCTAATCACCTCGTCATGGGTGGGGCCGTGAATGGCGGCAAGGTGGCTGGTGACAGCGCCAATGGTTATTATCCAGACTTCCAGAAAATATCCGAGATTGATACAGGGGCTGGTCGGATTATTCCTGGGGTGGCGGTCGATGAATACGCCCGCGATTTACTTTCATGGTTTGGTATCTCCAATGGAGATATGGATTATGTACTCCCCGCGTTTAGCACCCGCTTTAGTGGCCGCCAGGCCCTCGGACTTTTCCCGTCACCGATCACGGTGGCGCCTACGGTGGCTTCCACTGCGACGGCCAGCAGCGGTGGTGGGGGTGGTGGGGGCGGGGCCGCGAGCCCGATTTTCCTCGGCGCCCTGAGCGCGCTAGCGTTGCTGCGGTTGCGGCAAAAACGGCTCGCTAAGCGCAAGGCCAAGGACGTTCCGCCGCCGACGACTTGAGGGCGGGTTGGGGTAGTCGCTGGCGGCAAAGCTTGTCAGTCCGATGCATGAAGCGGCCCAGCGGATAATTTTTTCTCCTCGCGATCAGCTCAGGGATTTAGCTGAATTTGGTAAAGTTCACTCGCTTTTGAGTGAGCTGATGGAATTCGGCTCCTCTTCCACCCATGAAATACCCGATGCTATCTTTAGCCCCTGAAACTGGCAGTTTGAGCGATAAAGCTCAGGGGGCCCGCGTGCGGCGCGCGAAGCGGGGGGCAGGCTTCACGCTGTTGGAAATTTTAGTGGTGTTGGCTATTATTGGCCTGCTGGTCGGCCTTGTCGTCAGCAATACCGATAAAATTTTTGGCCAAAGTCAGGAAGCGATCACGCGGATCTTTGTGCGGGATTCGCTTAAGACCCCCTTGGTGCGTTATCGAATTGATCTCGGAGATTATCCGACAACGAGCGAGGGCCTCGGGGCGCTGCTGGTTTCAACGGCCAATAATAGCGATCGTTGGCGCGGTCCTTATTTAGATGTTTCGGGCGGAAAATTGCCCGTTGATCCTTGGGGCCAACCTTACGAATACCGCTACCCGGGGGTAAAAAACACCGGGAGCTACGATTTGTTTTCCAAGGGACCCGATAAGGCGGCCGAGACGGCTGACGATATCAGCAATTGGTGAGGGAACGGTGCGGCCGCTTAATCGGCCCACTCCGCGCGCCCGGTCCGGCGACTTACAGTGCCTTATGGCTACCGTCGCAGAGCGCGCCTTTTTGGCTATGCTTGCAGCCACAGAAATAGACGGTGCCATCTTTTTCAGCGGTGTAGGGCGTCGGGGCAAACGTCGATCCCTTGTGTCCACCGTCACAAAAAGGCTGGGATTTGCTTAGGCCGCAGGTGCACCAGTAATAAGTTTTACCGGCTGCGACGACGACGGGCATCGGGGATTTTTGAGGAATATGGGGTTGGGTCATCGGCTGAGTGTTGTTTGAGTGAGCGGGAGACTTCGAGACTATATTATGCCGTCATCTTGTTCACGGGGCGAGACATGAATTAGGGAAAGCCGGCCGATGCTGCAGCCAGCGCACGAGGCAAAGACTGTTGGTCAGCGCTTCGTGGAGGGCTGAGCCAAAGTCGTAGGCGCGATGATCCCACCCCGCCGCCTCTAAGGCTTCATCTACCCCCAGCATAACGGCGAATAATCGAGCGCGGAGTGCGGGGATATAATTTTTCTCTATCGGCGTGGTGGGGTCCGCGGCATGGGCCGCACAGGCGGCGGCATTATTGGTGTGATGCGCTCGGCAGGCTTCGGGTCGGCCCGCGTAGATGGAGCAACGATCATCTTGGAGCAAGGCGCAGGGTTGTTGTAAGCGGGTGCGCTCCTCGTGGGTGAGGTTGAGAGCGCGCGTGCGATGCGCGGCCGTGCGCGTGATGACGGCAGCCAGGTCGGTCGGAGTAAAATGGGTCTGGATATACTCGGCCGCGAAAAAAACTTCATGAGCCTGCACCTCTACCGGCACACTGCAGCAATGACCGCAGCCGGCGCGGCAAGCGACGGTTGCCCAAATTTTAGCGGAGGTGGTGGCGTAAGCTTGCTCGAGCTCCTCCATGCCCCAGCGCAGGGCGGCGAACATGCTGCCCGAGTCGGTGACTGACGCCAGTTTGCCCGTCATGCCGGTCACGGTTTGTGCGAACAATTGCTGGCGCTGTTTTTCGAGGGCAGGCGTGAGCATACCGAAGCAAGACAGCCACTGACCTTGAGCTAAAGCGCGCTATAAATGGTCGCACCAGCTAGTCGCGCGACTGAGCCGTTACACGCTGATCCGCGTCGCGAGTTCGCTCAACGCAGGGCGGCCGCGATCCGGGCGAGGGCCGTCGTGACGTTGCTGCGGGAGTTGAAGGCGCTGATGCGAACGTGGCCTTCGCCACATTTGCCGAAGCCGGCCCCGGGGGTGCAGACGACTTGGGCTTTATTGAGGAGAAGGTCGAAAAACTCCCAAGAGTCGCGGCCGGTATTAACCCAAATATAAGGCGCATCATCGCCACCGATGCAGGTCATCCCGAGTTGCTGCACGGCTTCGCGGATGAGTTTGGCGTTGCCGAGATAAAAATCAGTCAAGGCTTTGGTCTGGGCCTGTCCCTCGGGCGAATAGACGGCCGCGGCCGCTTTTTGCACGGGATACGACACGCCGTTAAATTTGGTGGTGTGGCGGCGATTCCAAAGGGCGTGGACGGAGTGTTCCTGGCCAGCCGCGTCGCGGGCTTGGAGGTTTTTCGGAATGACGGTGTAAGCGCAGCGGAGCCCCGTGAAGCCGGCTAGTTTGGAAAAACTGCGAAATTCGATGGCGACGTCCCGCGCGCCTTCGATCTCATAAATTGAGCGAGGAATTCCCGGAGTCCGCACATAGGCTTCATAAGCGGCATCAAACAGAATGATCGCGTGATTTTTTTTCGCATAAGCCACCCAAGCGGCCAGCTGCGCCCGTGTGGCTACGGCGCCGGTTGGGTTATTCGGGAAGCAGAGATAAATGAGATCAGTCGCTACGGCGGGTGGGGCCGGGACGTACCCGTTCGCCGCAGTGGATTCGAGGTAGGTGATCCCAGCGTAGCGTCCGTCATCATTTACCCCGGTGCGACCGGCCATGACGTTGGTGTCGACGTAAACGGGATAGACAGGATCGGGGATGGCGAGGCGGGTATCGGCGGCGAAGATTTCCTGGATGTTGGCGACGTCGCATTTCGAGCCATCACTGACAAAGACCTCATCGGCCTCGACGTGAGCCCCGTGGGCTTTGAAGTCATGCTGGGCCACGGCCTCGCGAAGAAAAGCGTAGCCTTGCTCGGGGCCATAGCCCTTGAACGTGGCGCGGGCGGCCATTTCCTCGGTCGCTGCGTGCAGTGCGGCGATACAAATGGGGGGCAGGGGCTCGGTCACATCGCCGATGCCGAGACGGATAATCGGCTGATCAGGATGGGCGGCGACATAAGTGTTCACGCGCTTGGCGATGTCGGCGAAAAGATAGGAAGCTTTGAGCTTGGTGAAGTGTTCGTTGATGCGAATCATGGCTAAGGAGTGGGCTGAGTGCTTAAATTTTAAAGGACTGAGCTCGCGAGTGAGGCGAGGAAGTCTTGATAAAGGTAATGGCTTCTGGATAGATCAAGTCCGATTCGGGTCATGCAAAAAATCGATCAAATTAGTGCGATGCATTTGGCGGCAGGAGCGCCGCAGCGTGGCGGTCAGCGCCTTGCCTTGATTCCCACCTTAGGTGCACTGCATGCCGGTCACGTCAGCCTGATGAAGCTCGCGCGGGAAAAAGCGGATACGGTGATCGTGTCGGCCTTAGTTAATCCGCTGCAATTTGGACCGAGTGAAGATTTTGCCCGCTACCCCCGCTCGCCCGCTGCCGATGCCGCTCTCAGTGAAAAAGCGGGCGTTGATATTTTTTTTACCCCGACCGCGGAGGAAATGTTTCCACGAGGATTTTCTTCTCACCTTCAAGAAGAGGCGGTCAGCAAGCCATTGTGTGGGACGGTACGGCCCGCCTTATTTCGTGGGGTCCTGACGTGTTGGTTGAAATTATTTAATATAATCCGGCCCGAGGTGGTTGTGATGGGGGCAAAGGACGCTCAACAAGTAGCCGTGGTGCGCAAAATGGTCACCGATCTGTGTTTGCCGGTGGAAATTTTAGTCGGGCCCACCGTTCGTGATCCTGACGGGCTCGCGCTCAGTGCGCGTAACAGTTACCTCACTCCGACGCAGCGGGAGGAGGCCCTCGCGGTCATCAGTGCCTTGCGCCGCGCTCAAGAGATGGTGGCCGGTGGGGTAAAAAGTGCTGATCGACTCGTGGCAGAGGTCACGCACCTCATTGCCGCCAAGCGTCGACTCCGGGTCGTCTACATTGCGGTGGTGGATCAGCTCACGATGGAGCCTTTGCGCGAGATCATTCCCGGCCAGTGTTTGTTGGCCATTTCTTATTGGGTCGACGAGGTGAGGTTGACCGACAATCAGCCGCTTTGAGGACTGCTTCGGGCTGTGAATAACTTGTCAGCCCAGCTTAATTCCCCCTCGCGGCGCAAGCCAGTGATGCACTGGTGAGAGGTTCGTGGATAATTTGTAAATAATGGGCTGGAAAGCGATCGGGCGCTGTCCAGGGAGATTTCGGGAGACGCCTCAATCAAGGCTGGCCCCGTTTGGTTGATCGTAATGCATTAGCATTAATAGATTAAGGAGGTTAGCTGGCGCGTGTTATTAAGGAATTCACCCTATAAATTATGCTGCGGTCCTCGCCGGTCAGTTCTTGGGCCTCGTGACTTAGGGGATTCTGCCAGTTGGGCCGACGAAGCCTCCTGAGAGCCTACCGCCGGTCAATTTTGACTGTGAAGAAACCGAGGTTTTCGCGCTGGGCCGTTGGGACTGCAGGATTGTCTTTTTGGTGATATTTAGGAGTACTCAGCCTTGTGAGCACACCTTTTCCTGCTAAACCCCGCATCGCGATTATCGGTACCGGCGCCCTCGGTTGTTACTATGGAGCGTTGCTCGCCAAGGCGGGCCTCGATGTTCATTTCTTGGTGCGCAGTGGGCGGGCGGCCGTGATGGCTCGAGGAATCCGGATCAAGCTGCCGACGGAGCGAATCCATGTCCGCAAGGTGCAGGTCTATGGTTCGGCCGCGGAGATTGGGCCCTGTGATTTGGTGATCGTGGCGATCAAGGCGACGGCTAATGCGGAGCTTAAAAATCTCCTGCCGCCATTGCTCGGGCCTGAGACGATGGTGCTCACTTTGCAAAACGGCCTCGGGGTCGAAGAGCCCGTCGCTAATATCGCTGGGGCGCATCGGGTGTTGGGGGCGATTTGTTATATTGGCTGCACGCGGACCGCGCCGGGCGTCGTGCATTGTTCTTTTCCTGGACTCATGACGATTGGCAAGTTTGGCAAGCCGGCCAGTGAGCGCACGCAGGCCCTAGCCGCCTTGTGGCGGCGCGTCGGCGTAAAATGTACCGCGCTCGATAACCTTGAGGCCCAGCGTTGGCACAAACTCGTTTGGAATGTGCCGTTCAATGGACTCGCCATCATTGCCGGTGGTCTCACCACCGATCTGCTTTTGGCCGATGAAGGCCTCCGGACCTTGGCGCGGCGCTTGATGGAGGAGATCGTCGAGGCAGCGGCTAAATTCGGGCACGATATTCCCCGTTCGTTTGTTGATTTGCAATTTGAGCGCACCGTCAAAATGGGCGCTTACCGGCCATCGAGTCTCATTGATTTTGAGGAGGGGCGTGAAGTTGAGCTTGAGGAAATTTGGGGTGAGCCCGTGCGGCGGGCGAAAGCGGTCGGGGTTTCCGTGGCGCGCCTTGAAATGCTTTATTGGCTAATCAAGCGCATGCTGGCCGCGCGAAAATTGCCGAAGCGGAAAAAATAATTGATGAGCGTGGGCTCGTGCTGGTGGCCGGCTTAATCGGATCGGACGGAAAGGGGAAGGCGGGCCGCGGGTATCTACTCGGGCATTGCCCCGCGGTCGTCCATCGGCAAGCTCGCGGAAAAATAATTCCCCATGGCCACCCCTCCGTCTGCTCCCTTCGAACCCTTCATTCCCGCCTCAGTTAATCTCCGGGAATTTACTTTTCGGGCCGTGTTGACCGGCATTGTGCTCGGCATCGTTTTTGGGGCTTCTTCACTTTATCTGGTGCTTAAAGTTGGTTTGACGGTGAGTGCATCGATTCCCGTCGCCGTGATTTCGTTAGCGATGTTTCGGGCTTGGTCAAAGACGGGTGGGCGCGATGCCACGATCCTCGAGCATAATATTACCCAGACGGCTGGCTCCGCGGGGGAGTCGATCGCGTTTGGGGTCGGGGTCACGATGCCGGCCATTCTCATTTTAGGTTTCGATCTCGAACTCACGCGCGTGATGCTTGTGGCGATTTTAGGCGGACTGCTGGGAATCTTAATGATGATTCCTTTGCGCCGTGCGCTCATTGTGAAGGAGCACGGCGTATTAAAATATCCGGAAGGTACGGCGTGTGCCGCGGTGCTCAAAGCCGGGGTCGATGAGGTTTCTCGCGCGGCCGCTTCCCCGGCCGCCAAGGCAGAAATGGCCGCCGCCGAGGCGGCGGGTCTTGGTCAATCGCCGGGCGCCAAAATTATTTTCACCGGCTTCGGCCTCGGGTTGTTGTACAAGACGTTCAACGTTGCGCTGAAGGGCTGGAAGGACGTCCCTGAAAAAATCTTCGGCGTACCGCTCAAGGCTGGTTCGATCAGCGCGGAGATTTCTCCGGAGCTCGTCGGCGTTGGTTATATTATTGGCCCGTACATCGGGGGGATTATGTGCGCGGGCGGGGTGCTTTCTTATTTACTGTTGATCCCCTTGATAAAGTTTTTTGGGGAAGGTCTGCCCGGACCGCTGGCGCCGGGCTTAATTTCCATTGCGGAGATGGGCCCTGGCCAAATTCGGAGCGCCTACATTCTCTACATTGGCGCGGGGGCGGTAGCCGCGGGGGGAATTATTAGTTTAGTTCAAGCCCTTCCGACTATCTGGCATGGCATTAAAGGCGGGCTGCGTGATTTAGGGTGGGGTGGTCAAGCTGATCAGGGGCCTACGTTGCGCACCGACCGCGATATTTCAATGAAGTGGGTGGGGATCGGTATTTTTGTGCTCATTGGCACCATCATGCTCGCCCCGTCGTTGCATATGAATTTTCTCGGCGCCCTGCTGATCATCATTTTTGGCTTTTTGTTCGTCACCGTTTCCTCCCGTTTAACGGGTGAGATCGGTTCCACCTCTAATCCCATTTCGGGCATGACCGTGGCGACACTCTTGTTCACTTGCTTGATCTTCTTGCTCGTGGGCTGGACCGGCGGAGCGCATTACGTCACTGCGCTCACGATTGGCGCGATTGTTTGTATCGCCTCCTCCAACGGGGGCACGACCTCGCAGGATCTCAAGACGGGTTTTCTGCTCGGTTCGACGCCGAAGCTCCAGCAGTACGCTATTCTGCTCGGGGCGTTTGGCTCGGCCGTGGTGCTCGGTCCGATTCTATTAAAATTGAATGATACGGCCACCGTTTATGTGCCGGTAGCCCAGGTTGCTTCAGCGGAATTGCGCACGGATCCAGCCTTGTTGACCAACCATGAATCGCTGCGTGGACCGCAGGCGCGTGACGATAGCGGCTCTTATTTAACGTGGCACAAAACGGATGCGGTGGGTGGTCCTGCCGGAAAATATTTGGTCAATACGGCGGGTGCGGCGGTGTGGCTGGTGGATCCCGGTATTAATGGGGCCTACGACACGCGGCCTGATGGCTCGCACGTGCGCAAATTTGATGCACCGAAAGCGACGCTGATGTCGTATATCATTAAAGGCATTCTCGATCGCAAACTCCCGTGGGCGCTCGTGCTCCTCGGCGTGATGATCGCGGTTTGTCTGCAGATGTCATTTATTCCGGCCCTCGCCTTTGCGGTGGGCGTTTATCTGCCGCTCTCTTCTTCTTCGCCCATTTTCATCGGAGGTATGATCCGCTGGTTGGTGGATCGTAAATTAAAACAAAACCCCGCGCACGCCAAGTTGTCCCCCGATGAATTTAACGCGGAGAGTGATAAGAGCCCCGGGGTGTTGTTGGCCTCCGGCTATATCGCCGGAGGCGCGATTGCGGGCATCGTCATCGCATTTTTCGCCGGCGTGCTGAGTGATTTTGACTTCGCGATTACGCAATGGTCGGTGGCGCATAATCCCTTTTTCGAGGGACCGCACTCGGACTTGCTCTCGCTCATTCCCTTTATCGCGATCTGTGGCTTCCTCTATCTAGTAGCGCGGGAGAAGTTGCTGCGGCCAAAGCTGAACTAACGCGGGGGCCTGAGTAGCCGGCGCCTTATTTTTTTAGGCCGAGGGCTTCGACGCAGGCGGCATCGAGGGTGCGCAGGCCCGGCGCGACGCTGGAGCAACTCGCCTACGCGTGGATATTAGCACACCCAAGTTGGCCCCTGCCGGTCATTGGCACCAATAAAATCGAACGCATCGAAAGTGCGGCGCGAGCAGCCAGTATCACCCTCGCTCGAGAAGACTGGTACGCACTCTGGATCGCCGCCCAAGGCCACGGGATTCCTTAAAATTAATGGCCTGGGCCGAATAGAGTATTCTCTAGGCGCTCGGGCTTTCGGGTGGGGCCGCTAGTCCGCGGTTTATTGGCGCGTGGGGCTTATTGCTGCTGGTAAAGCAGCTCGTTCGCCGGCGTCACTCATGCTCGGCTGTTTTTCGACCACGAAAAGGTCGAAATTTCATCGGATCTAAACCAAGGTGGGGCACAGCTGCCAAGCTAGTCTGCGTTGACTCTGTTTTTGCGGGCGCCGATTTTAGCCGAGCTTGCTTTCCCCTCGGGGTATTAATTGACCTGTTCTCCTTATGAAATTCACCAGCGTCGTCGCGGCCATTTTTTTAATTGGTCTGGGGACCGTTCGCGCGGTCGAAACCAAATTGCCGGTCGATTATGTCAATCCGCTGATCGATACGCATAAATCGCGGTGGATCTTTTTTTCTTCGGCGTGTCGACCATTTGGGATGGTGAATCTCAGTCCCGATACCGATACGGGCGGGGACTGGCTGAAAGGTTACTTGTACGGTTCGAATAAAATTCGGGCCTTCAGCCACATCCATGGTTGGCAACTCTATGGCCTCGCGGTGTTGCCGACGACGGGCGAGATGCGCGGCCACCTCGGGATGGATGCGTATGCGTCAGATTTTTCCCACGCCGATGAAGTCGTGCAAGCCGGCTATCATAAAGTGGTCCTCCAGACCTATGGCATCACCGCGGAGCTTACCGCGACCACGCGGGTCGGGTTTCATCGCTATACGTTTCCCGCCGATCAACCGGCGCAAGTGCTCTTCGACACCGGGGCGGTGTTAATGGCGCCGATTACGTCCAGTGAAGTGCATCGCATCAGCGACACAGAATTAGCGGGGTCAGCGGTGATGGCGCCCACGATTCGGCGGCCGAAGCCGTTCACCGTTTATTTTGTCGCGCAATTTAGTCAGCCCTTTAGCGCCTTTGGCGGCTGGCGTGACGGGGTCGTATTGCCGGAGCCGTTGACGGCTGTCGCGGGGGCCAACGTCGGGGCTTACGTGGGTTACCCCAAGCCCCCGACGGGACCACTGCTGCTGAAGGTCGCGATTTCTTACACGAGCATCGAAGGCGCGCGCCGCAACTTGGCGGCGGAATTGTCCCATTGGGATTTCGACCGCGTGGTCCGCGAGTCGCGGGATGATTGGAATCACCAGCTCGCCCGCCTAGCGGTCACTGGCGGCACGGAAAATCAGCGGGTTAAATTTTATACCGACCTCTGGCACGCCTTGCTCGGCCGCCGGATTGTGAGTGATGTTGATGGCGCGTATTGTGACATGACGGGGCCGGCCGCGGTGGTGCGCCACGTCGCCCTTAATGCCGCCGGGCAGCCGCGCTTTCCGCACCACAATTTTGACGCGCTCTGGGGTAGTCACTGGTCGTTGAATATTCTTTGGTCGTTTGCCTATCCGGAGGTGATGGATGCTTTCTGTAATACGATGGTGGATATGTATCGGAATGGCGGACTCATCCCCCGCGGTCCCTCGGGGGGGAATTATACTTATGTGATGATCGGTGATCCGGCCGCACCATTTTTTGCGGCGGCATACAATAAGGGCATTCGCGGTTACGATGTGGCGCAGGCCTACGCGGGTTTGCGGAAGAATGCCTTGCCCGGCGGCATCCGCGATCACGCGGGCTATGAACATAGTGCCGACGCCAGCAGCGGCGGGATGAAATATTATGTGGAGCGCGGTTATGTGCCAGAAGGAATCAGCGGCACGGGAATGCATAAGGCCGGGGCCTCCATGACGCTGGAGTATGCCTATCAGGATTGGTGTGTGGCCCAACTGGCGCAGGCTTTGGGTCATCAAGCTGATGCGGTGTGGCTCGGTCAACGCGCAGGTAACTATGCGAAGCTGTGGGATCCAACGGTGCAGTTGATGCGCCCGCGCCTCGTCGATGGTTCGTGGCTGCCTGGGTTTGAGCCCGTAGGTAAAAAAGGATCATTTGCGACCAAGGGGTTTTGTGAATCCAACGCGGCGATCTACACTCATTTTGTGCCGCAGGATATGCCGGGACTGATCAAGCTCTTCGGCGGGCCGGCCAAATACGTGCAGGCACTTAATCGGCAATTTGAACAAGCGGAGGGGAAGAACTTTGTCGTCGCGCACGGGGAGCATGCGGAATCTTGGGTCGATTATGATAATCAGCCGGGCACGGCGATGGCTCATTTATTTAATTACGCGGAAGCGCCGTGGCTCAGTCAGAAATGGGTCCGGGCGGTCAAGGCGCAGGCCTTTGGCGATGTCACGCCCTTTGGCGGTTACAACGGCGATGAAGATCAGGGGCAGATGGGCGCGCTTGGCGTACTAATGGCCTTGGGGCTTTTTGATGTGGAAGGCGGCGCAGCGCTAAAACCGACTTACCAGATTACGAGTCCGCTTTTTGATCGGGTGACGATTCAGCTGAACCCCGATTA
>SXGQ01394484.1_pt1 | contig 15884 bp, 18 predicted proteins | sample 3178371 | NCBI WGS metagenome assembly SXGQ01 (sample SAMN11356859, study PRJNA531348) | freshwater metagenome | isolation source: freshwater sample F1-20 | place: China: Fuxian Lake, Yuxi | collected 2017-12-25
GATACCTGGAGTAGCTAACCTTGCAATCTGCAACTGGGAAGGTGTAGATGGGGGCAGCGGATGCGAAGTTTGTATTTATTGCCAAAACCATCAAGGCCAATAAAGATATTTGCCGCTTCATGATTTTATTATCCGTTGTGAGTATGTGAATTAGACCTATTAATGCTTAGTGTTGGGTTAGATGTAAGGTATGACACTAACACCCTGATATCGGGGCGGTAGCTCAGTTGGTTAGAGCCCCGGACTCATAATCCGATGTTCCAAAATCAACTTGCTTGTCAGTTTGTAAGAAAAAGCGCAGGTCAGAAGGTGATTCAACCTTGAAGTCAGATACTTCAGCATTATCCAATTCTGGTTCAGTGCACATTTCATGCACTTCGTTAACCGCTCTATCCACATTTGCCGCAACTTTCTCGCGGTCAGCTTCGAAGATATGTGCATACACGCGCATTGTTAGCTGAACATCAGAGTGACCCAGCATCTCCTTGACCATGTTGGGAGTCGCTCCAGCAGAAATGGCGATACTTGCAGCCGTATGTCGCAAGTCGTGAATTCTGATTTTCTTTACTTCCGCCGCTTTTAGAGCAGGGATGAAGACTCTGCGAGTGAAGTTGGTATTGCGCAAGAAGGTGCCTTCCTGCGTATGGAAGAGAGGATCTTCTTGATTCTTATCAAATACCCAGCGGTGACACGCGCTTTGAAGAATCTCAGGAAGGTGCACAATGCGCCAGCGATGCGACTTTGTTGTGCTCTCCTCCAGCTTTCCATTTATCTCCACTAAGGAACGACGAATAGTTAGCGTGCCTGCTGAAACATTTAAATCTTTCACCTGAAGTCCAACCAATTCACCCCAGCGAAGCCCACAAAGCCCCAGTACCAAGATGACATCTTTGTAAAAACCAGCACGCTCTGCAACTTTCATCAGTTGATTCAGGGTGAGGAAATTGTTGGCAATCTCAACTGCAGGTGTCGGCAGGTTGGCTTTTGAACGTCGACCTAGTGCATCTTTGAGTGGATTATGCTTCAGGTTCTTACGCTTTACTGCGTGATCCAGCAACATTGACATAACGAGGTGGATTTTGCCGATTCGCTGCGGCGAAAGTTGCTTCGAGATTACCCACTTATCAAATTCAATTTGATTGATGCGAATTACGGCCACTTTCCCCCACCGTGGTGCAAGATGTAGACGCCAGATATTTTCATAATCAGTCAAGGTGTTTTTCTTCTTTCCCTGCTTGAGTTCATAGAAATCCTCCCAAATTGCCTCAAGATTTACATGGGCAATTACTGGATCAAGCCAGGTGCCGTTTTTTACCTCTGTCACCACCTTGGCTTCAAATGCTTCAGCATCCTTTTTTCGTGTAAAAGTCTTAGAGCGTTGACGTTTAGTTTCATCACGAAAACGTACTTGATACTTTCCGTTTGCTGTTTTCTTTATTGACATTATTTAGTCTCCTTAATGAATTTGATGATTAATTTTTTACCTTCGGCAGTTAGATTTCCACCAGCACGTGTAACACTGGTTCCCGCTTTACGACCTGTAAGAACTCCAATTTTTCTAGCTTGTGCAAGCCGCGTTGAAATTGTCTTCGGACTTACTTGCAACTTGTGACCAATTTCAGCTGTTGGATTATTTGGTGTTAATTCGCACTGCCTTACATACAGGTAGGCCAAACACGCATAGTAAAGAGGAGATAATCCCCGCCTTCCAGATGGATTACCTAGATTAGAAATTGCGTGCCAAATCAATTCTTCCTCGCGGGCGGCCAGAAATGAACGAGAGGATTCTTGAAACCACAGTGTTAAGAGTTCGCTAATAGTGATCTCTCGAAGAAGGGTTGCAGTGACTCCTCCTTGCGGAACCTGTTTGCCTCGTGGAAAAGAAATTTGCAGGTAAGTGACAACTGGATTGCCAGTGCCGTCCTGACCAATTTTGAAGTTGACCTCGGCTCCATTTGAGAGCACCAAATCAGCCATTGCACTTTGGTTCATGTTTTCCTCCGTTTGACTTACTAGAGATAGTCTGCCAGACTCTCTTTACTAACGCAAATACGAAACGCCCAAAGGAGGCATGTATGAAAAGACTGTTAACGACCCAGGAGGTTGCCGAATACCTTGGAAAATCCCCCTGGTGGATTAGAGAAAACATAGGAACCCTGGGTATCCCAGCTATCAAGGTGGGACGTCAGTGGAGATACCGAGAAGAGGACATTGACTCATGGTTAATGCTGAATCGAGCGGCTTAATGAGTGAAAAGAAAAAACCTGCTTCCTCATCAAAATCAGAAAACCTAGTACCCCCTGAATTTGATCAAATTGTTTGCCCTCGCGCGCGTTCGCTGGCTAGTGAAATATATCGGCCTCACGAGCCTGGATATTTTGCTTTTAAAAACCATTTAATTCATCCCTCAATCTTTGAATTTGAGCAGGGACACATTACTGGATCGCAATTGCTTGCCCTCTACGCACAACTTAAAAGAAGTAATGATCAGAATATATTCGCTTGTGATCTGGAAAATCAGCTGGGAGACGAAGGAAGTTTTACGGGCATAAAAGAGAATTTGATCTCCCAGTTCAGAGAATTAAGTGATCACTTCCACTTTAGATATCTCCCCCTACTAGAATCGACTTCTGATTACACATTAATTGTGCAACCAATGTGTAGTGAAGTTTTTGAACGCCGAATTATCAGAGATTAACAATGCCTACACTCAGCTATAGTCAATTAATAGATAGACATTTTGCTGATCTATCAGTGCCAGCTAATACAGAAAATATGGAGGTGCTGAATGCGGCACTTACTTGGGCAGAAAATGGATTCTACGTACTACCGATTGATCCAAAGACTAAACATGCGGGGTCGGTTGTTGGCATTGGATGGCCAGAAAAGAGTTCACGTGACCCTCAGCAAATTGAGAAGTGGTTCCAAACTGAATCTGAGTACGGCCTTGCAATACACGTTGGCAAATCAGGTGCTATCGCTTTTGATGTTGATGATCCAACACAAGTCCCTAACCGATTACGCGAATGGTTAGCGCTTGAAAGTGTTCCATTTCAATCAACGCGCACTGGAGATTCTTTGCGGGGACATTACATCTTTGCAACGCCTGAAGGAAGTAAATATGGAAATTCCAAAGGTTTGTTAAAGGGCCCATGGGGTGAAGTTCGTGGAAAGAACGGCATTATTGTCGTTGCCCCAACGCCTCACAGCAAGCAAGCAGATGGTGGGCAATATGTTTGGAAGAGAACTGGGTTAGTTCCGTTACTCCCCTACGCCCTCCAGAGATTGCTCCCCGAAGCTCGATTTCAATCTGTGCAATCTATCGAGATGGCAGAGGCTGACACCTTCTTCGCTAATTATTCAATGAGTGATTGTGAGCAAGTTCTTGAAACCCGCTTGATAGATGGAAAGTCTTGGTTTCTACGTGGCAGTCGGCATGATGCAGGTAGAGACCTTTTATTAGTCTGTATGAAAGATGCTAGAGCTGGTCTATATAGCGCTAAGACAGCTGTTGAATCAATTCTGAATCTTTTCGTTTCAATGAAACCACAAGACGAATGGTCTTCCTCTAGGGAATTCGTCGACATCACATTATGGGCAATTGCACAGGTGTTGCAGTTGCCTGAAGAAGAAATCTGCCTCCACCGTGAATCACAGCTAACAATCAATTCTCCCCAAATACAGGATTGGATAAACAAACACAATGATTGATCCTATTCATAAAAGTAAGTTAGAAGCGGGTCAAGTCAATAGACTTGAAATACTTTGTGTCCAAAGACCAGAGGTTAATTTTCGTAGGCTTGCTGAATTAATGGCTGACGAAATTTTTGATGGTGGTCTAGTAACTACAAAATTGTTGGAAGCAGTTGAACTACTAGGTCCATTTGCCATCGACAAAGGAAAGCGCATTTGGCAATTCTCAGAGGGAGTTTGGCGACCAAATGGCGAAGATGATCTGACAATGAGGGTTGTGCTCTGCACTGGCCGTCGCTACCGCAAAAACCACGTGACAGAAGTAGCCTCAATCATTAAATCACGTACTCCGAAAGTAAATGGTTTAGGTCCGAAGAATCTAATAAATGTAAAGAATGGAATGCTCAATTGGGAAACTTTGGAACTTCACCCGCATGATCCGAAGTATTTTTCAACCTACCAAATCAATGCCATTTGGGATCCAAAAAGTAAATGTCCAGTAACTGAAACCTGGATGGAATCACTCTTTGACCCTGAAATCATCAAGCTACTATGGCAAGTAATAGGAGTGACTATTCATCCAGGCATGGGTTTTCAAAAAGCTATAGCCCTTATTGGTGGGGGCTTAAATGGAAAAGGAACTCTTCTACGACTCTGCCACTCCCTTCTTCCAGAATCCGCAATATGCGCCATTGACCCAAAAGTGTTGACTTCAGACCGTTTTGCATCGGCTGAGCTGTTCGGCAAAACTGCAAATATATGTGGCGACATTGAACGTTTCACCTTTAACTCAACCGCTGAGTTCAAGAAAATCACAGGCGAGGACATGATCAACGCTCAACGAAAGAATGGGCACCCATTTACTTTCCAAAGTGAAGCCACGATGCTCTTTTCGGGCAACAAGATGCCAGCGAGTAGAGATGTCTCGTTTGGATGGTTCAGGCGCTGGCTGATAGTTCCAATGACGCGTCTAATAGAGGGTCCGCCAGACAGAACTTTGAATCAAAGAATGGCAGACGAATTAGATGGCGTCCTACTCCGAGCCGTTCTTGGATTACGTGAAGCCATGGATCAAGGCGGCTTTGATGAACCATTGATCTGCAAAGAGGCGCAGCTGGAATATGAGTATTCCTGCAATACATCCGCTTTGTTCATAAACGAAAGGTTGGATTTTTCAGAATCCTTTAAAGAACCCATTAGCAGAAAGCAATTGTTAGATACTTATGTCTCGTTCTGTCGTGAGCGCAAGTTAGAGCAGGATACGCGGATAAAATTTTATGAAATGCTTGAAGAAATCGGCGGGAATCACATTTCGGAGCACTGGACTAAAAAACCAACAGGCGAGGATGGTAGGGGCTACACAGGAATTAAATTCAAGCCCGCCCCTGGCTTCTTCTTCTAACCACATAACCACACACTTTTTGTATTCCTTGGAGAAAAGTAAGATTCTTAAAAGAAGTGAAAATTAAGTGTGGTTTTGTGGCTCTGATTGACTCTAAATTTTGTCGGGCAAGGCATTCCCCAGGCTGCCTGAAATTCAGGGTACCTGATAGTGCAAGAAGTGATTTCAGCCAAATCTTGTTGTTTATGAAAGGCAGGCTCATTTTTGGGCAAAAAGTGCCTTAAAAACTGCTTCTACAGGCCAGGTTCTTTATCCAAAACAGAGAAAGCATGAGGGAGTTAAAGCTGAAATCTTGCAGGATGGGCGAATTGCTATAGGTGAGCTCATTTTTAATACACCTTCCGCAGCGGGCGAGCACCTAAGAAAGCGCGCAACAAATGGGTGGCGTTTCTGGTTGGTAGATAAAGACTCCCTGAAGTCACTTTCTGATGTGAGGGCTGAGTATCGTGACTCGTTATCAATTGATTCTGATGATTCAGATTCAGATATTGAGGATTCAGAAGACTAGTCTGAAGAATCAGCTCTGGACGATCGTATTTGTCTGCGAAAAAGTTCTGCTGGTTTTCCAACCGAACCAGAAGAGAGTTCCCCTGTTGACCTGAGATGACGATTCATTTTTCGTCTAAATAAATCTTTATCAAGTTTTCTACCCAGTACAACTTCATGAGTTTCTCTAAGTTGAAGCACGGTAAACTCAGCAGGTAGAAAATTGTCAGGATCTGGCCTGGATTCATATCTAGCTTTCAATACTCTTGTGGCTTCATCAAGTATTAGATCATGTTCGAATGGAAGTTCCTTCTGCTCCCCAGGCAATATGTATTTTCTTCGCCCTGACTCTGCGATGATTGCTAAATCAAGATTTTCATCAGCTTCAATCAATGGCTTTAGTTTCTCCCACGACATGGTTGCCAAATGTGCAACTGACATTACCCAGCCCCTCGAATCACGGGCTGGCTCATCTGAGACAAAAAGTTGTTTTACTTTTAGGCCCTTGATTCCGCACTTCTCGCTTAGCGCGGTTCTAGCGGCATCTGCCAAGCTCTCTCGCTCACGAACCATGCGACCCACCAAGGCCCATTCCCCTTGAGCTAATCCAGTCTGACGTCTATGAACCAGAGCTCCGAGTGCCTTTGACCCGTCCTCACGCTCTGCAATGGTCAAAAGGGCAATATCCACGGCTACATGGGGTCCCCTGAACTTTGCTAGTTCGGGATCTTCAGGAGGCCATTTACTCACTGTCCAAGGTTAGCGCACTTTTGTCTCTAATATGGTGTATAATTAGAGACAAATAATCTCTAACTAAGGGGGAACAAATGAGAGTATTAACAGATCGCTTCCATGTTGGGCAGGGCACACAGATAGGGCCAATCACCGCCTTTCCTGTCTGGACTGAGGCCAAATTGAGTATCAGCTACGACACAACCCCTGTAGCCACACTGCAGGTATCAGAGTTGGAGAACCCAACTATTGAAAACCTGAACATCGCATCCACTCACCCGCTTCCCGTTCTTTTGCCTGAAGGAACTGTTTTAGACGGTGGGATGCAAACACGAGTCTTAAGCAGAGATGTTCTCGTGCCGACCAATCGAGCTATTCAGGTATCCACACTTTGTGTTGAATCTGGAAGATGGTCGGGAGGAAAACGCCATGAGGTTGATGGTCGAGCGCCCCTAAGTGTTATTTCTGCTCTGCGTGGATTGAGACAGGATGCACGCGGTGTTCGCCGTGATGGGTCGGAGCAACGCCAGCAAGTTGTTTGGGACTCTGTTGCTAGATATGAAAGCAACTATGGGCGAAGAGCCACATCTTCTCTTTCAAAGGTTATGAAGGATGAAGAGGTTTTGGAGCGTAACTCGGAACAGGAGCGCATCAATCGCAGATTCAAAATGCTGACTGAGCAGCTGAAACGATTCGCTAGCAATCCATTGCCAGGGCAGAGCGGGGTAATTCTCGGCGTAGGTGGTCATCCAATTATGTTGGAAATTATGACCTCCAATCGCAACTTCAAGAAACATTTTGAAACCTTGCTAAATGCTGTCGCACTTGATGCTGCAATGGCGGAAGAAATCCCAACAACTAACAGCCGAGCTCGTAAGTTTGCTGAAATCGTAATGGATACACCTCTAGAGATTCAGAGTGCAGATATTACGGGGCAATTAATGAGCGGATTCAATGAACTTGTTGACATCAAAGCGCTACAACCAACTCTTCGGGGCGGGGCTGCAATACATACAACAGTTATCAACCGATCACACGAACTAATTTTGGCCTAAGGAGGGCAAATGAATACATATCTTGAGATTGAAGAGCCGACAGAACTTTTTAATGAGATCCTTCCAAATCTGTTCATGGGTGGAACTTCTGATGATGCAACGATAAACATCCCTCAAAAACTAAATCACTTTGATGGTGAGAGGGATTTTGATTGCATTGTCACCTTGTACGCATGGGCCAGTCCTGCAAATTGGGGCGTAGAAGAAAGACGTCTAGGTTTTCCAGATGCCCAGATAGTTGATGAATATTTAGATGCAATTCACGAAATGGCCACTTGGGCACATTCACGCTGGAAGCTCGGGAAAAAGGTCCTTATTCGTTGCCAAGCTGGCTTAAATAGGAGCGGACTTTTGACTGCACTAGTTCTAATTAATGAAGGTTATTCACCTTCTGACGCAATAGCTTTAATTCGTGAAAAAAGAAGTGGCTGGGCGCTATGCAATGCGGACTATGTCTCGTACCTTAACTCCTTGGTTGGGAGAAATTAATTGAGCACTATTGAATTGTCGCTGGCAGGGGGCATTGCCTCCTGCCCAGCAGTACAAGATGCATTAAGTAATAAGAGTCATCCCTGCCACAAAGTTGTTCATGAGCAGACCAAATTAATCGATGTTGAAATAAAGCGGCAACGCCCAGAGCCTTGGATGGGTGGCTTAGCCAAAGCAAATTTACTTTTTGTTTCTTCAAATCCAAGTATTAACGAGGATCCATATCCACTCGGCGAAGTGTTCCCAACTTACGAATGGAGCGAGGCAGATTCTGCAAATTTCTTTGTGAATCGTTGTAATCCAGAAGATAAGGATGTCAAGGTTACGTTCAAGAAACCAGGGCAGCCTGACTTTCTGACTCTCTGTTACGACGGTGAATACAGGAGTGGAGTTAGTAACCCTAAACGCCCTCAACCCACCTGGAAAAACACTCATGACAGAGCTGTTGAACTTATTGGAAGTAACGCTCATCCACATCACAACTACGCCATAACTGAGATCGTGCACTGTAAAAGTAAAGATGCAAAAGGAGTGGCAGAAGCAAGTACTTTCTGCATAGAAAAATGGATGGACCCAATTTTTACTACCTCATCCGCAAGAGTTGTCGTACTTCTAGGTTCTAAAGTCCGTGATTACTATGCCAAACCAGTTCTTGGGGCGGTTGAAGATTTTGGATCTTCTACGGGGTACGGAGAACTCTCCCAAAAAGAACGAGCCCTCAGGGACATTTTTGTTGAAACGGTCGGTGGAGTGAATCGTGTTTTTGTCTTTAACTGGCACCCTGTTCACGCTGGGATGCGCGTCTTTAGAAAGGTATATGGTGATCAGTTAGTCGATTGGTTGACAGCCATCCTTGAAGGTAAAGCAATCGTTCCCGAAAAAAACGAACTACGTTCGAAACTCATGAGCTTCTTCGCTTAGCGACTTCACTTCAACAATAGGTCGCTAGCAACGCCAGGATTTCCCCAATTTGCTTGTCCTGGTCCGAGTTGAAATTGCTCAATTTCAGATGGATTTGGTGATATCAGATTTCCCAAATGAATCAATGTTTGTAGCCCCACCACTGAAAGCAAAGAACAATGTCTGATGAATCCATAAATCTCTGTGGCAGAGGTGGTCTCACTCAAAGGCATTTGCAGAGTGGCGTGGACTTTTGATTGAGGTTGCAATTCATACTCTAAATTCAAACCTGGCATTGGCAACTCTTCATAAATCTCAGCCACTCCGTATGTGTCGGAGACTTTTCCAATCATGCAACGAAACAGCAATGCCGACTCATTATCAATCAATCTAAGCTCTGCGGTGATTGGTCCAATATTGAATAACAGGTCATTCCATTGAAATGGCAGATCTCTAAAATTCATTAAATTATCTTTAGCTAATTTATGAACTTGAGTTCTGGCGTTTACTTTCCACTTAGGTATTCGTTGGGCTGCCTGTCTTTCCATGACAAAACTATAGGCAATTAGCCAAGTATTAACACTAAAAGTAAGGGAAAATGTCCCGAAGCCGCTTATCTTGTAGAGTATGCAGCACAAGAGGCGGTAGCTCAGTTGGTTAGAGCCCCAAACTCATAATTTGGTCGTCGTCGGTTCGAGCCCGACCCGCCTCACTCTTGAGTTTAGCTGCACACCTACTGACAATGTCAGTGGCTTAGGCGATGATTACATCCTCACCAATCGTCAGGAGGCAGCGTGCAAATTCAATCCTCCGAGGAAGTTGTCGCGAATTGCATAATGGAACGCTTCCCCGACGCAAACTTAGAAGTAAACGTATTAAATGACTTTAAAGTTTTCAATATTTCGCATAACAGCAAGTTGGTGATAACGATTGACAACCTGGGCGCAAAATTCCTTTTTCCTACTAGGGGTCCAAACTCCATGAAATGGAGTGATATTTTGGAAGGAGGCCCACTTCAAGTTGCCGACATGATCTTGAGGGATATGGCCGATGCTGGTTTTGAAGTTCTTTCGGAGCGAGGAGAGCTCATCGAAAAATCTACGATCAGGATTGGAAAATTTACTTTTTGCCCAAAATGTAATGCGATGGGGAAAGTAAAAGAGATTCTCTATGGAATGCCTTCTGAGGACTTCAATCAAGAAAAATACGTTTTGGGTGGCTGTTGTATAACCGATGACGACCCTGAAATTCAATGCACAAATTGTGATTGGACTGGAATGAAAGAGTCTGTTCGTTTCACAAAGAAGAAGCAAAAGTAAATGGGGCGACTTTTACCTACGGGCTTGCCTAATCAGGGGCACTCTGTTGATTTTGAATACATAGGTGAGGGCAAAGCCAAAAAGTGTTTCATGGTCTGCGAATGTGGCTGGAGGGTGGAAATTGAAACCTTTCGCCACCCATGGAGCCTGATTGAAACCAAAGTGAGAATGCGCGAGCATATGGAAGAAATGGGGCTGAGTAAGTGACAAATCTAATTAACTTTCAGGATGGCAAATTTGATTCTTACTCCCTCACCTTAGAAGAGAATTTGGTGAAAATTGATTGCTACCTTCTTGGGAGCATAACTGGAGGTACAGGAACTGAATGTGGGCACACTATTGAAGGGCCAAAAATCAAGAATTTCTTAGCCGCTGTAGGTTCTGACACCATCACAGAGCTGCGTGAAAAAGTAAAGGGTTACGAGGCATCCGAGTGGCAGAAGATTCATCAGGTCATACAAAAATTTCAGACTGATTCATGGTCGTGGAGCGAGACAAATTGGGATGACTAGCTAAAAAAGTGTCTGGTCCTCTGCGGGCTCACTTTTTGAAGCCCTCTTAGCAAAAGTCTTGAGTCGCTTCTCGGCTTCGTCAAAAACTTCGGGATAACGCTCATTCCACCTATCTAAATCTGAAGCTGAATTCAAGTAGTAAAGATTTGAATCTTCGCCAGCAACATACATTTGGCAATGCTTTCCCTGATTGAGTAAATCTATTAAATTCGAAAGAGTACCAGCGCTCAAGGTATCCCAAATCATCAATCCAGTATCAGCCAGTAAAGTCATGGTGCGATCCTTTGTTAAGTAAAAGTTGCAAGTCCGGTTTCATACATCTTATCTATTTGAAAGTCTTGCCCGAGTCAGTAGAAATCAGAATTGAAGGACCCGCAACAACAACGATAGATTTGCTAGAAGCAGTTACAACTGAGATTTGGTCCTTGAATGTTGAAACAGCAACCCATTTTTTACCTAAATCAGAAGTGTGGTACAGAGTTTTTCCAGATGATGCATAAAGCCCTGAATCAATAGTCTCTACAGTCTGGGCATCGAAATCTGTCTTAATTTCAGTCGTGGACTTAAAGGCATTCTTGGTCATTACGATTTTCTTACCAAGAACTGCAAAAGCAATCTTGGGAGAAGACATTGCTATATCTTGATATTTCGCTGCACCAAGACTTACCCACTTCTTTCCACTGTCAGATGAGTACATAAGGTTGCCACTTTGTGAGTCCGCTCCATATATTTCTTTACCTGACACTTCCAGCATATGGAAATCTACCTTTCCCTGTAAGGAAATCAGATTCCATGACTTGCCATTGTCTGTAGAAGAAATCAATCCGACAGGTGCCGGAAATTTTGAGCCTGCGTTTGGGTGGCCACTCGCATAAATTTTGCCACTCGATACTGCCAGACCCATAACGTCAAAATTCTCACTGCCGAGCTTTTTCATTTTGTTTGGACCTTCATATAAGTAAAGTCCTTCATGAGTTCCCAAAAGAATGCGTGAACCGTCAACTTTAATATTATGGATATGTGACACCGAGTCAAAAGTGGCAGCTTGTGCCGGAAACTGAATGAGTCCGATTGTAATGAGTAGTGCACTTAGCAAAGTTCTAATTTTCACTTTTGTCTCTTTTCTTGGAAGTTTACGTGGTTTAACTTCTGACATTTCTCAATCTGATTGCATTCAGAATCACTGACACACTAGAAAGACTCATGGCCGCAGAGGCTATTGTTGGTGAGAGCAACAAACCGAAGGTTGGATAGAGCAAGCCTGCGGCGATAGGGATGCTGAGGCCGTTGTAACCAAAGGCAAACCAGAGGTTTTGCTTCATATTTCTGACAGTTGCAGAAGAAGTTTTGATAGCTGAAGCCAAGCCTCGTAAATCTCCTGATACTAGGGTGACTTCTGCGGCTTCAATAGCTGCATCAGAGCCTGTTCCCATTGCTATACCAACATTTGCTTGAGCTAGTGCAGGAGCATCATTAACCCCGTCGCCTGCCATTGCCACAAATCGACCCTTAGCCTGCAATTCTCGAATGAGTTCATACTTGGTTGCAGGCTTCATGCCGGCTCGGTATTCCTTAATTCCCACCAAAGCAGCAATTTTCTCGGCGGATGATTGTGAGTCTCCAGTTGCCATAACCAAAGTCTTTTTTAATTGTCGAAGTTCCTTAGCAGCTTCTAATGTGGTGGACTTAATGGAATCATCAAAATAAATAACGCCCATCGCTTTCTTATCTGAAGCCACATACATTTCAGTCTTGCCGAAGCTTGAAGTTGCGATTCCAGTTTCGAATTTAACATTATTCAAAACCATTAAATCTTTATTTCCAACAAGTATTTCTGCACCGTTGATGCGGGCTGAAACTCCGTATCCTGGAATGGCTTCAAATCTTTCAACCCCTACTGCTCCAATGTGCTGTTCCATAGAATAAGCATGAAGAGATTTTGCCAATGGGTGCTCGCTTGCACCATTCGCAGAAGCAGCTAACTCAATGATTTTCTCGGCGGTGTATTCCGAAAGGGTCATGACATCTGTGACTACTGGTTTGCCGACTGTAAGAGTTCCTGTTTTATCAATAACAATTGTGTCGACTTTAGATAGCTGTTCAATGGCTGATGCATCCCTGAAAATAACTCCATTTCTTGCTCCTAATTCAGTGCCGTTCATGACTGACATTGGAGTGGCTAATCCAAGTGCACACGGGCATGCAATTATGAGAACGGATATTGCATTAATAAATCCAAAACCCCATGAGTTCTCTTGAGCCAAAAGCCCCCAACCGATGAATGTTGCCACTGCAAGAAGAATGACAACAGAGACAAAGTAGTTAGATATTTTGTCGGCCAACTTCTGCATCGGAGCTTTCGTTCGCTGAGCCGCCGACACCATTTCAATTATTCGAGAAAGTAGCGTCTCAGAACCTAAAACTTCAACACGTATGTCAATTGAGCCGTTGGTGTTCAAGGTTCCAGCGATGACCCTGTCATTTAATTGTTTTTCAACTGGAATTGGCTCACCAGAAATCATGGATTCATCAATCGAGGTGAATCCATGAGTCACAACTCCATCTACTGGAATCTGCTCACCTGGCTTTACACGTAATAAGTCACCAATCTGAATCGAACTGAGACTAACCTGCTCTTCTTCGCCCTTGGAATTTATGTGCCACGCTTTATCGCTTGTGAGTTTCAGAAGACCCTTAATGCTTGCACCGCTACTTGCTCGTGCCTTGAGTTCAAAGACCTGACCCAAAAGCGTGAGAGTGCAAATGACTGATGCTGCCTCAAAGTAGTTTGGGGTTTTGCCCGCATCGAGGAATTCCATCGGAATAGTGGATGGAAACAAGGTTGCAACCGCAGAAAATAGATATGCAGCATTTACGCCAATTCCTATCAGAGTCCACATATTGAGGTATCTATTTTTGAGTGAATCCAAAGCCCAACGATGAATTGGGAAAGAGAGCGCATAGACCACGAATCCCGCTAGGAACATTTGGAGATACTTAATCGGTGCATCTAGAGACATCGGTAAGTGAACTTGCATCGAAACGAGTACCACTAAAGACAATGGGAGTGACACCCAGAATCGGAAGGACATCTCCTTTAATTCCTTGACTCCAGAATCTTCTCCCTCTGTCTTTACGAGTGGTTCCAAAGACATTCCACATAACGGGCAACGACCTGGTGATTGACTCTGAATTTCTGGATGCATAGGACAGGTGTAGCCCTGAAGTTGCGTTGAATTTACATTTGTCATGTTAATCTCGTTTCTTAATCTTTAGCTAACTTTGATTATGCCCATCATTCCCGCATCTTCGTGGTCCAAGATGTGGCAGTGATAAACCGTGGTTCCGGAAACATCTACAAATGGGATTCGAATCTTTACAGTTTTTCCGGATGGGAGATTGACGGTGTCATGCCAGCCATCGAGGTACTTTCCTGAGCCATCATTCGATACTTGAAATGGCCAAGCGTGGAGATGAAATGGATGGTCCATTGACGATGGATTTATTAAAGTCCACTCTTCAGTCGTATTGAATTTCACGCTCTGGTCCACCCGTTTAGGGTCAAACGACTTGCCGTCAAAGGTAAAGGCGGCTTCATGTTTCATTCCACCCATCATGCCCATTCCACTTCCCTCAATGGTGATTGTGCGCCTTTTATCTATCTTGCTTATCTTTGAAAGTGGGAGGAGCTCTTGAGGAGTCACTGATTTAGTTGCTGAATTGAATTCAATTTTGGCAAGTTCCTGTTGACCATTTTGTACTTTGTAGATGCCAGCCTTTGGAGCAGAGATAATCAATTCTGTCCGCTGACCTGGAGTAAGCGTCACTTGATTAGTTCTCATCACCTTAGAGAGACGGGAACTGTCGGATGAAACTTGGAAAACTTCAGCTCCGGGGATAGAGATAGTTTGGTACTGCGAAACGCATGAGTTCACAATTCTCCATCTCTCTGGTGTAGAACCCACAGCACTGAATGCTGGGACTAATTCGCCATTTATCAAAGTATTAGGACCACTTCGCCCGTGCATTAAGTCCATGCCGGATGTTGCTGCTACTGCTGATGTCTTTCCGATTCTTGGGTCCGCAAGAACGATGATGCGTTCGGTTGAGTTTTTGATTACTGGTTTCTGGTCTAGGGCATCTCCAACGACAAGGACTCCAGCAAGTCCTGAAGCAACCTGTCCAGCAGATAGCTCGTGGTGGTGTGGGTGATACCAAAATGTTCCACTTTTTTGTGTCAGTGGAATCTTAATTTCATAGTCAAAACTCTCTCCAGGGGCGACCATGACAAGCGGATTATCACTATTTTTTGCAGGAGAGACGTGGAGTCCATGGGTGTGCAAATTGGTTGCTTGATTTAATTTGTTGACGAGTTTTATCTTTAATGTATCGCCAGGATTCGCTCGGAGGGTTGGAGCAGGAAAGACTCCGTTATAAGTCATTGCCCAACGGCTTGAATTTCCATACTTAATCAGTTTTGCATCTGCAACTAGAGTTAATTGAAGAATCCCGTTTTTAGACGCAATTTCGTTGCTCGCTGCACTTGCAACTTCTGTTTCAAGCAACCAATTAGAAGCGAGCAAGCTTCCTCCTGCAACTGCACTTAACTTGATAAATTCTCTTCTTTTCATTTCAATTCCTTTTCCGAGTAGGGTGAAGTTATATTCCACTGAAAAACTCGGCTCTCCTCTGAGTTTATTCAATCTTGCTCTTCTTTATATGTGAGTTGTATCAAACCCTTCCTGCATACGGCATCATGCCGTCCACGCTATAGATGCTTGAATATTTCAACCCCGTCGCAGTTGAACGTGCTTCCCACATCATTCCGTTACCTGCATAGATACTCATGTGGTGAATGGTGCTTATAGTTCCTTTATATGAGTAGAAGAGCAGGTCACCTGGCTGAATTTCCGATATCGGAATCTGTTTTGTATATGTGTAATACAACCCTGAGTTGAGACGGTCCCAATTCGGCCAACCTAACCCTGCATATTTGTAAGCTGCATATACAAGTCCTGAGCAATCAAAGGAATTAGGTCCCTCGCTTCCCCATATGTAAGGTTTCTTTGCAAGAACCTGTCGCTTAGCAAATTCGACTGCTTTCAGACGTTGAGCTTCAGTGGTTCGGGACGAGCTTCTCCCTTGAGGGCCACCCGTTTTCCAAACTTTTGCCTGATTTTTTACTTTGCTCGCTTCATTGGAGCGAGTCTCTTCCAAAATGGCAAGCTGGCGCTTTTGCTCAAGCGTGATTCGAACTTTCTTCGCAGATGCCAAATCTCTTTGCAACTTATCTTGA
>SXGQ01747359.1_pt1 | contig 15883 bp, 18 predicted proteins | sample 3178371 | NCBI WGS metagenome assembly SXGQ01 (sample SAMN11356859, study PRJNA531348) | freshwater metagenome | isolation source: freshwater sample F1-20 | place: China: Fuxian Lake, Yuxi | collected 2017-12-25
GCAGACGATCGTCATGCCTGGCTGGGTGAGACCCAGCTGCGGGCCGACGACGTGGACGATGCCCTGGTCGATGTCGCCCATCGGGTGCAGCCGCACGCCGAACTCCTCGGCGTTGCGACGCAGCGTCTCGACCTGGGTGCGCGACACCGGGTCGGCGATCGGCTTGTCGAGGTCCGTGGTCGGGATGTTGTGGTCCTCGGTCGCGAGCGTCAGGTCGGGACGACGCACGGGCCGACCGGAGAGCCGCAGGCCGTCGAACGCCTGGGGGCTCGTCACCTCGTGGATGAGGTGGAGGTCGATGTAGAGGAGGTCGGGCTCACCGTCTGCCGTGCGGACGACGTGGTCGTCCCAGATCTTCTCCGCGAGCGTCCTGCCCATCGCGATCATCTCTCCTCTGACGTGTCGTCCAGGTCCGTGGTGCGCATGTCCTGCGGCGCGTGAAGAGCATAACACTTGCGTCTCACCATGCGATACGGCAGTATCAAGGCATGGACAACGCCAGCGGTGTGGGAGTGCTCGACAAGGCAGCCCTCGTGCTCTCCGCCCTCGAGCCGGGTCCCGCCACCCTGGCCGGTCTCGTCGCCGCGACCGGGCTCGCCCGCCCGACCGCGCACCGGCTCGCCGTGGCGCTGGAGCACCACCGCCTGGTCTCCCGCGACATGCAGGGTCGCTTCGTGCTCGGCCCGCGCCTCGGCGAGCTCGCCGCCGCAGCCGGTGAGGACCGCCTGCTGGCCGCCGCCGGCCCGGTGCTCGCCCGCCTGCGCGACATCACCGGTGAGTCGGCCCAGCTGTACCGCCGTCAAGGCGACTTCCGCGTCTGCGTCGCCGCGGCCGACCGACCGACCGGCCTGCGCGACTCGATCCCGGTCGGTGGTCAGCTCACCATGGCCGCCGGGTCCGCCGCCCAGATCCTGCTCGCGTGGGAGGACCCCGAGCGGATGAACAAGGGCCTGCTCAAGGCGACGTTCTCCGCCGCGGAGCTGTCGGCCGTGCGCCGACGCGGCTGGGCCCAGAGCGTCGGCGAGCGCGAGCCCGGCGTCGGCTCGGTCTCGGCCCCGGTGCGCTCCCCCTCCGGCAAGGTCGTGGCGGCCGTGTCGGTGTCGGGTCCGCTCGAGCGCCTCACCCGGCAGCCCGGACGCATGCACGCGCCGGCGGTCGCCGCTGCGGCGGAGCGGCTCAGCCAGAGCCTGCGCCGCGCGGGCTGACGTCGGCCGGTCGCCAGCCCGCCTCGACGGGCCGGCTCAGGACCGCAGGGCGTCGAGCAGGGCCGCCTTGGTCATGCGCGAGACGCCCGGGAGCCGCTTCTCGCGGGCCGCGGCCCGCAGGCGGACGACGGTCCAGGACGCGTCCGGCACGGACGGGTCGTCCACCGGCAGGTCGCCGCGCTCGGCCGGCGGCTGTCGGTCGACGGGCGCGTCACGCTTGGCGCGCCGCAGCTTCGCCTCGAGCTTGGCCACCTTGGTGCGCTCCTGACGCGCCTCGGCCTTCCACTGCTGGGACTTCGCCTTGGACTTCTCCAGCTTGCCCTCGAGCAGCTCGACCGTCGACCGCAGCTTCTCGACCTGCTTGAGCGCCTTCGCGAGCTGCTCCTCGGCCTCGGAGAGGGCCTGCTTCGCCTGCTTCGCCTTCTTCGTCTTCGTGCCGGCGTTCTTGCCCGACTTCTCGACACCAGCCTTGCGCACGGCGGACGTGGTGTCGTCGGACGACGTGACCTTGGCCATCTCACTCCTTGCTCTCGTCAGGGCTCCGGCCGGATGATGACAGACGAAGATGACACGTCGATGAACCTCGCAACCGTCAGACGCGGGGGGCCCGCGCCAGGGCGACCGTCGCACCCCGCGCGTCGACGATCCTCAGGCCCGAGACGTCCTGCCGCGCGACCGCGGCGTTGACGCGACAGTGCACCTCGACCTGCGAGCCCAGGAACCCGCCGGCCTCGACCTCACGGCCGGACTCGTCGACGACGTAGACCGCGTAGGCCGCGCCCGGTCGCGTGCTGCGCACGTCGAGCACGGCCTCGGTCCCCCACGTGTGCGCCACGAACGCCGCCTGCACGTCGGCGGGCTCCCGACTGTCGCCGCGCACCGGCGCGAGCGTCTCGACGGCACCGAGCGTGCCGGGCGGGCCCTGCACCGGACGGTCGCTCGTGAGGGACTGGACGGCGAGCGTCGCGCCGGAACCGGCCAGGACCAGCAGGGCCGCGGCGAGCACCAGGCGCCCTCGCCTCCCACCTCTCGTCGGCCGTCCCCCGACCTGGTCGGACCCGGACGGCCCCGGGCCTGCGACGGACGCCACGCGCGCGTCGAGCGCGGCGGACGGCTCGGCCTCCAGCCAGCCCTCTCCCGCGGGTGCGTGCCAGGCGTCGAGACGTCGGGCGTCGTCGCGCAGCGCCTCGAGCTCCTCCCGCGCCTGCGGGTCCTCGCGCAGCAGGGCGTCGAGCTCGGCCTGCTCGACGGCGTCGAGGGTGCCCGTGGCGGCAGCGGCCAGCAGCTGCTCACGGCGGTGCGGCGTGGTCATGGACTCTCCTCTCCCTCGTCGAGGATCGCACGCAAGGCCCGCAGCGCGTGGAACATGCGGGTGCGCAGGGTCGCCACCGGCACGCCGTCACGTTCCGCGAGCTCCTCGTAGCCGAATCCCTCCAGCCGCACGGCCACGACGACCCGACGGTGGACCTCGCTCAGCTGGGCCAGGGCCCAGACCAGCGTCACGTGGTCGAGGATGCGTGCGAGGTCGGCGTCACGGGTCGCGGAATCCTCGGTCTGCTCCCCCGACGCCGGGGCGGGCCGACGGGCCCGCGCACGCACGGCGTCGACGACGACGTTGCGGGCGATGGCGAACAGCCAGGTGCGCTGCGAGGCGCGCGCCGGGTCGTAGCGCTCGCGCGCCTGCCACGCCCGCGTGAAGGTCTCCTGCACGCACTCCTCGGCGAGGCCGCGGTCGCGCAGGGCGTTGACCATGAAGCCCAGGAGGTCGTGGCCGTGAGCGGCATACGCAGCCCGTACGTCGAACCCGCGAGGATCCATCCGGCCGTCCTCTCGCGCTCGGGTCCGCACCACCGTAGCCACGGGAGGACGACTCGGCAGATCGATCACCGACGTCGCACTCACGCAGAGGTCTACGCACGACCCCTCGTCGCCGTTCACCGAGACGCGGCGAGAAGAAACTCGGTGCACACCGTGAACGCGACGTCGTCGACGCACGTACACCCCGCGAGCGGGCGTCGTCCGGCGCCTCACGACGAAGGGACCACCATGACCGTGAAGCGCGCCACCCGATGGACCGGAGCGGGAGCCCTCGCGACCACCGCGACCCTGACCCTGGGCGCCCTCGGGTCCACCGCCTCGGCCGACACCCCCGACCCCGTCGACCCGCCGGAGAGCTTCACCAGCGCCTTCGTCGTCGACGCGACGCCGCAGCAGGTCGTCGGCACCGACGGCACCGTGGGCGTCGGCCAGCCGGGCGCGACGGGTCGCTTCGAGTTCCTCGTGAACTCCGACGAGCAGGTCATCTGCTGGAACATCACCCTGAACAACGTGGTGACGCCGTACCAGAGCCCCGCCAAGACCGCGACGCACATCCACGAGACCGCCGCCGGCGTGAACGGCCCGCCGCGGATCGCCTTCCCGAACCCCACGCCCGCCGACGACCCGACGGCGACCGTGCGTACCAGCACCGGCTGCTCGGAGGGTCCGTTCACCACCGGTCTCGCGCCCAACGGCACCGACACCGGCACCGGCTTCTCCCTCGCGCAGCTCGAGGCGAACCCGGCGGGGTTCTCGGCCGACACCCACACCGCCGGCTTCACCGCGGGCGCGGTGCGAGGCCAGCTGGTCTTCAGTCAGGAGCTGCTCGACGCGGCCAACGCGGTCGACGAGGAGCCGACGCCCCCGGCGGACGACGAGCCCGCACCGGGCGAGGGCGTCGCCGACGCGGACGACGAGCGACAGCTGCCCGTGAACGGCGTCGACACGGGCCAGGGCGGCACCGCCGGGTCCCCGAGCCTGCTGCCGGTCGCGGCCCTGACGCTGCTCGGCCTCGGCGTCGCCGGTGCCACCGTCGCACGGCGTCGCCAGGGTGCCTGAGCGCACCCGCCTCGCCGCGGCCGTCCTGCTCGTCGCACTGCTCTCGGGGTGCGGCGGGCAGGACGCGGCGCCGGAGGAGCCGCCACGCAGCACGCCGAGTGCCTCGGCGACCGCCGCGGCTCCGACGAGCCCGGCGACGGAGCGCGTCGCGGCTCCCCCGCGGCGCGTGACGATCCCCTCGTTGGGTCTCGACGAGGAGCTCGTCGGTCTCGGCATCGACGACGCGAGCGGCGAGCTGGAGGTGCCCGAGGACCCTGCCCGCGTGGGCTGGTTCACCGGCGGCGGCAAGCCGGGCGAGTCGTGGCCGGTGGTCATCGCCGGCCACAAGGACTCACGCACGGGACCGGCCGTCTTCGCGCGGCTCACCGAGCTGCAGGTGGGCCAGCAGGTCAGCGTCGTCGACACCCGCAACCAGCGCCGCACCTACGAGATCACCGAGGTGCGCGACGTGCCGCAGGACGGGCGGTTCCCGACCGACGACGTGTACGGCGAGACGGGCGACTCCCAGCTGCGGCTCATCACCTGCACCGGTCCGTACGACCGCGGCATCGGCCGCTACACCGAGAACCGCGTGGTGTTCGCCGAGGAGGTCTGAGCCTCGGACGGGGAGCGCCCCGGTCAGAACAGGCCGGGGCGCTCCAGCGCGAGCAGGGTGCGCTTGCGCTCGACACCGCCCGCGTAGCCGGTGAGCGAGCCGTCGGCGCCGACCACCCGGTGGCAGGGCACGACGACGGGGAGCGGGTTGGCGCCGTTGGCCGCGCCGACCGCGCGCGAGACCACCGGCTCGTAGCCGAGACGTCGCGCCACGTCGGCGTAGCTCGCGGTCTCGCCGTAGGGGATCCGGCGCAGCTCGCCCCACACCTTCTTCTGGAACTCGGTGCCGTCGTTGGCGAGCGGCAGGTCGAAGTCGTGCCGCTCCCCCGCGAAGTAGCCGGCCAGCTGCTCCTCCGCGAGGTCGAGGACGGGGTCGGCGACCCGCCGGCCGACGGGCTCCGCGTCGAACTCGATCCTCGTGAGGAGCCCGGCCGACACGTGCAGCCGCAGGCCTCCGATCGGTGAGTCGATCCATCGGGTGCTCATGCTCTCGATCCTCTCGTGCGCTGCTCGGCCTGGCGGGCGAGGTGCTCGGTCCACAGGTGCATGCCGGCGTAGGAGCGCCAGGGGCTCCAGCGCCGGACGTCGTCGTCCGTCGCGCCGCGGGCGTCGAGGATGCGGCGCAGGACCAGGTCGGTGTCGAGGAGGACGTCGGGGTCGCCGAGCCCGCGCATCCGGACGTAGCCGACCGTCCAGGGTCCGATGCCCGGGAGGGCGAGCAGCGTCCGGCTCGCCTCGTCCCGGTCGACGCCGACGTCGAGCGAGAGGTCGCCTGCCGCGACCGCGTGCGCGAGCCCGACCACGGTGCGTCCGCGTGACCGCGGCATCGGGAGCGTCTCGGGGTCGAGCGCGGCGAGCGCGTCGGCCATCGGGAACGCGTGGGTGAGGCCGTGCTCCTGCGCGAGGCCGAAGGTCACGGGCTCCCCCGCCGTCGCCACGACGCGGCCGAGGACCGTGCGGGCTCCGCTGACGGAGACCTGCTGCCCGACCACGGTGCGCACGGCGGTCTCGACGGCGTCGACCGTCCCCGGCACCCGCAGACCGGGGCGGGACGCGACGAGGTCGGCCAGGTCGACCGCGTGCGGGCCCGGCTTGGCCAGCGCGGTGTCGACGGCCGCGGGGTCGGCGTCGAGGTCGAGGAGGTGACGCAGCCGGGCGACCGCCGCGGTCAGGTCGCGCTGGTCGGCGAGCTCGAGCCGGACGGCGACGTGGTCGTCGTGCAGGACCATCTCGGCAGCACCGTTGCCGTGGGGCAGGGTCAGCACGCGCGCGAACAGTCGCCCCTCGCCCCGCTCGAGGCCGGGCACGGCGTGGTCGGCCAGGAAGCCGGCCAGCGCGTCGGCGTGGAACGGCTGGCGGACGGCGAGCCGCAGGTGCAGCGCACCGCCTCCGGACGTGCCCGCCGCGCCGTGGGCACGCAGCTCGGTCGGCGTCCGCGCGAAGGCCCGCCGGAACGCGTCGTTGAACTGACGCACCGACGAGAACCCGGACGCGAACGCGACGTCGGCCATCGACAGGTCCGTCGTCTCGACGAGCACCCGCGCCGTCCGCGTGCGCTGCGACGTCGCGAGCGCGAGCGGGCCGGCGCCGAGCTCCTGGGTGAGCATGCGGGTGACGTGCCGCTCGCTGTAGCCGAGCCGGCTCGCGAGACCGGGCACGCCCTCGCGCTCGACCACGCCGTCGCGCACCAGCCGGACCGCGCGGCCCACGACGTCGGCGCGGACGTCCCACTCCGGCGACCCGGGCGTGCAGTCGGGGCGGCAGCGTCGACAGGCCCGGAAGCCGGCCGCCTCCGCCGACGCGGCGCTGCGGTGGAACTCGACGTTCTCGCGCCGTGGCGTCCGCGCGGGGCACGACGGACGGCAGTAGATGCCGGTCGTGCGGACCGCGGTGAAGAACACCCCGTCGAAGCGTTCGTCGCGCGAGCTCACCGCCCGGTACTGCGCCTCGACGTCGTCCACACCCCCATCCTGCCTGGGCGGACCTGAGGTCTCTGGCGGGATTCGGACGTGGCCGTGCAGGGTCAGCGTCCGCGCTTCCTCCGGCGCACCATGACGGCCTTGCCGTCGCGCTTGACCTCGAACAGGTCGATCGCCTCGATCAGGCCGCTGAACTTGGCGTAGCCGTAGTTGCCGGGCTGGATGGACGACTGGTTGCGGATCTGGTCGCTCACCTGCGACAGCTGCGCCCACCCGTCGTCGTCCGCGGCCTCGTCGACCGCGGTGCGCAGCATGCGCACGAGCTGACGGTCGCTCTTGAGGGTGGCGGCGTCGACCCGCTGACCGGGCCGCGTGGTGCGACCGGCGGAGGCCTTCGCGGTGTCGACCGTGGCGCTGCCGGTCTCACCGGTCTCGACGACGTCCTCGGCGTCGTCGACGTCGTCGTCGGTGTCGTCGTCCTCGCGCAGCGTCTCGAGCTTGTAGAACGTCGAGCACGCGTTCTGGAAGGCCTTGGGCGCCTTCTCCCCGCCGAACCCGAGCACCTCGGCACCCGACTGGCGCAGCCGCATGACGAGGGGCGTGAAGTCGGCGTCGCTCGAGACGATCGCGAAGCCGTCGGCCACCCCGGCGTGCAGGAGGTCCATCGCGTCGATCACCATCGCGATGTCGGACGCGTTCTTGCCCTTCGTGTACGCGAACTGCTGCACCGGCGCGATCGCGAACTCCTGCAGCCGGCTCTCCCACCCCTTCAGGTGCGAGTTCTTCCAGTCACCGTACGCCCGCCGGACGTGCGCGTTCCCCGACTTCGCGACCTGCGACAGGATCGCGCCGATCTTCGAGGCGGGTGCGTTGTCGGCGTCGATGAGCACGGCGATGCGAGCAGGAGGCATGGGTCCACCCTAGGGGCGGCGGGTGAGGCGCTCGACCACCCGTCGGGGGGCGCGTCCTGCGGGTGCGTCGGTGCGGGTGCGTCCGTGCGGCTTGTCCGTCGGCTTGCGGCTGCGTCGGCGCGGCTTCGACTCGTCCTGCGCTCCGAAAGGGCCTCGACCGGGCGGCGGGCGGGCGCGCTGGGCTGGGTTCTCGGGCTGTGACCTTCGTGGGACGCAAGATTCTGCGTTCGTATCTTGGGAGCCAAGGCTTCTGCGTTCGCTACGGAATCCCGTGACCAACGCAGAAGCGTTCGGGCTCCAGCTCACGAAGGAAGAATCGTGGGCGCCCTTGGGGGTGGGGTGGGCAGCGCTTCTCCCTTCTCGTGGCACGGTCCACGAGAAGGAAGAAGCACTGCCACCCCCGCCCCCCTCAGCGGTTGATCCACCACCCTTCGAGCCCTGGGAAGGGTGGCAGATCCACCGCCGACATCGATTCGGTGGCAGAGCTACCGCTCAGGGGGCAGGAACGCAGAACATTGCGCCCCATGCGGCCCACAGCACGAGAACCCGAGCCGCCGCCGCTCCCAGCCGCCCGGTCGAGGCCCTCTCGGAGACCACACCCACGCGGAGCCGCGCCAGCGCTGCCCCTCTCGAGAGACGAGCCGCGCAGCCGCAGCCGCAGCTCGACGAGAAGCCGCGCCGACGCAGCCGAAGGACGAGCGGAAGCACCAGACCCCCCGGCCGAGGGCCAGGGGGTCTGGGGTGGTGCTGGTAGCCCCGACGGGATTCGAACCCGCGCTACCGCCTGGAGAGGGCGGCGTGCTAGGCCGCTACACAACGGGGCCACGGTCCACGAGGGACCATGTGAGCAGAGCTCCCACGCCGGGGCGTGGAAGGACTGTCTCGTACCCCGTACCGGATTCGAACCGGCGATCTCCGCCTTGAGAGGGCGGCGTCATAACCGCTAGACCAACGGGGCGCGGACCGGGCGCGAGCCCGATCTTCGCTGGGGTACTAGGACTCGAACCTAGAATGGCGGTACCAGAAACCGCTGTGTTGCCAATTACACCATACCCCATGGGGGTATCGGATCCCGCTCTCTCGACCGGTGTCCGAACCAGGGAGAAACCTTACCCGACGTCGTCTCGGACTCTCAAACCGGGTCCCTCGACGACGGCGGCCGGTCTCAGACGACGGCGCGCAGCCGCTCCAGGGTGCGCTTGCGGCCCAGCAGCTCGAGCGACTCGAACAGCGGCGGGGAGATCCGGCTCCCCGTGGCCGCCACGCGCACCGGACCGAACGCGACCCGCGGCTTCAGCCCGAGGTCGTCGATCAGCGCCGCGCGCAGCGCACCCTCGATCGTCGGCGTCGACCACTCCACCGTCGAGCCGATCGACTCCAGCGCCGCGAGCGCGGCCCGGACCACGTCGAGGCCCTTCTCGTCGAGCTGCTTCGCAGCGTCGGCCTCGTCGATCGTGAAGGTGGCGTCGTCGACGAACAGGAAGCGCAGCATCGCCACCGCCTCGGTCAGCAGCGCCATCCGCTCGTGCACGAGCGGCACGGCCGCCGCGAGCATCGCCGCCTCCGACTCCGTCGGCGGGTCCTGCACGAGGCCCTCCGCCACGAAGAACGGCACCAGGCGGGCGCGCAGCTCCTCGTCCGACAGCAGCCGGACGTGGTCGCCGTTGATGGCCTCGCACTTCTTGAGGTCGAACCGCGCCGGGTTCGGGTTGACGCGCGAGATCTCGAACGCCTGCACCATCTCCTCGAGCGTGAAGACGTCCTTCTCGACGCCGTCGACCGCCGGCAGCGACCAGCCGAGCAGCGCCAGGTAGTTCAGCAGACCCTCCGCGAGGAAGCCCTGGTCGCGGTAGCCCAGCAGGTTCGACTCCGGGTCGCGCTTCGACAGCTTCTTGTTGCCTGCACCCGTCACGTACGGCAGGTGCCCGAAGCGCGGGACCATGCCGTGACCGAGCCCGATCTGCGCGAACGCCTCGTACATCGCGATCTGGCGCGGCGTCGAGCTGAGGATGTCCTCGCCGCGCAGGACGTGCGTGATGCCCATGAGCGCGTCGTCCGTCGGGTTCGTCAGCGTGTACAACGGCTGGCCGTTCGCACGGACGATCACGAAGTCCTGCACGTTGTCGGCGCCGAAGGTGATCGGCCCGCGCACGAGGTCGTCGAACGTCCAGTCCTTGGCCGGCATCTTGAACCGGATCACCGGCTGCCGGCCCTCGGCCTCGTAGGCCGCCTGCTGCTCGGGGGTCAGGTCGCGGTGCAGGCCGTCGTAGCCGCTGGGACGACCCGCCGCGCGGGCCGCGTCGCGACGCTGCTCCAGCTCCTCGGCGGTGTCGTACGCCTTGTACGCCAGGCCGGCGTCGAGTAGACGCTGCGCGACGTCGGCGTACACGTCCATCCGCTGGCTCTGGCGGTACGGCCCGTTCGGGCCCCCGACCTCGACGCCCTCGTCCCAGTCGAGACCCAGCCAGCGCATGACGTCGACGAGCAGGTCGTAGGACTCCTCGCTGTCACGGCTCGCGTCGGTGTCCTCGATGCGGAACACGAAGCGACCGCCGCGGTGCCGCGCGTAGGCCCAGCTGAACAGCGCCGTGCGGGCCATGCCGACGTGCGGGTTCCCGGTGGGCGAGGGACAGAACCGGGCCACGACGGGCACGTCGTCGCCGACCGTCGGGATCGATGCTGTGCTGACGTCGGGGCTGACGTCGGGGCTGTCAGTCATGGGAGACCACCTGGTTGGAGAGGGTGCCGATGCCCTCGACGGTCACGCTCACCGTGTCGCCCACCTGGACGGGTCCGACGCCCTCGGGCGTGCCGGTGAGGATGACGTCGCCGGGCAGCAGCGTCATGAAGGAGGAGACGTACGCGACGATGTCGGCCACCGAGAAGACCATGTCGCTCGTGCGACCGTCCTGGCGCAGCTCGCCGCCCACCTCGCACGTGACGCGCAGGTCGGACGGGTCGAGGTTGGTCTCGATCCACGGGCCCAGCGGGCAGAAGGTGTCGAAGCCCTTCGCGCGGGCCCACTGGCCGTCCGTGCGCTGGAGGTCGCGGGCGGTCACGTCGTTCGCGGCGGTGTAGCCGAACACGACCTTCTCGACGTCCTCGACGGGCACGTCCTTGCAGATGCGCCCGATCACCACGGCCAGCTCGGCCTCGTGGTGCACCTCCGAGCTCTGCGCCGGGTACACGATCGGGTCGCCGGGGCCGACGACGCTCGTGTTCGGCTTCAGGAACACGAGCGGCTCGGCGGGCACCTCCCCACCCATCTCGGCGGCGTGCGCGACGTAGTTCTTGCCCACGCACACGACCTTGCTGCGCGGGATGACGGGCGCGAGCAGCCGCACGTCGTCGACGGCGATCTTCTGCCCCGTGAGCTCGTAGCCCGCGTACAGCGGATCACCCTTCAGGACGGCGATCGTGGGCGTCCCGTCCTCGTCGCCGACCAGACCGAATCGGGGGTCGTCGTCCCCCGCGAACCTCGCAACACGCATGCCCCGACCCTACCGAGCGGGGACGGCGGCTACTCGACCGGACGGGCCGACTCGATGGTGACCGGCTTCGCGGGGGCGCCGTCGCCCACGCCGCCCTCGGCGCCCACGGAGACGACCTTCTTCAACGCCGTCATCCCCTCGGGCGAGATGGTGCCGAGCAGGGTGTAGTCCGGCGGGAACTGCGAGTCGGCGAAGTTCAGGAAGAACTGCGACCCGTTCGTGTCGGGGCCGGCGTTGGCCATCGCGACGCTGCCTGCCGGGTAGCTCTCGTCGCCGGTGAGCTCGTCGGCGAAGGAGTAGCCCGGGCCACCGCTCCCCGTGCCGGTCGGGTCGCCGCACTGGAGGATGCCGTACGGCACCTGCGCGGGGTCGCTCACGCGGCTGCAGGGTGCGTCGTCGTAGTAGCCCTGCTCGGCGAGCGAGGTGAACGACGTCGCCGCGCAGGGTGCCTTCGTGTTCAGCTCGACCGGCACCTCGGCGCCGTTGATCGTGAGCACCACCGACGTCGCGGGCTTCGCGTCGGCCGCGGGCGGGTCGACCTTCTTGGCCGCCTCTCCCCCACGCACCCAGTCGCACCCGCCCGTCGACGCCGATCCGTCGGCGTCGTCCTTCGAACCCGACGAGTCGTCGCCACCGCAGCCGCTGAGGGCGACGGAGGCGGTCAGGGCGAGCAGGGCGGCAGTTCGACGCAGGCGCATGACGGGATCGTAGAAGACGCGGCTCAGAGTCGGGCGTGCACCGCGCGGAAGCGCTCGACGGACGGGGCGTCCGGGTCGGGCCCGACCGCGACCGCGACCTCCACCAGCCCGGGCGCGAGGTCGGGCGGTGCCGGCGCGTCGTCGACGACGACCAGCAGGCCCGCCTCGGCGACGCAGGGGACGACCTGGGCCGACGTCGACGCGTCGGCCACGACCAGGGCGAACCGCCCGTGCCACGCATCGGGGACGTCGGCCGCGGCGACGTCGACCACGTGCACGCGCGGCGGGGCGGCGTCGTCGGGGGTGACCGCGTCGAGCACGAACACCTCGTAGCCGAGCGTGGCCAGGTGGATCGCGTCGGCCACCGAGTCCGCCGCGGCGACGAGCGCGGCCAGACCGTCGCCGGCCACGCCGGCGGTGGTGGTCCAGTCGGTCAGCAGGCGTCGGGGCGACGCCTTCGGTCCTCGCACAGGGGCTCCTCCTGGTCCGGTCATGCCGATCCGAACCGTCGTTGACGTCGGGCGTACTCCTCGACCGCGGCCCACAGGGCGAGCCGGTCGACGTCGGGCCAGGCGATGTCGGAGAACACCAGCTCGGCGTACGCCGACTGCCACGGCAGGAAGTTGCTCGTGCGCTGCTCGCCCGAGGTGCGCCAGAAGAGGTCGACGTCGGGCAGGTCGGGCTCGTCGAGGTAGCGCGCGAAGGTGCGCTCGGTGACGCGGTCCGGGTCGACCTTGCCGGCCTTGACGTCGCGCGCCAGCGCCGCGGCAGCGTCGGCGATCTCGGCGCGTCCGCCGTAGTTGACGCACATGGTCAGGCTGAGCGTGTCGTTGTGGCGGGTCAGCCGCTCGGCCGTCTCGAGCTCGTTGATCACGCTGCGCCACAGCCGACGCGGACGCCCGGCCCAGCGCACCCGGACGCCGAGCTCGTGCATCTCGTCGCGCCGACGGTGCACCACGTCGCGGTTGAAGCCCATGAGGAAGCGCACCTCCTCGGGCGAGCGCTTCCAGTTCTCGGTGGAGAACGCGTACACGCTCACCGCCTCGATGCCGAGCTCGATGGCGCCCTTGACGACGTCGAGCAGCGCGAACTCGCCGCGCTTGTGGCCCTCCGTGCGGGGCAGGCCGCGCTCCTTGGCCCAGCGGCCGTTGCCGTCCATGACGACCGCGACGTGCCGAGGCATTTGGTGCGGCTCGAGCTGGGGCGGGCGCGCGCCCGACGGGTGCGGCTCGGGTGCGCGCGGCGCCGGGCGGGCGCTCGGGGGACGGCGGGGTGCGGGGGTCATGGCTCCAGGGCGTTTCTCAGCGGTCGACGTGCCCCATGGAGCGCAGTCCGTGCTCCAGGTGCCACGACAGGTACGCGCTGACGATACCGGCGGCCTCCCGTCGGGTGCGGTCGTCGGCCTGCTCGACGACCGGCCAGTCGCCCGCGAGCAGCGCCGCGAGCAGCGTGAGGGTGACGGCCGGGGGTGCCGACGAGCCCGGGAGCCGGCAGCCGTCGCACAGCACGCCACCGGACGGGACGTGCAGGTTGCGGTGCGGACCCTCCAGCCCGCACCGGGCGCACGCCGAGAAGCTCGGCGCGTAGCCGGCGACCGCCAGCGCACGCAGCTGGTAGGAGTCGAGCAACGTGCTGGGCGGCTGCCGACGTGCTGACAGCGCGGCGAGGGCGCCCACGAGCAGCTGGTACTGCTGCACCGCCGGCTCGCCGTCGTGCGGGGTGAGGCGCTCGGCGGTCTCGAGGATGGCGGTGCCGGCGGTGTAGGCCGGGTAGTCGAGACCGAGGTCGCGGGCGAACGCGGAGAGGGTGACCACCTGGGTGATGACGTCGAGCGTGCGGCCCTCGGCGAGCTGCAGGTCGACGTGCATGAACGGCTCGAGACGTCCGCCGAACCGCGACGACGTCTTGCGCACCCCCTTGGCGGCGGCGCGGACCAGTCCGCGCTGGCGCGTGAGCAGCGTGATGATCCGGTCGGCCTCCCCCAGCTTGTGGGTGCGCAGCACCACACCTTGGTCGCGGAAGAGGCTCACTCCCCTATTCTGCCGTCCGGCGCCCACGGAACCGGGCCGCCACGAGCCGGCCGTGCCACGATGCAGCCGTGACGTCGCCCGCACCCCTCCCCGCCGCTGCGGCCGTGATCGGCGTCGACGGCTGCCGCGCCGGATGGGTGGGCGTGCACTGGTCCGTCGACGACACGGCCGCCGTGCTCATCGCCGGCACGATGCTCGAGCTCGTGGGAGGTCTCGTCGCCGCCCACGGGCCGGTCGACGTGGTGGGCGTCGACATCCCCCTGCACCTGCCGACCGGCGCACCCCGAGCGGCCGAGCGGGAGGCGCGTCGGCGACTGCCGGGACGTGCGTCGACGGTGTTCGGGTCCCCGTCCTCGGCCGCGATCGACGCCCCCGACTACGCGGCGGCGAACCGGCTCAACCGGGAGGCGATGGGGTTGGGGCTCAGCCGTCAGGCCTTCGGCCTGTTCCCGGCCATCCGCGACGCGCGTGCGTGGCTCGCCGGACGCCCGGAGGTCCGCGTCGAGGAGGTGCACCCGGAGTCGAGCTTCGCGGAGCTCGCGGGCGAGCCGCTGCTGGAACGCAAGAAGACCGCCGACGGTGCCGCGCGACGGCGGGCGCTGCTCGCCGAGGTCGGGCTCACGCTGCCGCCCGTCGCACCCCGCGGTGCAGGTCTCGACGACCTGCTCGACGCCGGCGCAGCCGCATGGTCGGCGCGGCGGGTCGCGTGGGGCACCGCCGTCCGGCTCCCGGAGGACCCGGCCGACGGCGCCCCGATCTGGGTGTGAGCGCTGCGTCGCTCAGCGTGCGGCGAAACGTCGGTCGAAGCGGTCCACCTCGGCCCGGTCGGACGTGTCGATGCCGAGCCGGCGCGCAGCACGCTGGACCTGGGGGCTGTCGAGGTCGGGTGCCTGGAACTCCTGCGGCTCGATGCGCCGGTCGGCCGCGGTGTGCCGCCGAGCGCGGTCGGCAAGCACGTCGGCGTCCTGCTCGGCCTGCTCCTCGGTGGCCGCGGTGATGCGCACCGACGTCGAGGCGACCCGGGCACCGACGAGCGGCGCGTAGCCGTCGCGGTGGCCGGCGACGTTCGGGTGGTAGGACTCCTCGACCGGGTTCGACAGGCCGTTGAGCCACTCGGGGTCGTCGCAGACCGCGTGCCCCGTGAACGCCGACGTCGGGTTCGCGAACCGGAACCCCGCGGCGGAGGCACGCGCGGCCAGGAGGCTGTTGAGCCGGTCGGCGGTGGCGTTGAGTCGGGTCTGCTCCTCGGGCGAGAACCAGGTGAGCGCGTTGCAGTCCTCCCCCATGAACACCCGCGGGTAGCCGACCACGACCACGTCGGCGGACGGCGCACGCGACCCGATCTGGGCGTAGAGCGACGACAGGGCCGACGGCAGCGTGCCGCTGATGGTGGCCTGCGCCTGGTCGATCGCGGCGTCGCAGTCGCTGGCCCACGCCGGCAGGGCGCACTCGGTGAGGACGTCGGCGAACCCGGCGTCGTTGCCGCCGACGGAGAGGGTGACCTTCTGCGTCGACGTCGACAGCGCGCCGAGCTGGGCCGCGCGGACGTCGGGGATCGTTGCCCCTGAGCACGCGCGCAGGTCGAGCGACCAGCCGCGGGCCGCGGCGACGAGCGCCGGGTAGGACCGCGCCGAGCGTCGGCACTCGGTGCCGTCGTCGAGGTAGGAGCGGGTGCCGAGCCCCGAGGAGTAGGAGTCGCCGAGCGCGACGTAGGTGACGGCCTGCGCCGTGGTGGGCGCGACGACGAGACCCAGGGCCAGCACGGGGCCGGCGCACACGGCGGCCAGCCGGACGAGTCGTGGACGTGGAGTGCGGTGCATGATCCCCCCGAATCATGTGACGTGGATGACACGCTCAACCTAGGCCGGGGGTCCGACACCGTCCAGGCCTGCCGGGTGAACACTCCGTGCTTCTGCCGAGCGCCGTGCCCGCGGTGGAGCCGTCGCACGAGGGGCGTAGCCGCGACGCAGCGAGACCACCCGGCAACGGGCCAGCGTCGGCTGGCTCCCCGCGACAGCCCAGAGTGGTCTCGATACGCACCGGCGACGCTCGTCCCTCGCGCGCCCGCGCTACTCGACCAGCGAACCCTTCCGCTGGTCGAGTAGCAGGGACGAGCTTGCGAAGTCCCTGCGTATCGAGACCACCCGGCAACGGACCA
>SXGQ01405841.1_pt1 | contig 15881 bp, 15 predicted proteins | sample 3178371 | NCBI WGS metagenome assembly SXGQ01 (sample SAMN11356859, study PRJNA531348) | freshwater metagenome | isolation source: freshwater sample F1-20 | place: China: Fuxian Lake, Yuxi | collected 2017-12-25
ATCTTCACCTAATAGTCATGTAAATGAATCTTTGAATGAAGAAACATCTATTTTATCATCATATAATGAAAATGCTCCTATAAGCCAAAAGATTGACTCTATTTTGGAATCTATCAGAAAACAAAAGGTAGAGAATGTTACCAAAAAGAACAATTATCAGTTTATGGGAATCTTGAGTGAATCAAAACAAAATGATTTCCTTGCACTTGATGAGACTGCAAAACAAAAAGTCGTAAAGGCATTGAATGAAAGTGTTTGGTTCGGAGAAAGCGATGTCATCCGTATTTGGAACAATGCTCTTTCTAAGTATGACTCTTCTGCACCGAAGTGGATTAGAGAAATGCCTGTTGAATATTCTCAAATATGGGAATCATTGAATACAGATGAAAAGAATCGTATTGTTGCACAATCCAAAATGTATCGTTTAGACACATCATATCAGATTAAGAATTTTTGGTCAACAAGGGGTCTTGAAAATGCAAAAAAATCAGACAATCTTAATGAATCAAAGTCGGTATTTAATATGAGTGTAGCATCAAATGATTTGGGATATGATACATCTTTTGTAGATAATATCGCAAATCAACTAGCGAGTCGTTTTAATCGCTAAAAAATTGAAAAAATAAAAAATTGTAATATGCAAATTTTGAATGAAGCAAAAATCCATGAAACCTGGTCACCGATTATTGAATCACAGACAGGTATCAAGGACAGAGAAAAGCTAAACTGGCTTTCTAAATATTGTCACTATCATACATTGAATGAGTCCGCAACTTATCAAACACTTGGTGGAACTCCTGGTATGGGTGGCGTTTCAACAGGATCAACACTTGGTTCAGGTGCATCTGGTTTCTATACAGGTACAACTGGTTCAGGTGATAAGTTTCCTTCACTTCTTCCTTTGGCAATTCAAGTTGCTGCTAAAACAGTAGGTTTTGACATCGTTAATGTTGTTCCTATGTCAGGTCCAGCAGGCGTTCTTACATATCTTGACTATGTATATGCAGGCGGTAAAATCAATTCAGCAACAAAGCCTGAAGTTATCACAATCAATGCAGGTCTTACAGGTAATCCTGATGCTGCTTATGTTGTTGGTACTACTTATTGGGGCTTGGATAAACCAGGTGATGGTACAGACTTGGATGCAGGTTATGGAGTTAAGTTGGAATTCGTTGGTAAATCACGTATTACTGGTTATCCTATCTTCCGTGTTATTGCAACTTATACAGTAGATGGAAGTGGTGCAGCTGTTACAGCAGATGATACAGTAACTATTTCTGATGTATTCTCACCAACAACAGCAGTTATCACAACAAATAATACTTCTGTTCCTTCACTTGCATTGAACTTGCAGGCAGCTTGCACAGGTAATGCAGAATTGGTAAATGCACTTGAAAATCATATTCATGGTTTCTCTGGTGCAGGTGCAACAGATGCAGATAACTGGTCAGGTGATTTAGTTACAGGAACAACTAACTATGAGCCAATGAGCCGTGGTACTGGTGAATCAACCTACTATCGTGTTATGGGCTTGAAAGCATACACAAAGTTCGTAGAAGCAACAACTTATCAAGTTGCAGCATCTATCACAACTGAACAAATTCAAGACTTGAATCGTCAGTATGGTATTGATGTTGTTGCAATGGTTGAGAATGCACTTGTTAATGAGATTTCACAATCTATCAACAAGCACATTTTGAGCCGTGCATTTGCACTTGGTTGGTCAAATAACTATGAGTTCTATCAAGTTATGGGTGAAACTCTTAACTTCCGTATTGACTCTACATCTGCTACAACTTCTTCAGCATTTTTGTTGAAAGACGGAACAACTACTACAATGGATGTAAATGGCTTTGATCTTGCTGGTGCAGCAACTACATTGTTTGAAAATCTTTCAACAGTTCAACGCCGCGTAGTTTCTAAGATTCTTGCAGCAGGTAACATCATTACTTCACGTGGCCGCCGTGGTCCAGCAAACTTTGTTGTAACAAATGCACAAGTTGCTACTGCACTTGCAGATGTTGCACAATTCACATTTGCTCCTATGGCAAATACAATTAACCAAAATAACGGTTCATTGTATCCTATCGGTACACTTGCAGGTATGACAGTATATGTTGATCCTAATATGGAATGGACAGATACACGAGTTCTCGTAGGTCGCAAAGGTTCTGATGAAGAACCAGGTTTGAAATTCATGCCTTATTTGATGGCAGAGCCAATTCAGACAATTTCTGAAGGTACAATGTCACCAAAGATTGCAGTTAAGAGCCGTTATGCTCTTGTTGAAGCAGGTCAGCTTCCACAAACAATGTATTATACATTCGTTGTATATCTTGGTGCAGCTGGTTCAACAAAGTCTTTGGTTTAATCTAAAGATTTTAGACAAAAAGAAAAGGGGCTTTATAGCCCCTTTTTTATTACATATGAAGTTGGATCTTAAAAAGAAAACAGAGGTTTTTGTGTTGTATTTTGAGTTGTATTCAAAGTAGGTTTAGTTTTTATTTTATATTCAGTAGTAGATGATGATGAACTACCATCGAAGTTAAAAAGCGGTTGAACATTGATAAACTTTCTTCTTGGAGTTTTAGGAACTTTTCTTGTATATGCTTTTCTTTCTATATCAATAAAATCATCGAGATTCGTATCAAATCCATCTTGTTCTTTGAGAATATACTCAATCTGATTATTAACTGATATCTTATTGATTAGATTTCGTGGAACATTATATTTATTCAAAAGAAGAAATCGTAATTGCTTTTGCGGATGCATATCTTCTAATTCTTCTTTTGTATAAACTCTTTTGAAATCAGGTTTTGGAAGCCGAGCATATTTCTTGTTGATGTCATATTCTTCTTGATGAATATAATTGACATTTTTGTCTATAGCTGTATTTGTTGTGAAATAAGTAAAAGATGTGATATTTGAACTTTCAAAATTCAAAAGTTCAAAGAGAAAAAACTTATGGACTCCATTTCGAAACTCATACTCTCCGATAAAATTCAAATCAAAAGTGTTAAAATCAAAAGAATTATTATCTTCAATGATAAGAAAACTCTTTGAAATGGGTTCGCTATCAAGATTTTCTAAGATATAAAGTTCAGGATCGGACTTATCATTTTCAAGACGAACATACAGAATTTTAGAATCTTCTCTTGTCATAATTGTTTCTATATCTCTACAACCAAGAAGATATTTTGTAATAGAAAGCATAATTACCTCATTGGGTAAATGAATTAGTAGTTTGTGCAAATATACTTATTATTTGCCGAAACTAAAAACTTTCTTATGCTAAATCTTCTTCTTTTGGAGAGTCATCTATACCATCATTATCTATGAAATCTTCTTCTGTTTGTTGAGGAATTGAACTATTATCAAAGTTTTCAGCAACTATAACTTGAGGTGTTTCATTACCTTTCCAAAGTTTTATACCTTTTTCAACTCCACGAGAGGTAATATAACCACCTACCGCAACAGTTAAAAGAGTCCACATTTCAGGGGGTAAATTTTTAAGTTTTATTGATGGCCATGTAAATTCAATAATAGGATTAATAATATAGTATTGACCTATAATATACATAAAGAGATACATCATCACAGGTCTCCAACTTTCTAATACATAAGTCCAAACTTTTGATTTATTGGTTGGATTGGAATTCTTACTTTTAGCATTTAGATAGAAACTAAATTCTTTCTTAATAAGATCTTCATTTCTCTTGACGACTTTTGATACTAAATCTCTATTTGTATCTTTTTTCAAATTTTTTGTTAGAATATTTTCAAGTCTATAAACAAAAAATTCACCAAAATTATCACACTCTTTTGCCATACTTAACTATGATTTTTTTTATCGCAACATATCATTCCTTTGTAAGTTGCACCTTCAAGTTCACCATTTAATTCTTCAATAAGAGATTCGGCTTCAAATACCATAACTTCATATAAAGCCGTCATAAGATTAAGAATAACACCCAATCTATTACTATTTGACTCAAATCTATCAGAATTACAGACAGATGAAATACAGATGTATAGAAGTTTTTCTACTTGTCCATTCCAATCTTCTGACACTTTATCTAGGAATATATCAGGTATTCCCAAATCTTTACATTCTTGCTCAACGAGAGTATTTTTTCTGTGCAAAAGTTTAACAACTTTGGAATATAATTCCATTGTTGAAAGTTCTTCAATCGTTGGTAGATTTTCATCAATAAGTTCTTCCCAAACATGTTTCCCTGTACGGAGAAATATTCTAACATAGTCCATAAATATTGTATGTCTGAATTTGTCACGAATTGGAAAAAGTTCTACTCTTGTAATCCAATATTCACATGCTTGAAAAAAGGGGTGTGAACGAAGTTTTGATGCTTCTTTGACTGCATCAATTTTTTCCTCATTCAATATATCTTTGATTTGTAACTCATAATTGAGTTTTGTATCAGCGACTTGTTGTTTCAAGAAATCAATTTTTTCTTTTGCTTTTCGTAAATCCTCTTCTGTTTGCTTTTCTTTCTGTTTCAAACGAAAATTCAAATACTTATAGCCACCGAGTATAAGAAAAATAAAGAAAATAATAGATAAACCTCCTAAACTTCCAAAGGTTGTAAAGAAGGTTATGATTTTATCTAAAGTTGATTGAACTTCTTTTAATTCAGTTGCTTGTAACATTGTTTAATAGTAAATTGTAAAGTATATATCTTGATTACAACTTATTATTTTTCTCTTTCCATTTATTATAATTGTCTGTCAATTCAATAAGTATTTTAGAGCGAACAATATCATCTCTTTCGAAATTAAATTGGGCTGCACCTTTTATTCCTTGTAATATCTTTATGAAATCGTTAAGTCCTGATTGATTTTTTGCAATATCATATTGTTCAACATCGCCACAAATAATCACTTTTGATGTCTCGCCCATACGAGTTACAAATAAGATAAGTTGTCTTAAATCACAATTCTGTGCTTCATCCAAAATCATAATTGAACGATCAAATGTCGAACCTCTCATATAGGCCAAAGGTCTTGCTTCAATGAACCCTTTATCTACCATAGTCTTTGTTTCTAATTTTCCAATCATCTTTTCAAGTGTAATTAGAAAAGATTCCATATAAGGAGCAATCTTTTCATCAATATCACCTGGTAAAAATCCAAGTTTTTCTCCTGACTCTTGAGCAGGTTTAGTAGTTATGATTTTGTCGAATTCCCTATTTGAGATAAGTTTAAGAGATGAATACATTGTAACAAAAGTCTTTGCTGTTCCTGCAGGTCCAGTGCAAACTATTATCTGATTTTCTTCTATTGTTTTAGCGAATTTTTTTTGATTAGGGGTTAATTGAATTGATCTATGAGCTTCATTTGAGCCACTTTTAGTAGGTCGTTGCTTACGACTTTTTCCATTCATAAGTATATTTTTATTTTAAGGTTGTGTTTCAAAAGTCTGAATATCGGAATATAAATTGTGTTTATTGATTTCACAACTTGTTGCTATTTGCCAATCATATGTTGTGTTCGGTATCAATCCATTTATATTCATAAATGTATTTGAACCTGGAACAGCATAAATTGTCCATTTTTCTGTGTCTCTTGCCTTTACTCTGATATAATTAATTTCTGCACCGAGACCTGATTTCCAAGTTAAAACAACACCATTTCTCGTAATGAATGTTGATTTTAATTCAGTAGCACTAGGGCATTCATTAATAGATTGTGTGCAATCAAGACCACAAGATAGAATTAACACCCAATCAGTCCACGAATTATTATTTGACTCAATCTTTGAAATAGAACTATCTAATGTTTTTACAACAATAGTCGTTTCATCATCTCCAATCGAATAAGTGGAATTGATAATAAGTGTAGTAAAAGATTTTTTTGTTTTGTTATTAAACAAAACAATGTCATTTCCTTTTGCTATAAAGTTTCCGCTTTGAAAGTTTTCAAATCCTAAACTCTCACCTAAAACATCAACAAAATTACCTGAAACCTTAATTTCAACAAAAGTAAATCTTTTAGAATCTCTTGGACGAGCAAAGTCAGATGTATTAAATATAATATCAACTATTGGAATTGTTTGTATTTCAGAACTATTAAGTGCTGATTGACCAACAAAATCGGGAGGTCTTTGTAAAAAATCCATTCAGTATTGAATCATTTTGTTGTATATATCTAAACAAAAAAAAATAACAGAAAGAATTTGAAGTCATAAAACAAATTATTAGTTTGATATATAAACAAAATGATATTAACAAAAGGTAAGTATATGTCAGAAAATGAGTTTATGGGTTATGATGATTTAGTTGAATTCATATCAGAATTTATTATGGTATATGAAGCAGCAAGAATAACTCCACACATTTACATTCAATGGTATAATAATCTTAGTGACGAACAAAAATGTTTTTTGATGGATGTTCGTGCAAAACAATATGAGTTAACATTGAAGATTGCTACTCTTGAAGAAGAAGCAAAGCGTTATGAACAATCTATTCTTGATGAAGTTAATAAACTCATAAAAGGAAAGTAAAAATAAAATGATAATATGAAATATCTCAAACTTTTTGAAGAATTTGGAGAAGAAAATCTTCCATCAAAAGATGATATGAATAGCCCAGAAGGAACAAAAAAATGGATGGGTGATGTATCAGAAATTAATGAAAAAGTAAAAGAGCTTCGTGAAACTATGGATATGATAAAAGAAGCTCAAAGACAAGTTGAAGAATTGCAAACAAAACTTGGTGTTACTGATTTGATGTCAAAACAAGAGATGTTGCTTGAAGATATCAAAGTAGGTATGGGTGCAATGAATAAGTCACTCCACAAAGCATTTGGATTGATATTGAAACACAGAAAGGGAACATTAAGATGGGATCCACCATCAAAATCCTTAATGCTTGAAATTATTGCTTTGTCAGTTGAAGGTGCAAAAGAGTTTATTGAAAAACTTAAAATTGAAGCTGAATTCAAAACTCCTGTGAAAGTTAGTCCATCTCTTAAAGTAGAGTATGATAAAGAAGTTTTGGAAGAATCTGAAATGTCTGAAAAGAATCCTTGGTATTCAAAAGTATGGAATAAGATAACAGCATGGTTATCCTCATTTAGACGCAGAGTTATTAATCTTTCAGAAAGAGTTGATGTGTTGGTTGAAAAGTTTGAAAATACTCTCGAAGAAGCTGAAATGAAGGGTGATGATTATACAGAAGATATGGCATAAAATGTTTAGCATAAAAAGTAAAACCCGTCTTTTAGGCGGGTTTTTTACATTTCAGTCCAATCTATTTCACAAGATGCTTTACAAAGAGATTCCAAGAAAGATATATCTTGTTTTTCCGATGTAGTATGATGATTAAAATACCCAACTGATATATTGGTGCAGTTTTCTATATTTTTGTGATCAACAAATGTATATGAATCTGTATAACCCCCAGTAATGTCTAAATCCATTCTGAAACCATATTGATTAAGTGTTGATTTCAAGTTTTCAGCAAACTGATCGCTACAAGTTCTTTTTCCACATTGATGAGTAATAATTGAATCATAGCCATTTCTGTCAAAACTAATGACTTTTTTTAGCTTTCTACTATTCTTCTTGAATTCATCTGATTCAAGAGCAAAACGAGAACCGATTCTACCAATTTCTTCTGCTGAAAAAAAGTAATAGAGACCTGGTATTTCGGCATTAATCATTGAAAGAAGTATTGTTACACCTGCTTTATCATCTGCACCTAAAATAGTTTTACCATTTGTTTTGATAAAATCTTTAGAAACCTTATGTTTGATTGTTTCAGGTTCACCTTTACTATAAGTATCGAGATGTGAAGTGAACAAAACCGAAGGAGACTCATCTCCAACTTTTACAAAAATGTTACCAAAGGCATCCATTTCATATTTAGGAAAGAGATGATAAAGTGTTGATTCATACCCATGAGGTATGGTGGTTCTCACTAACTCTATAAATGTATCTTTTGCTTTCATAGTGCAAATATACATAAAAGATAATAAAAAACAAAATCTTTTTTCTTTATACAAGAAGAAACATATACATATACTCCTATGAACAAAGACTATTATGGTGTTCTTGAATTAACACCGCAAGCATCAGAAGAAGAAATTAAAAAAGCATTTAGAACTTTATCTCTTCAATATCATCCAGATAAGAACCCTAATGGTGCTGAAAAATTCAAAGAGATAAATGAGGCATATCAAACTCTTTCAAACCCTCAAAAGAAAAGAGTATATGATATGCAAAGAAATTCAGGAGGTAGACATAATACTTCTTGGAATGACTTTTTTACTTCAACAGAAGGTATGTTTTCAGGGTTCGGTTTCACAGAAGATATATTTGAAAAGCGTGAACCATCAATTCAACCTTTAGAGGTTCAAGTGTTTGCTTCAATTAAAGATGCTGCTTTCGGAACAACAAAACAAATTACTTTTAAGCGTAGGAGTTGGTGTAGTGGTTGTGCACATACTCATTCAAGATGTAATAGTTGTGGAGGTAGTGGAATCATAGTTCACATCAAAGGAAATGACTTTTTCAGAGTTGAAGAACGAGTTCAGTGTAATGTTTGTAAAGGTAGTGGTTCAATTAAACAAAAAACAAGTAATTGCTCAACATCTTGTCAAGATGGTTTCATATTAGAAGAGATAACTTTAAGTTTTGATATTCCAAAAGGAATAGATAAAACTGGAATGTATAGAATGAAACATGCTGGTCATGAGTCTCCCACAAGAAGAGGAGTAAGAGGTGATGTGATTGTTAAAATTGTTGAACAAGCAGAAGATGATTATGAGCGTGTTGGAAATGATATAGTTGTAACACAACATATCCGTTATGTCGATTTTGTGACAGGAGCAACGAAAACACTAAAATTGTTTGATGATGAAAATCTTTCCTACAACTATACTATTGCAAAATGGTTTGATACTGATGATATTATCAAAGTTTGTGATGGACCTTTTGTTAGTGGAAAGACTTATGTAAGAGTTAAACTATACATACCAAAACAAAATCTTAACGAAGAACAATTATCAGTTCTCAAAAGAATATGTGAGGATTAAATGATTACAAGACTAAACAAAGAAGATATTGAGTTATTAAAATTAATAATTAAACCAAATATCTATGTCATTACAAAAAATGGATTAGCAAAGGTTAAATCTGTTGAGAATGATTCAATAAAAATTGTAGATGAAAAGAAATCTGAAATTGATATTTCATATAGTGAAGTCATACCGATTATGAAAGGATTTCAGCATTTGACATTTCTTGATTTGTTCACTATTGTTGATTTAATTACAGAACGAATAGGTTATGGTAATTACAAGCCAAATCATAACTTTGTACCACATTTCTTTGAGGTTACAGAAGAAAGTATAGATTTGAAAATTCAAATATTTCATAACTTTGATATTATTTATTGTGATAATATGATTACTAATTTAGGTTCAGTATATCACTATCTACTATCAAAGAATTTTGATGTGTACAATCTACACAAAAAAGGAATAGTAATAATAGATCCAAGTTATTATGGAACAGATAGCATTGAATAAAATTGGAATAGGTATAGTAACCTATAATTCGCCTACAAGATTACAAGCATGTTTAGATACTATTCCTGATACTATTGAAAATGTTGTAATTGTCAATGATGGTACACCATATGAATCATCTGTCTATGGAAATAAGTATGATGTTATACAGCATACAAAAAATAAAGGTGTTGCGGGTGCAAAAAATTCTGCAATGCGATATTTAATCGGTAAAGAATGTGAACACCTTTTTTTGATTGAAGATGATATTATTATCAAAGATAGTAGTGTGTTTGAAAAATATATTGAAGCATCAAGAAAATCAGGTATAAAGCATTTTAATTATGCTTTACAAGGTTATGGAAACGCTAAAAGGTATCCAAATGGAAAAATAGAACATCCAACGCCTGTCTATTGTGTTCATTATGAAGAAATTCATATATGTTTCTATCATTGGTGTTCAGGACCATTTATGTATATCCATAAAGATTGTATTGATTCAATAGGATATATGGATGAAAGTTTTTACAATATACACGAACACGTAGATTTTACAACTCGTATAATTAAAGAAGAATTGCACCCTCCATTTTGGTTTTTTGCTGATATAGCAAATGCTCATCATTATATTAGTGATGGACCTGAATTTAGAAATACTACGATAGAAAAAAATTCTTATTATAATGAACGTTTAGCAGGTGCAGATATTTATTTCAAAGAGAAACACGGATACAAACCGCTTGAAATGCCTCATAAATCAACCGAAGAACTTTTACTTTTTTTGCTTAAAATCAAACCATAATTTGCATTTCATATAAATATTTATTATGTTTGTATTGAAGTTTATTCACTATTAAGAGATGAGTTATGACTTATTCTAAAGATGTTTCGGTTATTGTAGAAGATAATCGCATAACCGTAATTGGTGAGAATGGTGAGGAAGATACTATTGTTTTCTTGCAATCTGAAAATGGAAAGTCAAAGATTGTAGATAAAAGAAACTACAATAGTCCTCAAAATGATACAATTATATTTGAGGAAGAAACATTTCTTGAGCGTATGTATGCAAATGCTCTAAAAGAAATTGAACAGATGGATAAAAGAATAGTAGCAGAATCTTTTCGAAAGGATGTTTATCTTGATAGGATAAAAGGATATACCTTGAGTAAATATCTGAAAGAAAATTTCGTAAAAAAGCCAAAATCAGTTGAATCTGTATAATAGCTCTTTATTCAGAATGTTAAAATCAAGTAAGCCCTATTACAAATAATAGGGCTTTTATTGTTTGTAGTCTGAAAGAATTTGTTGAGAATAATAAAAATTCAAATACATAATTGAGTTTTTCGTCAAATTTCGTTTTCAAATTTGATATATAGATTATAGTAACAACCTCAAAAGAGGAAAAAAAATGCTTCTAAAATATGGCTAAAATTAAACTGGACCTGACTCAGTTCAAAGCATCGGGAGTATACACATTAGAATTTGACGCATCTGAAAGTATTATTCTTAATACGCAGACAGTTCGTTTAGTTGTAGGTTTTTCAAGAAAAGGACCTTTCAATTCTCCTGTATATCTGCCTGATTCAAAAACTGCGAGACGAATATTTGGAGAAATCGATCCTTTCTTGGAATCAAGAGGTAGTTTTTTCCACAGATCATTATTTACTTGTTTAGATGTAGGACCTGTTTTTGGTCTTAATCTATTGCCACTTAATAATCAACCTATTGCACAAGGTGGAGATGCTACGGAATATAGGTCATTTTCAGTAGATACTGCTGAAACAAATGGTAATGTCACAAAGGCACTTTACTCAAGTTTTTACAATACACAAAGATTTTGGTATCCTGATGAAACTAATTTGGTTGCAATTGCAGATGCAAATGCTCTCAATACGGGTAAATTGCTTCATGTTGTGAACTTGAGCCAAGGACCTCTTTCTATCATCATCCGTAAAACTGCTGTTAATGGATTTGATATTACAGCAAGAGATTGGTATGGTCAGTCAGGGGAAGAAAGACCTGCATATATTGAAGAATTTGATTATATCGCTGATTATTTTGTTGAAGTTGTAATTGTTCAAGGAAACTGGACAAACTATAAAAAACTTGCTGTTGATCCTATATTCTCAAAATATTTCAACGAAAGAGGTGTATTGAAATCACAGCTTAACGCATTTCTTTCATCAGAAGAAATAAATACTGTTGCAAGATTCACAGGATGTTTAATTCCTGACTTTGTAGATGGTAATGGTGTTAACCATTCTCTTGATACTATTGTAAATAATAGTGTTGCTTCAACTGGCGTATTTTTGGCATTTAACAAAGAAGCACTTGCTGATTATGAAACATCAACTTCAAAATATGATGTAATTGGTCATCATTTGGCTGATCCTGCATATACTGTTGATTATTTGGACATGCTTTCATATAAAACAAATGTTAAAGAAGAATTTACATATACAGAAAATACAGGTTCTTTTGATACAACAACTTACGAGGCTGAAACTTCAGGAGATTTCTATACAGAATCCTATAAAGGTAAAGGTATTCAAGGTGCATTTAAGAATGTTTTGGTTCTTAAAAGACCTGCTTCTACATCAGTAGTTAAGTATAACGAATATCAATATATTGTTTCTAACCTAATTGTTGGCGGTTCCTTACTTCAAATGGATGGTGGTGATTGGGCAAGAGTTGAGTCAAAACTTGAAACTTTGGATTCAAGTGGAAATACAATCTTGAAAATTACATTTTCACACCCTGATAAAGCAGATGAATTGACAATGACACCAGTTACAGTTCTTGGTGCGACATTCCAAACTTCTCAAACAGTAACATTGACAAGTGGTTCAGCTACATTTACTGTAACATCTGCAACAAATCTACGTGTTAATCAACCATTGACAGGAACAGGAGTTCCCTCTGGTGCTTATATCACTACAATATCTGGAACTACAATTACAATGTCTGCTAATGCGACTGCAAGTGGTAGTGTAATAGTAACATTCGGTGGCTCTATCGTTTTAAGTGGTGATAAAACTGCTGATATTGCTGATGGTGATGAGGTTCTCGTAAAAAATACTATTGATACTACAACATTTTATTTAGATGTTAATGATACTCCAGTATTGAATGGTTCTTCGAACACTATTGTGCCTGTTTCAAATGTTTTGAGTTTGCAAGATATGACTTACAATCCAAGTTATTATACTGCAACATTTGGAGCACAACAATTCCCAGATTTGTCAACTGATGAAATTGTTATTGCTTATACACCTGATTTGTTCACATTTGACACTACAGGAACTGTTAATAGGTTCATTGCTTATCCTTACTCTCAAATCTACAAAGATTATGATGCAGGATTCCTTACAAATGGAGATAAATACTATTATAGTCCAACTGAATTTTATTATTTGAAATATGGAAAATCTGCTGATGCAGATGGTATTCCAGTTCTTGAAGTTAGAGCTTATGAAGATAGTGCTTTGAATGATGTAATTTCAGAGTCAACTACATATATCGAAGTCAATGCAGCTTTAACAGGAAATCCTGATGCTGCATATGTAGTAGGTGATACTTATTGGGCTTTAAGTGCAACAGGTAATGGAACTGATCTTGCTTCAGGAAGTTTTGTAGCTGAACTTGAATATGCTGGTGCATCGACATCTTCTGGCAATGAAATATTCAAAGTAATAGACTACTATACAGCAGATGGAACGGGTGGAGCTATTACTATCGATTCTACTCCTGTAATCGGATCTGTATTTGACGGTTCAACTGTGATTACAACAGATAATGGCGGAGAACCTGCTGTTGCATTAAACCTTCAAGGTGCTGTTACAGGAACATATACACAAATCGGACCTTATATTGACATTCTCAATTATGTTAAAGATGGTGCTTTGAATACAGCTGGAACGATAAATATTTATCCTTTTGCAGATTCTTTCTCTGAAACATTTGTAGTTCAATCTTGGAATGCAACAAAAACTGAGGTTGATGTGAATGTTGCGGATGCAACTGGTCTTGAAGTAGGTCAATATCTTGTATCTTATACGACAGATGATGAAGGTGGAGATGTTTATAGACTCACAAAGATTATCAGAAAGAGAAAAATCTTTGATGAAACTACATCACTCTTTAAGTTTAGATTTACAGTTAATCAAGCAGTTCAAATATCAAATGAATATGGAACTGGTGATAAAACAATCACAAGATATAAGTCTATTGATGATTTTGTAACAACTTATGAATTTAGTGCAATGAGTGGTTTCAAATTGACTACTTATCATTTACCTGGCGATAGAACTAATAAACAATCTCAAATGGAGAAGATTTATGAAGTTCTTGAAAACACAAATCTCTTTGAAGCATTGACAAGTCGTGATGTAATTCAATTCCGTTATATTGTAGATACTTTTGATGGTGGTCTTCAACCTAATAACTATCCGAAGAGTATTCTTTCAAAGTTAGCAAAAGCAAGATTGAAGTGTTTAGCATTGCTAAATCCTCCATCAGCAAAACAATTTGAAGCATCAACAGATCCACGATTTACGGATGAACCAGATCCAGCAGGTGGAAATCCAAGACCATTGCTTAATACATCGTATATTGCAACAGGTGGAAATCAAACTCTTGGTCCAAGTTTCTCTTATTCATTGCCTGACGAGCAGAATGGTGCTAAACATGCAGCGTTCTTCTTCCCATACATTATTTTAAGAGATGGCTCAAAGAATATAACAATTCCTCCAGCAGCCCATGTATCTAACAATTTTGTTTTGAAATTTATCAATGGATTCCCATACTCAATCGTAGCAGGACCAAGACGAGGTGTTCTTTCAGACAGTCGTATGGTTGGACCAGAAATTGATTTGTCAGATGGAGATAGAGAATCACTTGAACCATTTGGCTTCAATCCTATCGTTAAGAGAGCAAGAATAGGTACAATGATTTATGGTAATCAAACAGCATATCAAAAAGTACCTTCTGCTATGAACAATGTTCATGTAAGAGACTTGCTTATTACGATTGAAGAAGGTGTTGAAGATATCTTGGCACGATATATCTTTGAATTTAATGATGCAACAACTCGCTTGGAAATTAAATCGATTGTTGATACATTCTTGGATGGTGTCAGATCTGCTGGTGGTATCTACAATTTCTTTACACAAATGGATGATACTAATAATCCTCCTGAAATCATTGATCAAAATAAAGCAATTATTGATATTGCTGTTGAACCTGCAAGAGGTATTCAAGTGGCGATTTCAAGAATTACTGTTACAAAGACAGGCGGAGCAAACGCATCAGCGTTCCAATTTGTTTAATCATAGGGTGGCTCATTTCGGTGAGTCACCTTTAATTTCTTTTTTATGATGATATCAACTTACAAACAATTTTTGCAAATGCAAGAATTTCAAAAAGAATCACAAAACATTTCAATTCAAGATTTAAGTCCGAATATTGTAGATGAAAAGGATTCTTTAATAAAAAAAGTTAGTTTTATTGTTAGTGCTGCATCACAAGGAGGAATAGAAATACAAATAGATTCTGATGATGTTGCACAAGGTAAAGCAAGAGTAAAAGTTTTAATAAATGAAATTGAACATATTTTCACACTTGAAAATGGTTTGGTTAAAGTTGAAACTTCCGATGGTGGCGTTCTTGATGATTTCAAAGGAAGCCCTGAACAAATTGTAGATAAACTGATAGGATTTGGTGGAAGATAATCCAATCTGTGTATGAAAGAACAAATTTTGAGAAATTGAAAAAAAGATTTCATTTTCAAAAAAAAATTTGATATATAAAAAAGATGACAAACATCTAAGCTAAAAATAAGAACCCGAAAAACATGGGACTTTTACCTCACTATAAAAACTCAAAAGCAGGAATGGAACAATTCGAACCCGTGTATTTGAATCTGTTCCAAGTTTCTTTAATTCCACCTCCAGGTGTAACCGTATGGGATAAAGAACTCATAATTGAAAATGTCATTTCTGTAAAACAGATGAATGTTGAAAAGTTTCCTGGAACAGTTCAACAAACTTTCAAAGGACACAAGAGATCATATGCAGGTTCACTTGTTAATGAAACTCATGTTGATGTTCAGATTGATTTTGAAGTGAATGTTAATAATGATAATTCTATGTATGTTTATAAAGCACTTCGTAGATGGAGTGATTTAGTATATGATCCATTGACAGGAGCAATGACACCGAAATTGTCTTATGCTTCAAAGCAATCATTATTGACTGTTCACTTGTATAAGAAGAATGGTGATATTATCCGCACATGGATTTATCCAAGTGTTTTCCCATCAAAAGCATTGACTTCAATGGACTTGGATTATG
>SXGQ01116675.1_pt1 | contig 15879 bp, 16 predicted proteins | sample 3178371 | NCBI WGS metagenome assembly SXGQ01 (sample SAMN11356859, study PRJNA531348) | freshwater metagenome | isolation source: freshwater sample F1-20 | place: China: Fuxian Lake, Yuxi | collected 2017-12-25
AACGGATCTCATAACGCCCGATCTGTGTTCCCGCATACATCGTTCACTCTCCGACACTTCTCCCTAGAGACAAGAACACCGCGCTTCACGCATTTATGACAGCTAGCGGTGAGGCGCGGCGATCAAAGAACTTCGCTACAATCCTTAAACGCATGAAAGCGGCAAAAAGTTGCCCGGTGCGGGAAATTTAACGTTTGTTAATTTGCGGGATAGATCCTATGGGCGCCGGATGCGTTCGTAAACCACGCCGGTTTTCACGAAATCGGAGGGCGTCACGGACGAGAGTTTCAGATCGCTGCCCGAGGTGAAAAAGAGAAAGCCTCCCGAGCGTTTGAATTCCATCACGGTCGCGTTTCCGCCCTCATCGGCCGGCGGGAACGAGACGATAACTCGTCCGCGTGCTCGTGTCCAACTGCCTGCCAGGGTGATGCTTCCGCGGTTCTGATAGCTGCCGGTAAAGGTCGCCGAAAGGTCCTCTCTTAGATCGAGCATTTCAGACGAGAGCCCGGACGGGCCGGAAAACTCGCGGCGATAGGTACCGACGAAGCGATCGGTTGCTACAAATGCCGAGCCATTGGCAGTCGGAGCCGATGTGGCAAACGCCTCAGCACCGCCGACCATCACGAGCGATATCGCAGCCAAAAACAAAGTTCTAGTAAATTTATTCATTAATTCTTTCCTTAAAACGCTAGCCACAAAATAAGCAGGGTTAATAAATGTGATGCTGCCGCGGCTCCAAACGTTGCAAAGAAAAGAATTAAGCCAGCATTCGCTCGATCGCGGCGAAGCTCGCTTCGATCGCTTCGCTAAGTTTTTCGGCGTCCGGCCCGCCGCCTTCGGCCATATCAGGACGCCCGCCGCCGCGGCCGCCGAGCAGCGGCACGATCTCCTTGACGATGTTTCCGGCCTTGATCTTATCCGTAAGGTCGGCGGAGACGCGAACGATGATGCTCGCCTTGCCTTCGTCCTTGCGACCGAGCACGACGACGCCGGACTTGAGACGTGCGAGGAGCGTATCCGAAAGCTGCCGCTGGCCGTTTGCATCAAGCCCGTCAACTATCTTCCCGAGTACCTTTACGCCAGCAATGTTCCGACCCTCGGGCGGAGAATAACCCTCACCAGTTAGTGACGCGACAGCCATCACAGTGCCACTGCCCTCTGGAATCATAGCTATCTTTAGCTTGAGTTCATCTCTCTCCTTGCGGGTGCGTTTTAGTTCTTCCTGCAGCCGCTCGATCGCCGCCGGCAGGTTGTCCCGCTGTGTCTTGAGCGCCTCAAGCGAGCGGTCGATCAGGACCTCGTCCTCGCGGAAACGCTCGAAAGCGTCGAGCCCGGTGATGGCTCTGATACGCCGAACGCCCGAGGCGATCGCCTCATCGGAGGTGATCTTAAAGCTGCCGATATCGCCGGTCGCCCGGACATGTGTACCACCGCAAAGCTCCATCGAGAACTTGCCGTCGCCGACGCGCAGGACGCGGACCTCCGAGCCATATTTTTCGCCAAACATCGCCACCGCACCGGAACGCATCGCGTCCTCAAGCGACATCATGTTCGTCGTGACGGGCTCATTCTGAAGAACGTATCGATTGACGAGGTCCTCGACCTCGCGGATCTCTGCCGCGGTCATCGGCTGATAGTGCGTAAAATCGAACCGAAGATAATTTGGCGCAACGACCGACCCGGCCTGCTTCACATGCGTGCCCAAAACTTCCTTCAAGGCCGCATGGACAAGGTGCGTCGCCGTATGGTTCCGCCGTGTCGCATCGCGCTTCTCTTCATCGACGATCGCCGTCACCGTGTCGCCCGCCTTGATCGATCCCGAATCGACCTTGACCTTGTGAATGATCAAACCCGCAACCGGTGAATAGGTATCGGCCACCGTCGCCCTGGAGCTCCCCTCCTTACGAAGGAGGGGTGTCGGCGATTCGCCGACAGGGTGGTTCTCCGGCAGCATTCCGACCAAAACACCCGTATCTCCGACCTGCCCGCCGGATTCGGCATAGAACGGCGTCTGATCGAGAATAACGCTGCCCTGCTGGCCCGCGTTCAGAACATCGACCTGCTTGTCGCCATCGAGAATCCCGACGACACGAGCCGCATCAAGCCGCGTCACTTCATAGCCGTGGAACTTATTCGCCCCGACCCGCTCGAGCATCTCTGCATAGATCGGACTTATCTCCGATTTCCGCTGCGTCTGCCCGATGCCGGTCTGCTTCTGCAGTTCCTGCAAAGCGGCGTCGAACCGCTCGTTGTAATCGTCCTCTTCAACGGCCAACCCCTTTTCCTCAAGGAAAACGCGGATCAGGTCACGCGGAGTGCCGTATGTGTCATAGAGCTTCGCAAGGCCCAAAAACAGCTCGTCGTTCGGCTGCGTTTCCGGCGTGATCGAAAGATCGCCGAGCCTGCCCAGGCCCACGGTCATCGTGTTGCCAAACCGCTCTTCCTCAAGCCGGACCATTTTGCCGATAAATCCCCGCTGGACGCCGAGTTCCGGAAACGCGGCCTGCATTTCATCAACGACGAAATCGCATACCTTGTAAAAGAACGGCTCGTTAAAGCCGAGGTGCTCGCGGCCGTGGTAGATCGCCCGCCGCATTATCTTGCGGAGGACGTAGTTGCGGCCCTCATTCCCGGGCAAGATGCCGTCCGCGATGGAAAACGCCGTCGAGCGGGCATGGTCCGCAATCACCCGGCAGGCAAACTTCTGCGTTTCAGAAAGATTCTCGTACGTACTCATTCCCCTCAATTGTATAACAGCCGAAACCCGAGCGTGAATCTGAGCCCCTTTAAGTTCTTCGAATGAAAGACGTTTTTTCAACGCAAAGTCGCAATGAAGCAAAGCCGCAAAGTTCTAATCACTTGCTTGATCGCATTCCGCATTGTCCGCTGTCCACTATTCACTATTCACCATTCACTATTCACCAAAGTTATCGGATAGAATCCTCGGCATGAGATTTTTGATACCACTATGCCTTATAGCCATGGCGGCCGCGTGTTCATCCCCGAGCGCATCAAACGCCGCGGACGACCGTCCCGCTCCGGCAACGGCAACTTCCGGCCGCACCGAAGAAGCCGGAACCGCCGCCGAGCAGAGCCCGACGCCGAAGGACGAAGCACCGGCGGGAAAGGACGACTTTGAGGGCACAACCGGCATTATCGATAAAAGGAAGACGATCAAAGATGCCGCCGTGCTCAAGGCTATCCGCACCGGCCGCCACGAGGGCTTTGACCGTATTGTATTTGAATTTGAGGGCGATGAGGTTCCGGGCTATCACGTCGAGTATATCGATAAGCCGGTTCGTGCCTGCGGGTCGGGCGATGTGGTCCCGCTCGCTGGCGACGGGTGGCTGCAGGTCCGCTTTGAACCGGCCCGTGCCCACACGGACGAGGGCAAACCGACGCTCGGCTCTCGTGAGCTTTTGCCGAGGCTGCCGAACCTGCTGGAGCTGAAGTCCACCTGCGACTTCGAAGGCCAGGTCGAGTGGGTCGCCGGCGTCGGCTCGCCAAACGGCTTTCGTGTGCTCGAGCTCGAAAACCCGTCCCGCTTCGTCGTGGACATCAAGCATAAGTAGGCAGACACAAGACACTCATGAGATCTTTAACGCTCGCAATTTTTATCTTGCTAACAATGACGCTCGGACACGCACAAACGGACAAGACAGACGCCCTTCGGCAGGGCTTTCGCAGCGAGCTCGAAAAGGCCGGCATCGCAGGCGGCAGCCTCGTGATCCTGCGTGACGGAAAAACCGTTCTCGAAGAACACTACGGCCTGGCACACATCGAAAAGAAACAGCCCGCAAATGCCGCGACCATCTACCATTGGGCCTCGAACACAAAACCCTTCACCGGCATTGCGATATTGCAGCTTCGCGACCGCGGCCTGCTCAAGCTCGATGACCCCGTAACGAAATACTTGCCCGAGCTTCGCAAGATACACAACCCATTCGGTTCGATGGACGAGATCACCATCCGCCATCTGCTGACGCATTCGGGCGGCCTCCGCGGCGGCACCTGGCCCTGGCGAAATAACAAACCCTGGGAGCCCTTCGAACCGACCGAATGGTCGCAGCTTGTCGCGATGTTTCCGTTCACCGAGGTGCTCTTCAAACCCGGCACCAAATTCAGCTACTCGAACCCCGGCATCATCTATCTCGGCCGCATCATCGAGGAGGTCTCGGGCGAGCCCTACGAAGCCTATATCGACAAGAACATCCTCCGGCCGCTCGGGATGCACAGCAGCTATTTCGATACGACACCGCCGCATCTCTTGCCCCACCGCTCGCACAGCTATTACATCCGCGAGGGCAAGCGGACCGAAGGCCGCTTCGATGCCGACACGGGCATCACCGTCTCAAACAGCGGGCTTAACGCCCCGGTCGCCGACATGGTCAAGTACTTGAATTTCTTGCTTGGCTCCCCTCCTGCCCGAGGAGGTGTGGCGGGAGCAGCGGTTGGCCAGAATGTCAGAACCGGGAGCGATAGCGACTGGGTAAACTACGACACCATCCTCAAACGCTCATCGCTCGAAGAAATGTGGCAGCCCGCATTAAAGGCCGAGACCGACGCCAACGGCAACTCCGGCTTTACCACCGACATCGGCCTCATCTTTTTTATTGACCAGAGAAATGGCCAAAAGCTCATCGGCCACGGCGGTGATCAGAATGGCTTTATCAGCTATATAGAATTCGACCCCGCGTCGAAAACCGCCTCGCTCTTTGTGCTGAACACCGACGTCGCCGGCAAACCGGGCTCGGACCTTATTATCAGTATTCGGCGATCGGTCCGCACTTTCTATTAGGCCCGTTCTGCCGGATAGTCCGACAGCCCAAGAGAAAAACGACCGGGTACTCAAGTAAAGCATCCGGCCGTTGGCTTTTTGTCAAGGGAGAATTATTTGAAGCTGATATTCGTCGTGATACCTCCTCTCTGTCCTGAATGCATCAAGCGAAATCTGCGGCCGTCCGCGAGCGTGCCACTTGCATTGATTAGTATCTTCGGATTTACGGCGCCGCCTGTCGGATGAAGTGTCTCGTGAAAGTCGGTTGCACTGCCCTTGATCAACGATGGGATGGCCTCAAGTTCCGGCATTGTCAGGACGTCGTCCGCTATCGCAACCTGGAGTTCCTCCCACGAAACGAACCAGATCGGAACTGCCCCCATTCCTCTAAGAACGGCCATCATCGGAGCCGGGTCGATCGGTGGCGGGCCGTTTCTCCATATCTCGAATCCGTCGATCGTCAGGTCGCAAAAGAATGCGCCCGGCACATCAAATAGGTCAAGCAAGTTGAAGTTGGCCGGAATGCATACCGGCGAGCGATAGAACACGACCGCCGCCCATTCATCTGTATGCGGAACTATGTCTGTATGTACCGCATCGCGTTCAAAACGAGCGTAGAACGGCGGTCCGGGGTCCTCGGTCGGGATCTCGGTCCTGACCTGAGCGCTCCCAACGGTAACGGTCATCAGCAAGAATGCAAAAGCCGCGATCGCAAAAGTGCCTAGGTAAAGCGAAGTGGTTTGGTCTTTCATGGTTTCTCCTTTGGTGTCGGCCAGTTAAATTTGCCGTATAATTGGCTTGACCGACGTTGTGTATCCACTTTCGCGCACAGCAGCCGAAAGAATCTTCAACTGCGGATAAAGAAAATATCAGCAAGTTCTCAGCGACAATGCCGACAGAGGACGATCGAATATTCGAATTTGGAAGTTTCCGGCTCGATCCGGCTGCTGCCGCTTTGACGGTTGATGGACTCCCCGTCCAACTCAAGCCAAAGGCCTTCGACCTTCTGGTCATGCTCGTCGGCGAACCGGGCCGCCTTTTTACAAAAGATGAGCTGATGGAAAGGCTCTGGCGGGACACCTTCGTTGAGGAGGCGAACCTGACCCAGACGATCTACGAACTTCGCCGTGCACTCGGTGAAAGCGCCCGGTCGCCGCAATTCATCCAGAATATTCCAAAGCGCGGATATCGGTTCTCCGGCACGCCGCGGATACTCAAGGCCCCGTCACGCGAGCGAAGAGCCTCATCCGGCCTCGCATCCGTCGCCGTCTTGCCTTTTCGCTCTATTTCGTCCGAGCAGAGGGACGAGGCTCTTGAACTCGGGATAGCCGAAACTCTTGCGACAGCGATGAGCCGGCTCGGCAAGTTCATCGTTCGACCGGTCAGTGCTGTTTTGAACTTTGCCGCAAATGAGAGCGACCCGATCGCAGCGGGACAGCAACTCGGCGTTGACGCAATACTTTACGGCACAATCCAGTATGCCTCCGGAGACCGGCTCCGCGTATCGGTTCGCTTTGACCGGACCGATGGGAGCCCGGCACTTTGGGCCGGCACCTTCGATGAACGCACTGACGACATCTTTGAGCTGCAAGACTCTTTGCTCGAAAAGGTGCTCGAATCGCTCTCCCTGAAATTAGCTGATGTCGGGACACGGCGTCCGCGAGACCGTCGTGCCGCCGATGCTGAAACACACAAATTATTCCTGAAATGCCGGTATCATTGGTACAAATGGACACCCGAGAATTGGCGGCTCTCGGTCGAATATGGCCGTCAGGTCATCGAACGCGACCCCGTCCATGCCGAGGCACACGCTTGGACCGCTGCGTCATTTTGCACACTTGGAATTTTTGGCGTTCTGCCGCCGGCCGAAGCGTTCGGAAAAGCCCGGGAGTTCGTGGTCCGTTCGCTCGAGCTTGACGCCTCTTCCTCAAAGGCACACGAAATACTCGCTGCGATCAATCTCTTCTATGCCTGGGACTGGCCGACGCTCCCCGGAATACTGCGGCAGGCTCTTGATCTAGACCCGAACAACTCAACGGCACATAACCTGAAGGCTCTTTTTGAAGCAACGGAGGGCCGCTTCGAGGAGGCAATGGCAAGCATAGATCGGGCCCTTGAGATCGACCCGCTTTCGCTCGTTTCGAACACCGACAAGGGGTTTCTGCTGATCTATGCCGGACGGTTCGCCGAGGCTCTAGATCAGCTTGAACGCACGCTCGAGCTCGACCCGTATTTTGCTCACGCACACTACGGTCTCGGGTTTGCCCATTCCGCTATGGGAAGTCATTTTGAAGCTCTTGAAAATATGAAGGACGGTGTGCGCTTTGAAGGCATCGCCGCCGAGGATTCAGCCGAGGTCGGGTTTGCAGCCGCCCGAAGCGGAGAGGCCGAAGAGGCCAAAAGGATCGCCGAAAAACTCGAAGCTAAGGGATCAGCCGGCTACCATGACCCATACCGCACCGCACTCGTTTATTCAGGATTAAATGAAATGGAGCGAACATTTCAGTACCTTAGGCAGGCCGTCGGGAACCGTTCTCGCGAGTTGATCTACCTAAACTGCCACCCTGCGTTCGCATGGCTCAGAGGCGAAGGAGAATTTTCCCGATTGCTCGGCGAGATAGGGCTCGCTCCGGAGCAGGCCCGCACTTAGCGGGTAGCACCCTTCGCGGCCTCGAGTTCGCGGGCCTTTTGTTCATCCGCGGCGGCGAGGTCGGCTCGGCCAAAGCGGCGATGGATCTTCGCCCGTTCCTTGTAGGTTGCAGCATAGTTCGGCATCATCGCGATGGCTTTCCGGAGTGTTTCGAGTGCGTCCGAATAGTGTTTTGCCCTGCTGCCGATCTGCAAGATCGCCTGTGCCGCCTGGTCGCCGGCATACATAATGTGAGCCTGGACGCATACCTCGCGTACGGCCGCCATGGTCAATACCGCCTTCAGCGAATCGACCCGCACGTTAGGCCGCGTCCGGTCAACCGTATCCACCCATTCTTTCGCAGTCTCGAGCCCCGAAGTGCAATAGATGACGGCTTTGCCGGATTCGACCGACGACATTATCAGGCCGGCTCCCGAGGTGCCCGTGTCGCGGTCGAGCACGGCGGTGGCGGCATTCATGTATCGAACCGTGGCATCCATCGTCGCCTTAGCGGCACGCTCGTAATCGGCATCGGACCTCGTGTTGTCGCCGAGAGCGGAATATGCCCGAGCCCGCATCTCTAGCGCGCCCATAAAAACACTGAGCATCAGGTCATCCCGCGGCTGAGTCGGCCCGGCCATCGGGAGCAGATCGAGCACACGGCTCGCGTGGGCGATAGTTTGCCGGTGGTTGCGAGCCGCTTCGGCCGCACTCGCAAGCTGAAACGCCTCGTTGGCATTTGTCGCCTCCGCGGGCAGCTTTGCAGTAGCGGCAGGCGGGCGCGTCGCTGCCGGGGTCGGCCGCGGGCTTGCGGGTGCGGGCCGCGTCGGCTGCGGCTTTTGAGCAACGGCACTCGCCTTCCGCTCTTCGCTATTTATGTACTCGAGGTAGATCTTCGCGACTTCATAATTGGGAAAAAGCCGGATCGCAGTTTCAGCATCGCGGCGGGCCGCGGCGTAGTTCTTTTGTGCTCCGTGGACCTTCGCCCGCGTGTAATGGGCGACCGAGTTCGTCGGATCGAGCCGGATCGCAGTGTTCAGGTCGGCAAGCGCCTCGCGGTAACGGCTGACGCGTTCATAAACGACGCCGCGTTCGCGGTACGCCGGTGCATATTTCGGATCGAGCCGAATAGCCTGAGTAAAGTCCGCGATCGCCTTATCCCGCGAGGGCACGAAATCGACGGCCATCAGTTGCGAATAGATCCCGCCGCGTGTGTGCCAGTAGCTCGCCTGCCGTGCGTCGAGCTTGATCGCCTGCGAAACATCCTCCGCCGCTTGCCGATAGCCCGCTTCATTCGGGCTCGCCAGCGTTTTGTAGTAACGAGCCAAACCCCGGTTGAACCACGCCGCCGGTTCATTCGGCCGGATCTTCAGATACTCCGTGTAATTTGCGATCGCTGCGTCATATTGCTTGCGTTCATAGTTCGCCAACCCCTGGTCAAAAAGTACCTTCGCCCGGGCAAGCTGGTCAGCCGTCTGCGAGAAAGCCAGCATCGGAAACAAAAGCAGAACGAATGTAAGTGTAATTGCGGTTCGCGGTTTCATTCTTGATCTGATGTGAGGATCGATGGGCCCGAACTCGAGGGACGTCTTGCCCTCTGCGAGAAAGCCAGTTTCGCATTTTTATAGCATATCAGGCCGGTTAAAGCCATGAAGACTGTGTTCGCGACAGACGGCCCGATGCCGCAAAAACATCTGGACGTTTTAGCGTCACGCCGTTATAATGTTCACATGTCAACGGAAACAAAGCGATCGACCATCTATCTTGACCCTGAGATCCACCGTGCGGTCAAGCTCAAATCGGCCACGACGAGCCGCTCGATATCGGACATTGTGAACGATGCACTCAGGGAAAGCCTTCGCGAGGATCAGGAAGACCTGGCTGCTTTTGACGCCCGGGCGAAGGAACCTGTTATCTCGTATGAAGCGATGCTCGCGAAGCTAAAGGCCAATGGCAAGATATAAGATCGAATTCAAGCGGTCGGTTTTCAAGGACCTGCGGCCGATACCGAAGACGGACGTCAAACGCATCCTCAAGCGGATCGACGCACTCGCCGCCGACCCACGCGGCCCCGGCAGCGAAAAACTCTCAGGCCAGGAACGCTATCGTGTGCGGCAGGGCAACTACCGCATCCTCTACACGATCGAGGACGACCGACTCATTGTCACCGTCGTCCAGATCGGCAAACGAAGCGAGATCTATGACCGCTGAACGCATTAATGAACTACCATTCAGCGTGGACTGTTTGGAACCGTCCGTCCCGCTTTTTCGTCTCGCGGACGGCCGATTTCAGTTGACAAAAGATGGGCCGATAGCCCCGTTTCAATCGAACCTATCGTAAATATCGATAGGCAAAAGTTTAGCGAATTGATAGAAATCCTTGTCGGTCGTGAGTATCGGCATTTCACGTCGTGCGGCAACTGCACAGATCAAAAAATCCGTATTCGACCCTTGAATGCCCTTTAATCGGCACAGGTTGAAAGATCGGGACGCCTCCTCGTAGTCTTCCGTGTTAAGGGCAATATCGGGGAACGCTCTGAGGCCGTTACGCAAAGACACGAACTGCTTGTGCACCTTTACGCCGGATAAGATCTCTTGTCGGATCGGCCCGATCATGGCAGCCCGGCCATCCATGATCAGGCTTTTGAGAGTCAAAGCGGCGGGATGTTCGATCGCGCCTGCTCGGCGAAAAGCAAGCGACCAGACCGAAGTATCAACAAGAACGTTCATGCCCGCCGCCGTTGTTCCTTGTAATCGTAGTCTTTATCAAGGTCGATCTTGCCAAATAGCCGTACGACCTTAGCTTGCTTGCGCCGTTGTATATACTCTTCCAACGCCTCGGTGACCGTGGCCTTTTTGGTCCGATGCCCGCCTGCCTTAAGAGCACGCTCCAGGAGCGTATCATCAATTGCGAGATTTGTAGCCATGTGTAAATGATTACACATTACCATGTGTAATTTCAAGCAAATTTTGCTGCACGTTAGAGCAACTTCTTCGCCAGCTTTACCACGTTCTCGACCGTGAAGCCGTAGTCGAGGAAGACGTCTTCGGCCGGGGCTGAGGTGCCGAATCTGTCCACGCAGAGTGTGGCTCCGGCGTCGCCGACATACTTTGCCCAACCCATCGAAACTCCGGCCTCGATGGCGAGCCGTGCCTTTACCTTCGCCGGCAAGACGGTCTCTTTATATTTCGCCGATTGCTCGTCAAAAAATTCCCAGCAGGGCATTGAAACGACCCGCGTCGGCGTTCCGGCGGCATTGAGCTTTTCGCGGGCTTCCATCGCGAGCCCGACCTCGGAACCGGTCGCGATCAGGATCAGTTTCGGCTCGGTCTTTTTACCGGACTTGTCGGCGGCCTCGGCGAGGACGTAACCGCCCTTGTGCAAGCCGTCGGCCTTCGCGAATTTCTTGCGGTCGATCAAGGCGACCTTCTGCCGCGAAAACGCAAAGGCGGTCGGTGCGTTTGTCCGTTTAAGGGCCGCACGCCACGCCTCGCGTGTCTCATGTGCGTCGCAGGGGCGAATGAGGGCAAGGTTCGGTATCGCCCTGAGCGCCGCCAGGTGCTCGACAGATTGATGCGTCGGGCCATCCTCGCCTAGCCCGATCGAATCGTGCGTAAAAACGTAAATGACCTGTATGTGCGAGAGTGCCGCAAGGCGGATCGCCGGCCGCATATAGTCCGAAAACGTCTGGAACGTCCCGCCAAATGGGATCACCCCGCCGAAAAGAGCCATGCCGTTCATCGTCGAGCCCATCGCGTGCTCGCGAACGCCGTAGTGGATGTTCCGGTTTTGGTACGAGCCCGCCTGAAAGTCCGCCGAGCCCTTGATGACCGTGTTGTTCGAGGGCGAAAGGTCGGCCGAGCCGCCGATCATCGCCGGAATCGTCCCGGCGATCGCGTTTATCACCTCGCCGCTGTAGGCACGCGTCGCCTTGGCGTCGGTGCCGTCAAAGCCGGGCAGAGCCGCTTCCCAGCCTTCCGGCAGCCGGCCAGCGATCCGGCCCGAAAGTTCGACCGCGAGCTCCGGATGCGCCTTTTCGTATTTCTTGAAAGCCGCGTTCCAGTCCTTCTCAAGCTTCGCGCCCGTTTTCACCGCCGAGCGGAAATGGGCAAGTGCCTCTTTGGGAACGAAAAAGCTCTTGTTCTCCGGCCAGCCAAGGTTCCGCTTTGTCTCTTTTACAGCATCGGTGCCCGGCGCATCGGAGTGCGCCTTTGAGGTGCCCTGCTTCGGCATCCCGTAGCCGATGATGGTCTTTACACGGATAAGCTTCGGCTTGTCCTTTATCTTTTGGGCTGATTTTATCGCCGCCTCGATCGCCTTCAGGTCATTGCCGTCCTCGACCGTAGAAACCGCCCAGCCGCACGACTCGAACCGCTTCGTCACATCCTCCGAGAAAGCCAGGTCGGTCGAACCGTCAATGGTGATGCGGTTGTCGTCGTAAAGATAGATCAGGCTGCCGAGCTTCAGGTGGCCCGCCATCGAGGCCGCCTCGTAGCTGATGCCTTCCATCAGGTCGCCGTCCGAAACGATGCCGTAAATGTAGCCGTCTATCAGCCGGTGGCCGGGTTTGTTGAAACGGGCGGCAAGATGCGCCTGTGCCATCGCCATCCCAACGCCATTGGCAAAGCCCTGGCCGAGCGGGCCGGTCGTTATCTCGACACCGGGCGTCAAAATGTTCTCCGGGTGGCCGGGCGTCCGCGAATGGAGCTGGCGAAAATTCTTTATCTCCTCAAGCGGCAGATCGTAGCCGGTCAGGTGCAGCAGCGAATAGATCAACATCGACCCATGCCCCGCTGAGAGCAGAAAGCGGTCGCGGCCAAACCATTTCGGGTTCTTCGGGTTGTGCCGCAAGAACTTGGTCCAAAGCACATAGGCCGCCGGTGCCATCCCGAGCGGCAACCCCGGATGCCCCGAGTTAGCCTTCTGTATCGCATCAAGCGAAAGCGTGCGGATGGTGTTGATGCAAAGTGTGTCGATGTCGGTCTTTTTTTTCGGTTTGGTCGCGGTTGTCATTTATTGGTCCTTCCGGCTGATCCGTAAACGCTCCGGTGACGCTTCCGCGCTTTTCGGTAAACGGCGTGGCACGTCGGATGAGACGAAATTGTTCTAGTTTTAATTGCTGAAAGCCCGTCGGTAAGCTCTATTTTGCCAGTCTTCTCAAGTGCAAGCAAAACCGCTCCGCGCAATGAGGCTTCAGGCTCGGAATTTACCTCTATATCGCGGCCGAGGACGTCGGCGATCATCTGCGGCCAGACGGGCGAGGCCGCGATCGCTCCGCCCGAAGCGATGACCTCGCGAACCGTACAAATCCGCTCGATTCGGCCGAGGATCTCCGACAACCGAAACGCGACCGATTCCATCGCCGCCTGCAGGATGTCGATGGCGTCCGTCGCCATTGTCAGCCCGCGTATCTCGCCGGTGCGAAATTCATCGTAGCCCGTGCTCCGTTCGCCGGCGAGGAACGGCATAAATGTCAGGCCATGCGTGTCCGCACCACGTTTCGTCATTTCTTTACCGATCGCCGCATCGGACATATCGACCCGCAAGATCTGCTTCAGCCGGTCATAGAGCCCGCCGCCGTCTGAGATCGCCCCGCCGAGGATAAAACGCCGAGCATCAACGCGATAGCACCAAAGCCCGTCGGGTATCCTCGCCGGCGGTTTGTCCAAAACGACCCTGACCGCACCGCTCGTCCCCAGCATCAGCGCCGCTCGGCCGGGAGTTGCACAACCCGAGCCGACACTATTCGCCACACCATCCGCTACCGCCGGAATCCACTGAGCGTCAGCAAGACGCGGCCAACGCTTTAGCCACTTTGGCAAGAGCGGAAATGCCGCTCCATCGGCAGCGATCGGCGGCAGCATCGCCGGCCCGAGCTTCAGGAAATCCAAAAGTTCCGCATCCCAGATTCCCCGTCGCAGGTCGAATATTCCCGTGCCGGATGCGATGGAAATATCGCTTGCCGCCTCACCCGTAAACTGCATTTGCAGATGATCGCCGAGCGAGCACCAGCGGGCCGTCCGCCGCCAGATTTCTTTGTGTTCGGCCTTGAGCCACAGCAGCTTCGCCGGCCAAAAGCTCGAGTGAAAATGTGCACCGGTTCGCTGATGGATGGCCGCCTCGTCAAGCTGCCGCCTGAGCTTGGCGACGTGCTCCCGGCTGCGGTTATCGGCCCAACCGAGAACCGGCGTCGTCGGCTTGCCGCCCGCATCAAGCCCCAGCAGGCTATGCCAGAATGTGCACGCCGCGACGTGCGTTATCTCGCCTGCCGGTGCCTGCTCAAGCACGCCATCGATAACGCCCACGACCTGCCGCAACGCTGTGTTTGCCTCAAGCTCCGCACCGCCATCGCGAGTCGCCGCAAGCCGCCGCTCCTCTTTGACGAACGTCCGCTTCAACATCCGCCCTCGCCCATCAAACAGCGCTCCGCGAACGCTCGAAGAGCCGACGTCCAAACCCAGAATGAGTTCCTTTACCATCCAAAAAAATAGCTGCCGGCCCCCAAGCCGACAGCACAAAAAATTATCACCTAAAACTTTTCACTTAGCCCTTAATTCCGACGACCTTCTTGAACCACCACCGCAGCCCGACGAAGAGAAAGCGCCAGTCCTTGAAAAACTCCGGCGGTTTGCCCTCGAAATAATGCCCGACGAACTGCAGCACCCAGCCGAGGATGAAAAGCCCGAGTGCGATCTTCCAAAGCCCGGCTACAAAGAAACACACCGGCACCATCAGGATAGAGATCGCGATCATCGGTATGCCAAAGCTGTGCGTCAGCCGATTTACCGGATGCTGATGCCCCTCGGCATATTCCTCGATCCACTCGTCCCAGCTTCTGCCTCCCATCATATTTGTTCACCTCAACATCATTCGCCTGACGAACACCGCAACTGCTATTGCGATGCCGATCTCAAAGAGTGGGAAAATCCCGCCCGTTATCGCGTTTAGCAAAACAAAGGCTACCACGCCAGCAACCAATGGTGCTGCGTAAGGCCAGATCTGCTCCTGTAGTGACCGATCAGATCGTCCTCCAAACATAAACTACCTCCTGAGGAATGATACATCCATTGTCAAACGCGACGGTAAGTTTGAACCTTTATCTCATCCTCAAGAACCAGACCACTTTCAGGTTCGAAATTTTTCAAAAAATCCCGCGGCATAAAAACATCCGCATCCTCGACCGTTTCCGGGATCTCGGTGACGATCCATTTATCCATCGCATCGGCAAAATTCTCGTAGGTCTTCGCACCGCCGATGATGAACACGTCGCCCCTAAGATAACCGGCGAGCGAAAGCACTTCCTCTTTGCCCCGGAGCAGGATGACGCCCGGCTGCAGCTCGATGTTGCCGCTACGGCTGAGCACGATATTTAGCCGGTTCGGTAGCGGCCGCCCGATCGAGTCCCACGTCGTCCGCCCCATCACAACCGCATTGCCCGTCGTCGTCTTTTTAAAGAACCACAGGTCCGCCGGGTAATGCCACGGCAGCTTCCCGCCCTTCCCGATCGCAAAATTTTCCGCAATGGCCACAATGCCGATAAGTGTCATAAAAACTGGCACCTCAAAACTTAAAACTAATAACTGTTAAAATATTCGGTTCAGTTCTTAGTTCTAAGTTTGTAGTTACAAGTTCGAGAACTTGCTCTTCCACTGCTCTCGATCGCGAAATTATCCGCAAAGGCCGCAATATCGACCAATGCCATACTCACAAAAAACTAGACACTAAAAACTATGACCTAACAACTGTTACAAAATTATGTTCAGTTATCAGTTCTAAGTTTGAAGTTACAAGTTCAAAGACTTGCCTTTATAGACCGCGATCTCCGAGCCTTTGGCGAGGACGACCGAATACGGCTTTTCTTCGCCGAGAAATTCGAACTCCGGCCCGTAGGTGCAGCCGAAATCGACGTCAATGTGCGGCCTTTCGGCGGCGAATAGCTCCCACTTTGGATGCTCGACCTTGTATTCGTCGGTCCGGCCGCCGCGGCGTTTTGTGTAGCCCCAGTAGTGTTCGATTATGAACTCCTCATGCGAACCCTCGCCCGGCACGCCGAGGTTTGCCCCGCTCTCAACGCTTATCGTATTTCGGCAGTCGCCTTTCTCCCATGAATAACGAACATGTAGCGCATCGCGGAAGTGCGACATCCGCCAACGTTCGTAGGGCTCGCCGTAAAGCCGCCGGGCAATCATCGCTATCGCCGCCCGCGGCACTATCTCTTTTACAAAAACTACGCCGCGTCGGATCTCGCCCTCGGCCTCCCGCACGACGTAGAATCGCAGATTGACCTCTTCAAAATTTACGTGGAACGGGACAAGGAATTCCAGAACTCGCGTATCGAGAAACATGAACCCGACCAGGCTGACAAAGCAGCGGCCTTCATGAAGGTCAAGCACCGTCCCCTCGGGAACCCGCGAGGCAAGCAACTCGGGCGGAACCTCGTAGTTCGCCATTATCAGGTCGCGCCATTCGGCC
>SXGQ01216321.1_pt1 | contig 15877 bp, 14 predicted proteins | sample 3178371 | NCBI WGS metagenome assembly SXGQ01 (sample SAMN11356859, study PRJNA531348) | freshwater metagenome | isolation source: freshwater sample F1-20 | place: China: Fuxian Lake, Yuxi | collected 2017-12-25
ATGGGACAAACGGTAGCGCCCGGGCAGGTCATCAGCGCAGGCTGCTACGCCGGGGGCTCCGCCATGGACCTGGGCCTGCGGCTGTCGCCGGGCGACCGGGTGGAGTTTCGGATCTCGGGCATCGGATCGCTTCGCTGCACACTTGGTCAACCTCCTGCGCGTCCCTGGCGTCAAACCTGAAAGAGCCCCCGCCATGAACATTGCACCACATGATGGACTCCTGGGCGCGACAGTCACCGGTATCGATCTCTCTGCGCCGCTTACCGATCAGCAGTTTGCCCGCCTGTTTCATGCCCTAGGTGATCGGGGCGTTCTTCACTTCCCCAATCAGCCGATCGATGCAAAGGCGCTCAGTGCGTTCTCGGCGCGGTTTGGTTCGCTTCAGGTGATCAAAGGCGTGCCCTACCATGAACCAGGCCAGCCCGAGGTCACGATTCTGTCGAACATGGTGGATAACGGTCAGCCCATCGGGCTCGCCGATGCGGGACAGTCATGGCATACCGACATGACCTACAACGCAACCGTGGGTTTTGTGAATGTGCTGGTGGCTCATCGAGTGCCGGTGCGTGATGGGCAGGTGCTGGGCGCGACTGAGTTCGTGAGTACGCAGGCTGCGTTTGATGCGCTGGCGCCCGCGCTGGTCAGTCGCCTCGAGGGGCTGAGCGCGGTTCACGATCTGAATTTCTACTGGGAGTTCATGCGGCGCGAAAAGGGCTCGACGCGTCCCCCGCTCACCGAAGCGCAGCGCCTGGCTCGGCCCCCGGTGCGGCATCCGGTCTGGCTTACTCACCCCATCACCGGACGTCGCGTGATCTATGTGAACCCGGGCTTCACCGAGCGGATCGAGGGCCTGCCTTCACACGAGAGCGATGCGTTACTTGCACAGCTCTATGATCATGTCCTGCAGCCGCAGTTCCGCTACACGCATCGCTGGCAGGTGGGCGATGTCCTTTTGTGGGACCACCTGGGCACCTGGCATAACGCGGTTGCCGACTATGCGGCCGATGAACCGCGGCTTATGAAACGCTGTCAGGTGCTGGCCGATAAAGTGTTCGAACCGGCGTTTACTTCAGGCGTGCTCGCGGCCGCCTGAGCGTATCAGTGCAGGATGCTCAAACAGATAGGGGCCCAGCTCACTCAGTTTGGAGCATCCCAGCTGGCCCATGGCGGTCAGCAGCTCACGTCGCAGAATTCCCAAAACATGTTCGGCGCCTGGTTGGCCGGCAAGTGAAAGGCCGAGAAGCCCCGGCCGGCCGCTGAGCACGCCCTGCGCGCCAAATGCCACGGCTTTTGCGATGTCGGTGCCGCGACGAATCCCGCTATCCATGAGCACCGACGCGCGCTGACCCACCGCGTCAACGATTTCTGGCAGGACATCGATCGGGGCGGCGGATATATCGAGGCAGCGTCCGCCATGGTTGGACACGACGACGCCGTCGGCGCCGCAATCGACTGCCTTCCTGGCGTCGTCCGCGCGCAGAATGCCCTTGACTAACAGCTGTCCGGGCCACCTGCGGCGCAGCTCACGAATGTCCTCGAAGGTCAGGTTCTCCGCGTATTCAGGCATCTTTTCGTACTGGGGAATGCCGGTGGTGCGCTGATACTTTCCGATGACCTCGATCAGCCAGCGCGGATGGCGCAGCATGTCGATCACCGAGCGTGGCGTGGCCTTGAAAGGGAAGGTGTAGCCGTTACGCCGGTTGAATTCGCGGTTCGGTTGAACCGGTACGTCCGCCGTGACCAGAAGCGCCTTGGCCCCCGATCCTGCCACCCTGTCGATGAGCTTCCAGGTTTGAGCCCGGTCGGTAAACACATAGAGCTGATACCAGAGCGTGCCGCCCAGCGCGACGATCTCCTCCAGGCTGCTCATTGAGCGGGTGGCAATCGTAAAGGGAATCCCCATGGTTGCGGCAGCTTTGGCGAGTTCCATTTCCCCTTGATACCAGACCAGCCCGGCAGCGCCCGTGGGGGCGATCGCCATGGGCATTGAAAAACGCTCGCCCAGCATGGTGGCTTCGCAGTTGCGCTGGCTGACATCGACGAGCGCCTGCGGCTGGGCCTTGATCCTGCGAAACGCCTCGCGGTTGTGAGCCAGGGCTTCGTCGTCTTCCGCACCGCGGTCGATGAATTCAAAGATTCCCTTGGGAAGACGCTTTCGGGCGGCTTCACGGACGTCGGAGAGGTTGTAGAGGCGGTCGAGTTGCATAGCGTGATCATGTTGCCTTTGGTGATGGGCGTCAAACCGCTGACGCACCGCACGCGATCATGACTGCGCACTGCGGTTGCGGTGACCTCGATCAAACCCATCGCGGGTGTAACCCCGTCAACATGCCGGGTCGTTTTCTGAGGCTTTCCGCCATGAGCCGTCGCCCGGCGTCGTGGTGTTTCGAAACCGGCTGATCGAGCTCATCCAATATCGTCCGCTGACGCCGTCGGAACACCCCGAACCGGTCCTGATCGTGTCGGCCTGGGTCATGAAGCCCTTCATCCTCGATCTGTCACCCGATTATTCGCTGATTCGTTATCTGGTGCGGGCGGGGTTCACCGTGTTCGCCATCTCATGGGTCAACCCGGGGGCCGACGAGCGTGACCTGTCCATGGAGGACTACCTGCAGATGGGTATCCTCGACGCCATGGCGGTGATCGGAACGATCGTGCCGCACGCCCGAATTCATGCAACCGGCTATTACCTGGGCGGCACATTGCTCGCCATGGCGGGAGCCGCACTGGCTCGCGAGCGTGCACAAATGGCTGGCGCCTTTCAGATGCTGCGCTCGAACGATCGGATCTGATCCGGGACGCTACGCGACTATCTTCTCGGCCAGCGCGCGCCGATGACTGACCTGATGGCCTGGAATGCCGATGCCACCCGCATGCCGTATCGGATGCATAGCGATTATCTGCGCCGACTGTTTCTGGGAAGGACCTCGCGGCTGGGCGTCGTCAGGTGGGCGGCCGGGGGTTTCCCCATGCTCGGTACCGCGCCGGGGACGTCTATTCATCAGCGTTGATGACACGCGTGCTGTTGCGGATTTGACGCGGATTAAGGCGCATTTTTGCGCTTCCGCGTACACTTACCGGTTCGATTCGGCAACGGAGTGTCACATGCCCGGTCTTCTGCCCAACGTCGATCCCGACGGTTTGCTTGAATATTCGGTGGTTTACACCGATCGCGCGCTCAATCACATGTCCCGTCGTTTCCAGGGCGTCATGGGCGACATCTCGACCATTCTCAAGGAGGCCTACGGCGCTCGATCGGCCGTGGTGGTCCCGGGTAGCGGCAGTTTCGGCATGGAATCCGTTGCCCGGCAGTTCGCGACAGGTCAGCGTGTCATGGTGCTGCGTAACGGCTGGTTCAGCTTCCGCTGGTCCCAGATCTTCGATGCCGGCGGCTTCTCAAGCCACTGCACGGTGTTGAAAGCGCGCCGGCTGAAGGCCGGAAGCCGCGAGCCGTTTGTGCCTGCTCCCATTGATGAAGTCGTGAGCGCCATTCGTGCAGAACGCCCCGCAGTGGTGTTCGCGCCTCATGTGGAAACCTCCTGCGGCCTGGTGCTGCCCGACGATTACCTCAAGGCGGTCGCGGCGGCGGTACACGAGGTGGGCGGGCTGTTTGTTCTCGACTGCATCGCCTCGGGTGCGCTGTGGGTCGACATGCGGGCCTGCGGAGTTGATGTGCTCGTGAGCGCCCCCCAGAAAGGCTGGACGGGTTCGCCCTGCTGCGCCTTCGTCATGCTGTCGGAACTCGCCCGCGAGCGCATTGACGGCACCACCAGTTCAAGTTTCTCGCTGGATCTCAAGAAGTGGCTGCAGGTGATGGAGACCTATGAGTCGGGTGCCCATGTCTATCACACCACCATGCCTACCGACGCGCTCGCCATTACCCGAGCCGCCATGGTTGAAACCCGTGAACGGGGGTTTGAGGTCTTGCGCGCGGCCCAGATCGCGCTCGGTAAGCGGGTGCGCGAGGTCATGGTGCGCCATGGTTACCCCAGCGTGGCAGCCGAAGGTTTCCAGGCTTCAGGCGTTGTAGTGAGCTACACCCACGATCCTGAAATGCAAAGCAGCAAGGCATTCCTCAACCTGGGCCTTCAAACAGCCTCGGGGGTGCCGCTGCAGTGCGACGAGGGCGCAGATTTCCGCACCTTCAGGCTTGGGCTCTTCGGGCTCGAGAAGCTGGGGCGCACCGACGCCACGGTCAAACCGCTCGAAGAGGCGCTCATCCAGATCGAGCGTGAGCGTGCCGGGCGTCTCCCGGCTGCAGCGTAACCTGCCTGTCGCGCCTCGCGCCGAGCGGGCGGAGCCCCACCTCGCTCGGGGCTTTTTGGCTCCGAGCGAAGCGGGGGGCTGTTCAGGGCCGATCTGATACCCGGATCAGCATCCGCCCCGTGTGTCGACGCTCAATCAGCGCATCAAACGCTTCCACCGTGTGTTCCAGCGAAAACGCGGTGGGCGGCGCCGGCCGCAACTGACCCTGCGCCACCAGGGCTGACAGCTGGTTGATCATGTCACGCATCTTGGGCGCGTGCGCCTCGCGCTCGTCGCCAGGTGTCCAGCCGGTATAAAGCCCCAGATTCACGCCGATGACGGCCACGTTTTTTACCAGCAGCAGGTTGGCGGGCACCTGAGGAATCGTTCCCCCCGCAAAACCGATCACGAGAATACGGCCCTCCGGCGCGACCGCCTTCATTGCATGTTCGAAACTCTGGCCGCCTACCGGATCGAAGATCACATTGATACCGCGGCCGCCGTGCCGCTCCTTGAGCATGCGACCCAGGTCTGGCGTGTCACTGCGCCAGCCCTCGTGTGCGCCGTGTTCAAGGGCGACCTGAATGCGCGCCTCGTCTCGGGCAACTGCTATGACATGGGCGCCTGCGAGGCTGGCCAGTTCGACTGCACACCGACCCACGCCTCCCGCTGCGCCAAATACCAGCACGGTTTCGCCGGCCTGCAGGTGCGCGCGCCAGTGGAGTGCCGCCCAAGGCGTGCCGTACGCGGCTGGCAGCAGGCAGGCAAGGTCGAACGGGACCTCTTTCGGAATCTTCCAGATCGTGTCGGCGGTGCCGACTGCTTCTTCTGCGTAACCACCCCAGTCAATGATGCCGGCGACCCGGTCGCCCACCGCCAGATGCGAGACCTCAGGCGCCACTTCGGTGATCACCCCAGAGACCTCCGTGCCCGGAACAAACGGTAGAGGCGGCTTTCGCTGGTATCGACCCGCAACGATCAGTGAAGTACCAAAGCCAACGCAGCAGTATTTCACGGCGATTCGAACGCAGCCGGCGCGTAGCGGCGGGGGCGCAACATCACGAAGCTTCAGGTCCTGGTAGCCGGTATAGGCTTCACAGACGATTGCACGCATCAGCGACTCCCAGCGTGGTGGTGCCGATCAGTAGCCCAGCATCCTGGGCAGCCAGGTAACAAGCGGCGGGAAAACAATGCACGCGATCAACAGCAGATATTGAGAAACAATGAAAGGCATGCAGTGCTTGACCAGCTCCCCCATGCGGATGCCCGTCATGCCGCAGATGACAAATAACACCACGCCAACGGGAGGCGTCATCATCCCGATGATCAGATTGAGTACGAACAGGAAGGCGAAATGGGTGGGGTCGATCCCGTATGACATGGCAATGGGGTGCAGCAAGGGCACCAGCATGATGTAGGCCGCATTCGACTCCAGAAACATGCCGACCACCAGGAGGAGCAGCGCCACCAGCAGGTTGAAGACCAGCGGACTCGAAGTGATGGAGCGCAGCCAGTCAGCGAGCGCCTGCGGCAGCAGATCTACGGTGAGCAGGAACGTGACGGTGGAGGCAAAGGCGATCATGGCTGCCACCACCCCCGACATCACGGCCGAGCGATAGAGAATCTCAGGTAAATCAGCGAGCTTCAATTCGCGGGTGACGAAAAATCCAAGCAGCAGTGCGCCAACCACTGCGATGGCTGCGCCCTCGGTGGCGGTGAAGGCCCCCCCGATGATGCCCGCGATCACGCCGATCGGAAGCGCCAGCGTGAGCCAGGAAGCACCGGTTGCCTGCGCGAGCCGTCTGACAGTGAAGGGCTCGCCAGTCAACGGGTAGTTGCGGCGCTTGGCGATCCACCAGCACTGCGCCATGAAGACTGCTGTGATGATGACGCTGGGAATGGCTGCGGCCACGAACAACGCGCCGATTGATACCGACGAACCTGCCATGTAGGCGTAGACAATCATGGCAGCCGACGGCGGGATGATGGGGCCGAGGTTGGCTGAGGCCGCGATCACCGCGGTGGAGAAACCGAGTCCGTAGCGCTTCTTCAGTTCCGGGCCCACCGTGGAGGACAGGGCTGCAGCGTCGGACACGGCGGTACCCGACACCAGCGACAAGATGGCACCGGCCAGCATCGCGACCTGCGCGAGCCCACCCCTCACGCGCCCCACCAGCGCATTGGCAAACAGGATCATGCGATCCATGATCCCGCCCTTGATCATGAGCTCGCCCGCCACCATGAAGAGCGGGATAGACATCAGCGGGAATGAGTTCACCGCATTCATCATGCGGGTCGGAAGCATCCCGTAGTCGATGTCGGCCACAGCAAGCCCGGCAAGCGCCGCTACACCCAGCGCAAAGGCCAGTGGCATACCGGCGAGTGCAGCCACGGCAAAAACCAGCATCACAAGTGTGCTCATCGCGACCGTGCCCTTATTCGTGGTTGATGACGCTGGTGCGAACAGGATCGCGCCAGAGGAGGGCGATCAGATGCAGCAGGCAATGGAGCGCGCACACCGCGACCGGAACCAGAAACCAGTTGGTGCTCACCGGAAGGGTGGGCATCAGTTCGTCCCAGGTTTCAATCGCCACCGTGACCGTGAAGTAAAGCACCACCGCCATGAGCAGCATGGCAACCAGAGAGCACAGTCGGGACAGGAGTCGCCTGGGGGCCGCCGGTACGAACTGCACAAGAAGCTCGATACCGACATGGGATCCTTCTCGCAGGCCCAACGGGATCGCCAGGAACATGCACCACACAAACAGAAGGCGGGAGACCTCATCGGACCAGTCGATTGAGGTATTAAAGGCATAGCGCAGCAGCACCTGGACCGATACCACCAGGATCATGAGGGCCGAGCAGACGATGACCAGCCAGCGGGCCGCGCGGTCCAGCCGCGCAAGCCCCGCTTCGTAAGTGGTGAGCACTGCTTACTGCTTGGCGGCTTCGGCAAGCACGCGTGCGACCAGATCCGCGCCCGCACGCTTTTTCACGTCTTCCACGATGTTGGCCGTTGCGGCGCGCATGTCGGCGATCAGTTTGGGTGACACCTCATCGTAGGTGACGCCACGACGTTTGATTTCCCCGATTGAGTCGGCTTCCTGAATCAGGGCGCGCTCGCGCTGATACCGAACCGCTACATTCATCGACTCACGAACCGCCTTCTGGTGGGCGGGCGACAGCGCTTCGAACGCCTTGCGATTGGCAATCACAACGATGAAGTCGAAAAAGTGTCCGGTGTTGGACATGAATTTCTGGACCTCAAAGTAGCGGTTGGCGTTGATGATGGAAAAAGGATTTTCCTGTCCATCGACCACACCTTGCTGCAGGGCCGAATAGAGCTCCTTGACGTCCATGGCCACGGCGTTGGCGCCCAGCGCACGGAAGGATGCGAGGTGCGTTTCATTGGGCTGAAGCCTGATCTTGAGACCTTTGAAATCCTCAAGCGTCTTGATCGGGCGCTTTGAGTTGGTGACGTGGCGTGCGCCGAGCTCCATGAACCCGAGCAGTGTGACGCCCTTACTCGCGATCCGGCGATCGATCTCGGCGCCAATCGGGCCGTCGGTCACGCGAAACGCCTGCTCGCGGCTGGTGAACTGAAAGGGCAGTGACAGCGCCTCGAGTTCAGGAACGGTTCGGGTGAGAAAGGCCATGCCCACCCAGGTCATCTGAATGGAACCGGTACGCACCCCCTGAACGTTTTCCTGCGCGCCACCCAGTTGCATGGCGGGAAAAAGATCAACCACAAATTTTCCGGCAGTTGCCTTTTCCAGCTCTTCCTTGAAGAGCTTCATGGCTTCGGATGAGGTGTGCTCTACGGCAAAATTGCCCGCCGCACGCCACTTGGCTTGCGCCATGGCAGACGGCTGAGCAAAGGCGATCGCTGCAGCAGCAACGAGCGAAGCGACGAATTTGGGATGACGCAGGATCATGGGAGCTCCTTCGAGAGTGAGTTGGGACGATAGCGCGGTCACCGATGAGCGGCAAATTGCCCCGACCTGGTGCGTGGGTCATCCAGGTGCCTGTATGGATGCTCCTCAAAAGCCTTTGGTTGCACGAGGTCAGGGGGGCCAGTACCATCCGTCACGGCATTTACCTAAGACATCAACATGAAAGTCATTATCTCTGGCGCAGGCCCGGTCGGACTGACCACCGCGCTTGCGCTTGCTCGCGAGGGTATCGCTGTCACCGTTCTCGAACGCGCAGCTGAACTCGCGACCGATTTGCGCGCGTCCACCTGGCATCCGCCGACGCTTGACATGATGGGAGAGCTCGGACTTGTTGATGAGATCCTTCGGGATGGGTTGATCGCGCGCACCTTTCAGGTGCGTGATCGCCAGACGGGGGCGATTGCCGAATTCGATATGGGGTTACTGAAGGACGAGACGGATCACCCGTACCGGGTGCAATACGAGCAGTTCCGGTTCACTCAACTGGTTGCCTCAAGGCTTGCCGCGTTTCCGCATGCCAGTCTCGTGTTCAACGCCAAGGTGGCGTCGGTTTCTCAGGACCCGCGGCACATTCGTGTCACCACCGAAGACGGCACGGTCCATGAAGCTGACTGGTTGATCGGCTCGGATGGCGCCTACAGCTCCGTGAGGACTGCGCTTGGTATTGAGTTCCCCGGGCTCACCTTTCCCGAGCGGTTCTTTGTGGTCAGCACGCCGTTTCCGTTTGAGGATCACCTCAACCGCCTGTCCTACGTCAACTACGTAGCAGACATTGATGAGTGGTGCGTGCTCCTCAAGGTACCGGGGCTTTGGCGCTGCCTGTTTCCCACCAGTGAGGAAAGTGACGAAGAGGTGCTCGCCTCGAGTGAGCGCCGGCTGCAGGGTGTGTTTCCAAAAGCCGAGCCCTATGAAACGCGACACAAGACGCTCTACCGTGTGCACCAACGCGTTGCGCAAACCTACCGCAAGGGGCGGGCGTTTCTCGCGGGCGATGCGGCACATCTGAATAATCCGATCGGCGGCATGGGAATGAACGGCGGCCTGCATGACGGGCTGAACCTGGCCGGTAAGCTGGTCGAACTGAACCGCACTGGCGCCGATCGTCTGGCCGGGTACGAGCCTGAGCGTCGTCCGGTGGCCGTCGAACACATTAACGCCACCACCGCGCGGAACCGCGAAGTGCTCGCTGAGCGCGATCCCGCGGCGCGCAAGCGTAAGCAAGATGAGCTCTGCCGCACCGCAGAGAATCCGGTGGCCGCCAAGGCCTATCTTATGAAGAGTTCAATGATCAACACCCTGCGGAGGGCTGCATGATGGTTTACGGGTTTCGCCTGTCACTGCGCCTGGCCGCGGGTCTGATCGCAGCCACGTCCGCCGTTGTTGCCTCTGCACAGGTGGTGGGTCTTGGTACCACGCAGACGGGAGCCACTTTCCAGCTGGCGACTGGCCTTGCGAAGGTGGTGTCGGATAAAGGCGGAATGCAAATGCGCACCCAGCCGATGGCGGGCGCCGCGCAATACGCGCCGCTGGTCAATCGCGGCGACATCGAGTTCGGTATCTCGAATGTGCCGGAGCTCCACTACCTCATCGCGGGCACCGTCATTACCGAGCGTCCGAATCCCGACCTTAGGATGGTGGCGCGCATCGTCCCCTGGTACAACGGGCTGGTGGTCAAGAAAGACAGCGCCATCCGCAGCCTCGCCGACCTGAAGGGGCAGCCGGTACCGGCAGGATTTACCGGTAATCCTTTGGGAAAGGTTCTGATCACTGGGTACCTTGCGAACGCCGGGATGACGTTCGAAGACACGCGGCAGGTCCCGGTTCCGGCTTTCCCGCGGATGTTTGACGCCTTCAAGCAGCAGCAGACGGTCACCTCCATCGGAACCATCGGCATGGCGCAGCTGCGTGAGTGGGATGCCGCGCTCGGCGGAGTCAGATTCATCCCCTTCGACCCTGCGCCCAAGGCGGTCGAAGCAATCACCCGGCACGTTCCCCACAGCAGGGTTGAAATGGTTCAACCGGCGCCAGGACGGCTCGGTGTTGATCAGCCTACGACCATGTTGGTGTATGACTACGCTTTGTGGGCCAATGTGAAGGTCAGCAATGAAACCGTGGCCAAGGTGGTGCGCGCGCTGTTCGCCAACGAAGCCGATTTGAAAGCGGCAGGGCCGTTATTTGCCGAGTTCGAACCCAAGCGGATTGGCGATAACACGGGTGTGCCGTATCACCCGGGAGCGATCGAAGCGCTGAAGGCGTTGGGTGTGGCGCGCTGACCCTGGCGCTCCGGAAGCGCCCAGTCTCCAGCTCAAGTCCCTCCAGCTCCTGCGCCATCCAACATGATTCGGTTCTCGTCTGGGCTGGGCGTTTTTCTCGCTCTGGCGGGATTGTTCTGGGCAATTGATGCGCCCACCTGGTTGAACTGGTTCATCTATCAAGAACAGTTCATTGCCGGCGCGCTCGGTGCTTCCTTGTTCATCGCGTTCGCGGGGCAGGCGTCCCGGCGGGCAGGGGTTGAGCCATCTGCCGCGCGCCTCCTGTGCACCCGCTTCATTCCAGCGGGCGTGGGTCTGACTGCAGGGCTCTGGCTGTGCGCGCGCTATCCCGTGCTGCAAGCCGATGTGATTGGCAATGAAACCGAGGCGATCGTTCTGGCTACGATCCTGCTTGTGCTGTCGCTTGAAGCGTGTCGCCGATCCGCAGGCAGCGTTCTCACCATTGTCTTCGGTGTATTTTTTGCGTGGGCCCTGTTCGGCTATTTGCTCCCTGGCATGCTCGCCACCAAGCAGGTGTCGCTAGCGCGTCTCCTGCCGTACCTCGCCCTTGATACGTCCAGCATGCTGGGCGTATCGCTCATGATCGCTGCCACCACGGTACTGGTATTCATGTTTTTCGGCCGCATCTTGCAGAACTGCGGCGGCGCTGAGTTTTTCACTGACATCTCCACCGCCATGTTCGGGCGTTATCGAGGCGGCACAGGGAAGGTGGAAGTGGTGGCCTCGGCTTTGTTCGGGACGATCTCGGGCAGCGCAGTGGCCAATGTGATGTCCACGGGCATCATCACCATTCCCAACATGAAGAAGGCGGGCTACACGCCGCAAACGGCAGGTGCGGTGGAGGCGGTTTCTTCCACCGGCGGGCAGATCATGCCCCCCGTGATGGGCGCCGCTGCATTCCTGATGGCAGAAAACCTGCAGGTGCGCTATGCCGAAGTGGCGCTCGCGGCACTCATTCCCTCGCTTTTGTTTTACGTGTCGATCTTCGTCCAGGTTGATCTTGAGGCGGCACGGCGAAAGATCGGTGGTATCGACCCCGCCGAACTTCCCAAAGCGGGTGATGTGTTCCGGAGGGGGTGGTTTTTTACCATTCCGTTCATCGTGCTGTTTGCCCTCATGGCCACGACCGATATTCAGGCTGAGCCCGCTGTTTTGCTGGGCGTTGTGGCCATGCTGCCGTTTGCATTCCTGAAGGGCTACGGCGGCAAGCGCCTGAGCCTGCGCGGCATGTTGGAGGCGTTGATCGCCACCGGTCGCGATGCGGTCGACATCATCGTCATCTGTGCGGTGGCGGGTGCGGTGATTGGGTTACTGAACATCAGCGGATTGAGCCTCAGTCTTTCCCTGGCACTTGCGAAACTGGGCGAGGGCAACGTCATGCTGCTGCTTGTTGCGGTGGCGGTGATGTGCCTGATTCTTGGAATGGGTCTGCCCACGACCGGGGTGTATCTGCTGGTGGCAGTGATTGCAGCGCCTTCCCTCGTACAGCTTGGCGTGCCGCCGCTCGCCGCGCACATGTTTGTGTTTTTCTTCGGATGCCTGTCGATGATTACCCCACCTGTTGCGATGGCGGCGTTTGCGGCAGCCCACATTGCGCAGACCAGCCCGGTCCAGGTGGCGATGACTGCGTGCCGCCTTGGATGGCCGGCGTTTATTGTTCCCTTCGTTTTTGTATTCAGCCCAGGGCTGCTCATGGGGGGAGGGCCGCTGGTGATTGTCGTGTCGCTGGTGGCGGCGTGCGCGGGAGTCTGGATGGGGTCGGTGGCCTTGGCGGGTCAGTTGACGAGGCCTCTGCCATGGCCGTCGCGCTTCGCAGCAGCGCTATCGTGCGCGCTCCTTATCTATCCGTTTGAGGCGAGTCTGGCTGGTGCCTTGATGAAAATTGCCGGTGCGGCGCTTTGTACAGCGCTTGCGGTGCGCGAGTTTCGCGTGGTCCCTTCTTTGGCCGCTTCCCGAACCGATGCGCCCTGATCTTTAAGAGGGTTCGCTTCCCATGCCTGCTCAGACCATGAGCCATCACCCGTCGCTCAGGGGGCGTACCGTGCTGATCACCGGCGGAAGTCGCGGAATCGGCCGATCCTTTGCTCTGGCGCTTGCCAGGGCTGGCGCCCGCGTGGCCGTCTGCGGGCGAAATGCCGAGTCGCTCGATCGTGTGCTGCTCGATCTTCGAGCACAGGGCGCGCTCGATCCCCTGGCTGTTGTCGGCGATGTCTCGAGGCGGGCGGACAGCGAACGCATTGTCGAGCGGGTCCTCGCGGGCTTTGGCGGGATCCAGGTGTTGGTCAACAACGCAGGTATCGGCATGCGTGTGGTCAATGAGGCGTTTACCACGCGGCCGCTCCCGTTCTGGCAGGCCGATCCTGACGCCTGGCGGTCCGTCATCGAAGCCAATGTGATGGGTCCCTTTTATATGGCTCGCGCGGCAACCCCGGCGATGGTTACCGCAGGGTTTGGTCGCCTGATCAACTTGTCGACGAGCCCGGTCACCATGGTGCGCCGTGGCTACTCTCCCTATGGACCGTCGAAGTCTGCACTGGAGGCGATGACGCGCGTTTGGGCTCAGGACCTCGCAAAGACTGGCGTGACCGTCAATGCGCTGCTTCCGGGGGGCGCAACCGATACCGATCTCATTCCCGGGAGCGGTTCGGCTCGCCGTGGGGCCGACGGGCAGCTTCTGCCAGTCACGGTGATGGACGAGGCCTTGCTGTGGCTCGTGTCCGACGCATCGAATGGTGTGACCGGGCGACGGCTCATCGGGCGGCTTTGGGATGCCACGCTTCCTCCCGACGAGGCTGCGCGAAAAGCCATGCCCCCGTTGGTGGAGCAGCCAGGTATTCTCTGACCCGGGCCGGCACTCGCGCTGGCGATGGGTTGGAGATGAATCATGACGCAGTCCTCGGTGACACTCGGGCGGCTCGAGCTGAAGAACCCAGTGATCTGCGCATCTGGCGAACATGTGCTCACTGAGGCTGGCATTCGCGCGGGGCTGGCTGCGGGCGCAGCGGTGGTGGTGGCGAAGTCGGTCAATGAAACAACGGCTGCGCGCGAGCAACTTGCTCGCACCGACTATGCGCTCTTCGATTCCCGGTGGGCTCAAGAGGCGTGGCCTGGTACCGATTGGCCGCGTGCGAATCTGCTCTGCCGGTCTGGGCTACAGCCGCTTGCAACCGATGACTGGATCGACCAGGTTGCTCGTCTAGACCGCGAAGCGAGGTCTCAGGAGGCCTATGTTGCCGGCAGCCTGATCCTCGCTGACCTCAGCGAAGCGGTTTCGATTGCCCGGCGCATGGCGCAGGCCGGGCTCCGGCTGATCGAATTCAATGTCGGGGCCCCGTATGGCGATGAAGCCGCATCCGGTGCAATCATCACCGAGCGCGCCGCTGATCGGGTCCGCGAGCAGGTGTCCGCGGTCTGCGCTGCAGTGAATGTTCCGGTCTGGGTCAAACTCACGGGCCAGAGCGAGAATGTGGCCGCACTTGCGCACGCTGCACGTGATGGGGGGGCAGCGTCGGTGATCATGATCGGTCGGTCGCTGGGCATGCTCCCCGACCTCGAGACCCAGTCACCCATGCTGGGCACCAATCTGGGCTACGGCGGGGGCTGGGCCTTACCGCTCACCTGCTATTGGCTCGCGCGCAGCCGTAAGCGCCTTGGGTCCGATTATCCTCTGATCGGCACCAATGGCGCACGTAACGGCGACGATGTGCTGCGCATGATGCTGGCCGGTGCGAGTGCGGTCGAACTTTGCACGGCGGTGATGACCGGAGGGTTCGAGGTGATCACGGCGGCCGTCGATACGGTACGTGCCTATGCACGGCGGAAGGCGCAATCCGCGCCAGATTGGATTGGGCTGGCGGCCGACCGGCTGCAGACGTTCGGTGAGCAGCCGCTCAGGCCTGAGCACTGGCGCCAGTTCGTTCCAGCGCAGACCCTTTATTGACCGCCCGGAATAGTCAGTTCTCGGACAGTTTGAGATCGCGGATCATGCCCTTGTAGAGCCGGTCCTCCTCGATGAGTGCGGCGCGGAATGCCTGACGATCGAGATAGAGCGGGCTGTTGAATCCCTTGCGGGCGGCATCGAGGAATTCGGGTTGCTGAACCGCCTGGGCAAGGGCCGCCGACAGCTTTTGCAAGATGTCCTCAGGTACATCCCTGGGCGCAAGCAGCCCAAAGCTGCTCAGGTTGGCGAAGTTCACGCCCTGGTCTGCGAGCGTTGGGATGTCGTTCAGCAGCGCAAGTTTCTGCAGCCCCGTGGTGGCTAGTGGCACGAGCTTGCCTGCATTCACTTGGGGCATGATCGCGCCAGGCAGGCCCAGTGCCATGTGAACATGGCCACCCAGCGCGGCGGTGACCGCTGGCGCGATGCCCTGGAAGGGCACATGCAGTACGCGGATTCCGGCAGCGGCTGCGAGCGCCTCACCCGCGAGGTGCGTGCTGGTTGATTGACCGGCCGACCCGAAAGTGGCTTGCCCGGGGTGCTGCCTGGCCCAGGCAATCATGTCGGCGAGCGTCTTGTAAGGGGCGCCGGAACCTGCCGCGATGATGAAAGGCGTTCCAATCACATTGCCGATAGGCGAGAAATCGTCGAGCGTGTACGCCTGCTTCCGCACGTTAGGTGCTACGGTGAGCGCACCAGTGCCCGTGTAGAGCAGGGTGTAGCCATCGGGCTTGGCCTGCTTGACAAGTGCGGTGCCCACCGTTGCGCCGCCGCCTTCACGATTTTCTATGACGAGCGATTGCCCGAGCAGCCGAGCGAAGGTGGGCGCAAGTGCGCGAATCTGATGATCGGTACCACCGGGCGCGTAGGGAACGATCACACGAACGGGCCGGTTCGGATAATCGGCGGTCTGTGCCGCAATTATCGGGCTTGCGAGCGCGAGTGTGACTGCCGTGGCGGTGCTGGCGAGGCGGCTACCGGTAAAGGGAGAACAAATTTCGCGAAGACGGGCCATCAAACGAGCGGAAGTCATCGTGTGTCGTCCTGTGTGGCGGAACGACTTTGATGGTTTCACCCGGGCTTCACCCTGTCAATGCGTCGATCCGGATTCCAGCAGCCCCAGCTCCTGCGCCTGGATCTGCAACGCAAGGTATTTCGAATAAGCACGGCATTGTGAAAACGCGCCGCCCGTGAAATACAGCCCGGGCTGCCCAGTACGAGTCCACATGTTGCGCAACTCGGCGATGTCGGGATCAAACCCCCAGACCGGCCCCACACGTTTGGCCACTTCGTCGCCAAAAAAGCCAGCGACTGTGTGCTCCAGCCCGTGATAGCCAGTGCCCAGCACGATCAGTTCGCTCTCAACGAGTGAGCCGTCTTTCATACGGGCGCCGTTCGCTTCGAAGGATGCGATTTCGTCGTATTGAATGAGCCCAATTTCGCGAGAGGCGATCAGATTGGAGCAGCCG
>SXGQ01794874.1_pt1 | contig 15877 bp, 18 predicted proteins | sample 3178371 | NCBI WGS metagenome assembly SXGQ01 (sample SAMN11356859, study PRJNA531348) | freshwater metagenome | isolation source: freshwater sample F1-20 | place: China: Fuxian Lake, Yuxi | collected 2017-12-25
AAGGTAACCAGGGTGCTCAGGGTGCTCAAGGAGCAGTAGGTGCTCAAGGTAACCAGGGTGCTCAGGGTGCTCAAGGAGCAGTAGGTGCTCAAGGTAACCAGGGTGCTCAAGGAGCTCAGGGAGCTCAAGGAGCAGTAGGTGCTCAAGGTAACCAGGGTGCTCAAGGAGCTCAAGGCGCTCAGGGTGCTCAAGGAGCAGCAGGATCTAACGGTGCCCAGGGTGCTCAAGGTGCCCAGGGTGCTCAAGGTGCTCAAGGAGCTCAGGGTGCCCAAGGGGCAGCAGGATCTAACGGTGCCCAGGGTGCTCAAGGTGCTCAGGGTAACCAAGGAGCTCAAGGGGCTCAGGGAGACCCAGGACCAGTAGCAGGGAATGCCAACGAGGTCATTTATAAAGACGGAGGGAATAACCCGGTAGGTTCCCCCAACATGACCTTTGACGGCACAACATTAACAGTTGTCGCACTAACAGAGACTTCTGCATTGAAGTATAAAGAGAACATTCTTCCGCTCTTGAACTCTCTAGAGAATCTGAAGAAGGTTCAGGGGGTTTCTTTCGTTAGAAAAGGGGAGCAGATCAGACAGCTAGGATTCATCGCAGACGAGATTTATAAGACCTTCCCAGAACTAGTAAACCTAAAAGACGGCGAGGTTGACAGCGTCTACTACCAGAGAATTACAGCAGTCCTGGTAGAGGCAGTCAAAGAACTTACTCAAAAGGTAGAAGCTCACGAAATTATTTTAAATAAACTTGGTAAGAAATAATTATGGCATCATTACAAGAATCGATCATCTGTAGCTTAAATTTTGGTAAAGGATGTTGTTTTATCGCTTCTAACACAAGATTAGGTTGTTCTGCCGGTGGACTTTACAACACATCTTGTTCTGTTAATAATTCGGCAGTTGGGTATGGAGCTGGAAGAGGACAAAACGCTTGTAGAAAAGTATCTTTGGGCTATAAAGCTGGGTTTTTAGCTACTGGCGGTAGTGATAATGTTTTTATTGGGTCACTTGCTGGGGCGGCTAATTATACCGGAGATAAAAGTGTTCTTGTAGGACAAAACTCAGGATATTGCAAACAAGTTAGAAGTGTTGGCATGGGAACTACCGCAAGCAGAATAGGTGATAACTATGATGCAGTTGCTTTAGGGGTTGAATCTTTTTGCCAAAACGGAACAAAGTGTAAACAAACTGGTATTGGATTTAGAGCGGGAAGGGTTCACCAAGGTACTGGTGTTGTGGCTGTTGGCTACGCAGCGGCTTCAAACTCAGCTGGTAATTGTCTTACGGCAATTGGTTCCAATACTGCAAGATTTTATACTAGAACTAATGTGGTTGGACTTGGTTTTTATTCTTATATTTATCCATCAGGCATTAACCGATTTCAAATTGGTAGATATAATATACCAGCAACATCTTATATACGTACCGCATGGACAAATGTTTCAGATTTAAGAGATAAAACAAACGTTGAAAACTTACCTGATAATTTGGGATTAAATTTTATAAGAAAACTAAGACCTGTTACGTTTAAGTTTGACGTTAGAATGCAATATATGTATAAGTGTGGGTTTGAATTTGGTGATAAAGACGGAACATTAAAAAGTTCTAAAACAAATTATGGTTTTTTAGCTCAACAGATAGAAGAAGCTGCTAAAGACCTTAATGTTAAATTTGACGGTGTGAGTTATAGTAGCCATTCAGATGTATATAGATTGAAAATTACGGAATTATTGTCTCCAATTGTCAAAGCTATCCAAGAACTGAATAGTGAATTAGACACAATAGAACAACAAATAGGATAAAAATATGGCAACTTTACTAGCTTGTAGTACTTTCAATTGCGTTAGAGTATGGGGGGGACCCGGTACTGTAATAACAAATACAATCGTTGGATGTTTTGCTGGTCAGTCAATATCAAATTTAGGGGCAGATAATACAATTTTTGGATTTAAAGCAGCTTGTGATTTTAGTGACCTATATTCTAATAGTGTTATGGGTGCTTACGCATTGAGTTCGGGCAATGGCTTAACCTGTGGATGTGTGCAGTCTAATGTTGCCTTTGGAGCTTGTAGCATGAAAGATGTGGATGCCAATTTGTGTTATAATACTGCAATTGGTACATCTACTTTAAAGTCCGGCAATCCCCAATTTAACGTTGCGATTGGGCACCAATCAATGTGTAACGGTTCTATGAACGGGGATAAAAACACTTTTGTTGGCTATTTAGCTGGATGCGGGCTTGCTCAAGTGGGGGGTAGCTGTAATATTGGCATCGGGGGTAAAGCATTACAAAGTATCTATAACGGAAATTGTAATATTGGTGTTGGATATAAGGCACTTAGTGGTTTACAAAATGGAAGTGGTAATATTGCGATTGGAACTTGTTCAGGTTGTAATGTTGTTGGTGCTGATAATACGATAGCTATTGGTTATAAAGCATGCACAACCGATACCAATGGCCACACCGTTGCTGGTAATTCTAGTATGACTGTTTTTCACGTATCTTCATCTTGGACAAATTTATCAGATGGACGAGATAAAACAGATATTGAACCGTTGAATGATAATTTAGGTTTAAATTTTATTAGAAATTTAAAACCAGTTAAATTTAATTTTGACTATAGAGATAATTACGTAAAAAAATGTGGTTTTGACTACGGTGTAAAAGATGGAACTCTCCAACAGGATATTGAAACTTATGGATTTATTGCTCAAGAAATTGAATCAACTTTAAATGATATTGGAACTCACTTTGATTCGGTATCTAAAAATGAACTTGGTAATTATGGGATGGAATATGAACATTTAATTTCACCCATTGTCAAGTCATTACAACAAACGATTCAAAGATTAGAAATTTTAGAATCAAAAGTATAAAAAATGGCAACTCTTAAAAATAGTTTAGTTGGGTGTATTTGTGTCGGAAGGACCTGTGCATCTTCAAATGGGCATAAAACAGTAAGATTAGGCGGTTGTTGCTCAGGGGATGGTGCGTTAAAAACAGCCGTTGGATATTGTGCTTCTAATTCTTCTTCGGGTGCTGAAATTACGGCATTTGGTACTAAGGCTTTACAATGCAATACAGGAGGGTGTAATACTGGTATTGGAAGCCTTACACTTCAGTGTGGGTCGGGAAATTGTAACACTGCGGCAGGACACAATAGTCTGAGAAATATTACAACAGGAAATTGTAATCTTGGGGTTGGATATTATGCGTTAAAAAATCTATCCTCTGGAAGTTGTAATGTTGGGATTGGGGCATATGCTGGAAAATGTTTAACCACGGGTATTAAAAATACATTTGCTGGATATAACTCAAGAACTTGTTCTGCAGGTATTGAAAGATCAACAATAATAGGCACTAATTCTATTGCTTGTGCTAGTTATGCTACTGTGTTAGGAACCAATTCCTGTGCTTGCTCCGACGGTATTGCAATCGGTAATGGAGTATGTTCAGGGACTAGTACAACCAGATGGGGTTCAACGTATAACAATACATGTAATTGTGTATGGGGTACTTGGTCTACTTTTTCTGATTCGAGGGATAAGACGGATATTGTTGATTTAACCGATAATTTAGGTATTAATTTTATTAGAAAACTAAAACCAGTGTCTTATAAAAATGATGCCAGGCAATCTTATGTTAAATTATGTGGTTATGAATATGGTACTAAAGACGGAAATCTTAAAGTGGATAAAAGAAATTATGGGTTTATTGCTCAAGAAGTAAAAGATGTTGTAGACGAGTTAAACATTCATTTTGATGCTATTAAATACAATGAAGAAAAAGATGAGTATGGATTAACTTATAGTGAATTTATAGCTTCAATTGTCAAAACTATTAAAACAATTGATGAAAGAATTCAGGTTCTTAAAACAAAAATTTAATAATTATGAGTAATTTTAACGATGAACATAAAAAAGAGGCAGTAAAAAATATTTTATTTACACTTGATAATTTAAATGTGAATTTAGAAACACCAAACTACAGTAGAAAATATTTAGATGAAGATTATAAATTAGATGTTTGGGAAACTGATAATCAATATAAAATTTCTTTAATAAACTCAAGGGAACAATTAAGAAAAATTTTATTAACTGATTGGTATCAAACTGAATTTACTGAAGAGCAAATTACCGATATTACAACTACCCTATCCCTTGTTAGACAAAAGATAAGTGAAGCCTTTCCAGATCAAAAATCCTAAACTCATAAACAGAGAAGGGGGAAATTTTTGATTGTATTCCTCTACCAGGAAGTTCCAGCATTAGATATTTTAATTTTACTTTAGGGTTGGAACAATCTGGAGGAGGATTTCTATAATACACGAATACTTAGTCCAAATGGTCAAAAAAATACTTTACAACAGCTCTCTTCCAAGATCTGGGTCAACTATAATCCAAAATATCTTAGCACAGAATCCTGAAATTTACCCTACACCAACATCTGGAGTTTTTGAAATGGTTAATAGTATCAGAACGGTCTATTCCAATTCCCAAGAATTTAAGGCCCAGGATAAAGAATTAATGGAAAGGGGATATAAAGAATTCTTAAAAAATGGGATTTATGGTTTTTATAATAAAATAACTGATAGGCCCTATGTTATTGACAAATGTAGAGGATGGTCAATGGAATATAAGTTTATCGATTTTTTCGATCCAGATCCGAAAATTATTTGTATGATTAGGGACGTTAGAGCAATTTATGCTTCAATGGAAAAAAAATACAGAAAAAACCCTCAGCTAGAACTGAACGTTGCCAATTGGCAGACTTTAGAAGGCACAACTACTGATAAAAGAGTTGTCTCGTGGTCTAATACAGTTCCTATTGCACCTTCTATGGACAGATTGTACCAAGTTATCCTGGAGGGACTTCACGAAAAAATATTGTTCGTTAGGTTTGAAGATTTATGTAGAAAACCAAATGAACAGATGGCAAGGATTTACGATTATTTAGAGCTACCTTATTATCAACATGATTTCAATAATATTGAACAGTTCACTCAAGAAGACGATAAAGTCTATGGCGTGTTTGGGGATCATATTATTAAAAATAAATTAGAAGTAGTCGAAGAAGATTTTTTTGATGTTTTGGGTGAGACTGGATGTGAAATTATCACTAAAAACTACCGTTGGTTTTATGATGCATTTGAATATAAGATTTAATTTTTATGAAAGTTGGGTTTAACAGTGCCAAAGAAAAATACTTGGTTTGGCACATTGAAGGGGGATTAGGCAAAAATATTGCTTCAACTGCATTATTATCTTCGATAAAGGAAAAATACCCGGATAGAAAAATTATAATGACCGTTTCCTATCCTGAAGTTTTTGTTAACAACCCAGACATTTACAGAGTTTACAATTTAGGAAACATACCATATTTCTATCAAGATTATATTGAGAATAAAGATGTTTTAGTTTTCAGACAAGAGGGGTATTTCCAAACCAGTCACATTACAAAAGAAAAACATCTAATTAACAGCTGGTGTGATATTTTAGGTCTTGAATATAAAAAACAAACCCCCGTTATAAATTTTAATTTGGTTCAAAAAAGAATGATAAATCTTTGGAGGAAAGATAAGCCAATTTTGTTAATACAAAGTAACGGAGGTCCAATGGATGATTCTAAAGTTTATTCTTGGACAAGAGATGTGCCCCCAATGTTTATCCAAAGAATCGTTGAAAGATATAAAGGTGAATACCACATTGTTCAAGTTTGTAGAAACAAAGAGGAGGTCATTAACGGAGTTGACGAAGCTTATTATCAACCAATGTCCAATTTTGAATTATTTACGTTGTTAGCATCAACAAACAAAAGAGTTTTAATTGATTCGTGTTTACAGCATGCGGCGGCAGCATTAAATTTGCCGTCAACAGTCTTATGGATCGGAACGTCACCAAAAGTTTTTGGATACGAATCTCATTCGAATGTTGTTGCGAATCAACCAAAAAATAAGCCCAAGTTAGTAAATTCTTATTTATTTGATTATTCATTTAACGGGGAGGTGATGGAATGCCCTTATGATGATGTTACCGAAATCTTTAACTTGGAAGATATATTTGAATCAATAGACAAAATTTAGTTATGGAAAACGCAGAAAAAATATTCTTAAAAGAACAAGAAATGAATGAGTACAAAGTATTACAGGAAAAAATTAACCAAGTAATATACACTATGGGGGAAGTCTCTGTTGACAAGCAGATACTCAAAGAAAAGGAAGAAATGGTAATGATTAATTTTGACAAGGTAAGAAAAGAAGAAACCAATTTTCTAAGGAAGATAGAAAGAAACTATGGGTCAGGACTTATTAATCCAGAAACGGGAGAATTTACCAAATCCGAGTTAGACAATAAATGATCTACTGGTTTACAGGACAGCCCTCCCACGGAAAAACGGTTTTAGCAAACATGTTGCTTTCCGAATATCAACGAAGAGGAAAGAAATTATTTCACGTGGACGGAGACAACCTACGTGCTCTAACCTTAAATAAAGATTTCTCTGAACAGGGAAGGATTGATAACGTCAGAGGGGCTCAAAAGATTTCACACTATCTTCACAACGAAGGGTATGACGTTGTTGTTTCCCTAGTCTCACCTTACAGGTGGCAGAGGGAGGAACTCAAAACAGCCCTAGGGGAAAGTATCATTGAATTCTATGTTCATACTTCCGAGCCGAGGGAAAGAGACCACTTTAGAGTCGAGAACTACGAAGCACCCCTAGAAAATTTTATTGATGTGGACACGACAGAAGACACCCCCGAACAATCCTTCACCCGGATTTTAAGTGTTATTAATGGATAAGAAAAGCACCATATTTTGCGATATAGACGGTACCATTTTTAAGTACCGTAAATTTGAAACTTACGAAACATCCGAGGCTGAGCCGATTCATTCCACCGTAGACTACCTAAAGCAGCATCACGATCAGGGAAACATGATTGTACTAACGACAGCAAGACCTGAAAATCTTCTCGATCACACCATCCAGGAACTAGAGTCAAATTCAGTTCCTTATCACAGGATAATCATGGGGATCGAAAGAGGGCCTAGATATTTAATTAATGATATGGACCCAGCAAGAGAAAGGGAAAGGGCAATAGCAATCAATCTAATCAGGGACGAAGGAATTATTTAATATGGAAAATTGGACTAAAAAAACACACGTAGAATCATCTCTACCAGGCAAACCAGGCCAGTTTGCGATGTTTGTCGGAAGATGGCAGCCTCTACACAAGGGACACCAGGAGCTATTCAAAAGAGCTATGGAAGAGGGTAAAAATGTTTTAATCTGCATCAGAGACATTAATCCGGACGAAAAAAACCCATTTACAGCCGAAGAGGTGAAGGACAACATTATGAACTTTTACTCGCAGGAATACATCGATGATAGGGTTAGAGTTATGATTATCCCTGACATCTGTTCGATTGAATTTGGCAGAGGTGTTGGATATGACATCGTCGAGCATATTCCTCCAACCGAAATTGCCGACATCTCAGCAACTAAAATCCGTGAACAAATGAAGATTGAAGGCAAACTATGAGGCAAGGGATAAAAAAATATAGGGTACGCTATAATACAAAATCCACATCAGATAAAGATCAATGGAGACTGCTGGACGGGGACACCGAAATTTTAGTATCTGATGTCATCATTAATTCCTCGGTACAAACCACCAAGGACTGCATCGAGGGGATTGGAGATAAATTTCATATTACCACAGAGGGGATCTGTGAAATCGAGAACAATATAGCTTACATTAATCCCCCTAAAACAAGTCTTTCCATCAAGAGACATATTTATAAAACAATCTCCTGGAGAGCAATCGGAACTGTCGATACCATGCTTTTGGGCTGGATTGTAACTGGGAATCCTCTGCTTGGGTTAAAAATAGGTGCTTTGGAGATTTTAACTAAAATGACACTGTACTTTATCCACGAGAGGGTTTGGTACAAATGGGGAAAGGTAAAATAGAACTAATAATTCCTCTAAAGAAACCTTATCTTTTTCCCCTCTATAACTCTAGAATAGATTTTAACAATGAGAATTCAAACTTTAATCGTAGACGACTTTTACAAAAACCCAGACGAGGTTAGGAAATTTGCTCTATCTCAAGAATTCAAGGTCAGGGGAAATTACCCAGGACAGAGGACAGATTCTTTCCTAACCAATTCTCTTAAAGAGAAGTTCCAAGAGTTGGTCCGGCCTTTTGCAGGAGAAATTGTCTGGTGGGGAGACCATTCAACCGGATCGTTCCAATACACTGTGGCTGCAGATAGGTCCTGGATCCATAGCGACACAACCACCGACTGGGCGGGGGTCATCTACTTAACACCAGATGCACCTCTTTCCGCAGGAACAGGTCTATTCAAACACAAGGAAACGGGCGTCAGAGAATGGGACAGAAAAAAAGACTATGGGATGGAGCAGAGAGAACACGCGTCATTTCAGGAAAGCCAGGACTACACAAAGTGGGAGATGGCAGACCGACTTGGAAACGTCTACAATAGACTGGTTCTCTACCGCGGAGGACTTTACCACGTTTCTCTGGACTATTTCGGGAAAGACATGCACGACGGAAGACTCTTTCAAGTTTTCTTCTTTAATACTGAAAAATAATGTTAGAAGTTAGAAGGCCAACTGCTATCATCTATGGGTGGAAAGAGGAAGGAATCTACGCCTACATCACAGATCTCTATTCAGATCCAGAAAATATTAGAGGATGGGTAAATATCCATTCGATCGGAGGAGAACCGGATCTAATCAAAGACTATCTAAAATTTAAGCCCGATGTTATCATCTCCGTTGGGTTCATTATGAAGAGTCCTCTTAGATTTCTCCAGGAGAAAATTTTCAGCTACGCATCTCAACCTTCTGATCAGGAGCTAGCAAATTTTATTCTTTCCAAAACTGTGGAATCGGAATGCTCACCTTACGAGCCAACCTTTTCGATCTTTACTCCGGCTTTTAAAACGGGAGAAAAAATTCTAAGAACCTACAAGAGTTTGGTCGATCAGTATTACGGGGACTGGGAATGGGTAGTTGTTGACGACTCCCCTGTAGATGAAAATTTAACATGGACAATATTACAGGACATAGCAGCTAGAGACTTTAGGGTTAAGCCTGTGAGAATTAATCCTGTGAGTGGAGGAAATGTTGGACTGGTTAAACACCGGGCTGCGATGCTGAGCAATGGGAAATGGCTAGTTGAGCTTGACCATGATGACTATTTAATGAAGGACTGCTTGCAAAGTTGTCTGGAAGCATCCGATAAATTCCCGGATGCAGGATTTATGTATAGCGACTGCACTGAAATGTCAGACGAAGGAAATTTTAGAGACTATGACACCGAGAGAGATGGAAACTACTACGGAAGGGAGGGCAATCTATTCGCTTTCTCCTACGCAGGTCATACATGGAAGAAGATAGAGGGTAAAGACTATTTAGTCCACCATTACCCGGACGTTAATCCAATCACTATTAGATTTAACACAACAATGCCCAACCACGTTAGGGTCTGGAGAAAAGACGTTTATCTAAAGATCGGAGGACATCGGCAGGATCTTCCAGTTGCAGATGATCTAGAGTTGATCATTAGAACTTTTCTGGAGACCAGAATTATCCACATCAAGAAAATGCTCTATATCCAATATTTTAAGCTTGGAAGCACTGTAGATCTAAATGCTTTCGACATTAATAGAAGGGCTAGGTTGATTCGGGATTTTTATAATCACCAAATCCACGAGAGGATAGAAGATCTAGGATTTCATGACTGGGAATGGGACGAGAAGAAAAATGACTCGGTCCACAAGTCAAGCTGGGCTAGAGTAGATAAAAGCGACATTGGACTTGGAGAGCAAGAACAGGTGCTGAATTACGTTTATAAATAAACCTTATGATAAATTTTACAGTAACCGAAAAAGAAATTAACGAATATAAACAAGCACAGCCATTTCCTCACATAGTTATTGATGATTTTTTACCTCCGTCGTTATTGAACGGGGTTATTGATGATTTTAGGAACTATACTAATTGGGGTTGGGACAATAGTGATTATTCAAAGGGACATCAAGTTAAAAAATTCTTTTCCCCGTGGAACAATGACGGGGATACGACATTGCCAATTAATACCAAGTTGGTATTGAATTATTTTAATTCTCCTGTGGTTATTAATACCCTAGAGAAATTAACAGGGATCGAAGGTCTAATTGCAGACCCAATGTTATTAGGGGGAGGAATGCATAAGATTGAATCGGGGGGTAAACTATCAATTCACGCAGACTCCAGGAAGCATGCGATAACTGGCAACTACAGGAGGATAAATCTACTGGTCTATCTAAATAAAGAATGGAGAAAAGAATGGGGGGGTTCGTTACAACTATGGGATAAGGACATGACAGCAATGGTTCAAGATATCCAACCGATATTCAATCGTGTTGTTATTTTTAATACTGGTTCCGATACATATCACGGTCATCCACATCCTTTGAACACACCTAACGGTATGTCAAGAATTTCTTTGGCATTATATTACTATACCAAGGAAAATCCAGATACGGAAGAAAATTCTGTTACCTCCGCAGTTTGGAAAGACGCACCTGGTGAGGTTAGAAAGGATGGACCAACCATGTGTTTTGCCACGATGTGTAAGAACGAGGAGCACTGCATTCAGAACACGTTAGAATCTGTTTATAAACATATCGATTATTGGGTGGTCTGCGACACCGGATCTACTGACAGAACGAAAGAGATTGTTAGAGAATTCTTTGCTGAGAAGGGAATTCCCGGAGAATTGGTAGAACACGAATGGGTTGGGTTTGATCACAATAAGTCTCTGATGATGGAGGCTGCCTATGATAAATCGGATTATGTGATTCACCTTGATGCCGACGACTGGTTGATGGGAGATTTCTCTTTTTCCGAGGAGGATGCCGGATCGGATTTGTATTTTATGAAGGTCAAAAGGGGAATCTCGGAATGGAAAGCCTACATTGTCTTCAACAATCGATTGAGGTGGAAGTTCTGCGGAGTTGCCCACACTATTCTTAATTGTCTAGATAAAGATCAGCCAGTGATAGCAGATATCTCGGACAGGGAGGCTTACGTCTCTGGTGAGGAAAGAGGATCTAGAATGTTTGACCCCAAGAAATACTTTATTGATGCAGAAAAACTAAAGAGACAATTTTTTGATACCCTTTTAGATGATCCCTATAATTTTAATAGAAGATCTGCCTTCTATGCTGCTCAGTCCTATATGGACTGCGGGATGTTTCACGAGTCCATTAAATGGAATAGACTCTATCTGAATCTCCAAAATACCTGGGACGAAGAGAGATTCGAAGCCCAGATGAGGATTTCCCTGTGCATGATTAATTTGAAATACCCAACCCAAACCATCATCGACGAGATGGAGAAGGCAATGGTGATTTTTCCGGATAGGGCAGAACCAATTTATCATCTCGGCAAACATCTCGTTGGAGCAGGAGAGCACGAGAAGGCATATAGCTATCTTCTTAAAGGAATCAAACTTGAATTTTCAGCAGTGAAAAATAAGTACATTCTCTTTTTAAATGAAAACTGCTACGGAAAGAATCTTTATGACGATTTATCAGTAGCTTGTTTTTGGACCGGGAGATACCAAGAAGGCCTTAACTATCTAAACCAAATCCTAGATCTACCTTCTTTTACTCACGACTCGGAAAGACTCCTTCTAAATGTTCAACACTTTAAGAACCGAATGGGATCTTAATGGAGGAGATCGAGACTGATATTTTAATTTTAGGAGCAGGAGTTACTGGTCTTTCCCTGGGATCTTTCCTAGAAGGAAGGGATTATCTGATTCTAGAAAAGGAAAACTCTGTTGGGGGTTACTGCAAAACTACGGTCAAAGATGGTTTTGTCTGGGACTATTCGGGTCACTTCTTCCATTTCAATGACCAGGAAATTAAAAATTACCTTCTTGAAAATATAGAGTGCAAGATTTTTACAATCCAAAAAAAGTCACACGTCTACTATAAAGAAAAACTGATAGACTTCCCATTCCAAAACAACATCCATCAATTGGATCTTCCTGAGTTTATAGAGTGTCTTAGAGACGTATATTTAGCAGAGAAGGGGGATAGCAATCCGAGCTCCTTTAAAGAACACATATATTCCAAGTTGGGCAAATCTATCTGTGATAAATTTATAGTCCCATACAACGAAAAACTATATGCCATCGACTTGAACCTACTAGATGTTGAGTCGATGGGTAGATTCTTTCCCGGGGTCCAAAGTTTTGAGAATCTACTGGTAAAGATTTCCACTAACGAAAAACCTTCATCTTATAACGACACCTTCATCTATCCTGAGTTTGGGTGTTTCGAGTTCATAAAATCTATTCTGAAGAGAACAGAAGAATCTAGAATTTTATTGAACCACGAAGTTCTTGAGGTTGATCTGGAAAATAAAGAGGTTAGAACGGGGGAAAAGATCTTTAAATTCAATAAGTTAGTCAATACCTTACCTCTAAATTCTTTATTGAGACTATCAGGAGAATCCTCGGAGGATCTGACCTCAAATAAAGTTGCGGTTTTCAACCTTGGATTTGATTCACCAACCGAGATAGAATCTAATTGGATTTATTTTCCGGGAGATGAAATCTTTTATAGAGTTGGATTTTATAATAACATCTTTGATTCCTCTAGGATGAGCTTATATGTTGAAATTGGATTTTCTGCAAGTCATCAAATTGACGAGGAAGAACTGATAGAAAAGGTGATGAAGGATTTGAAAGGGTCTGGAATTATTAAGGACCAACAGCTGATAGCAAAACAATTTATAGTCATGAGTCCAGCTTATGCTCACATCACTCAAAAATCTAAATCTACCTATGCTGAGTGGTGCAATAAGTGGAACAAAGAGGGGATATATTCTATAGGAAGATACGGGGAATGGACCTACTGTTCGATCGAAGACAATATTAAGCAGGCTAAAAAACTACTACATAAAATATGAAATCATACGGAAATTACGAAACCGACCTAGCAATTCAAAAATACTTTGATCCCGAATACGTAGGTACCTGCATAGATATTGGGGCTGGATTAGGGACAGATCGAAGCAAAACATACTACTTCGAGAAAAAGTACTGGACTTGTCTCTGCATAGAGCCAAATCCAAACCTATACAACCACATGAGGATGTACAGGAGGCTAGCTCTAAATCTTGCTTGCAGCAACCACGATAAGAAATCTGCTCCCTTCCACGTTTATGTCGTTGATCAGAACAATCAGGAAGCAATTAGTTCTCTAGAAGTTGACCAAAGGTTAGTGGAGGCTCACAAAGAAATTATCAACGAAACTTATAAGATAGAAGTAGAGGTCAAAAAATTAGACACCATTTTATCCAGGATTAATATAGAAAAAATAGATTTTTTATCAATAGACACAGAGGGAACAGAACTTGACGTTCTTCAGGGATTCGACATTGAAAAATGGAAACCAAAGCTTCTTGTAGTAGAAAACAATTTCAACGACACTAAGGTAAAGGACTATCTGTCTAGATTTGGATACATCTTATCCGAAAGAATAGGGGTAAATGATTTCTATCTGAGATCAGACGAGAAACCAGTCATCGAAAATAAAAAAATTGATTTGGACCTAATTTTTGAAATATGATTAAGTTCTTGTGTTGCGGGAGGATGGGAGATTTTTTCCATCAGCTGTATTCGGTAAAAAGGATCTGTGAGATAAGAGGGGAAAAAGCCCACATTACAATAGGAGGAGACGAGATTTCTCCTGCATCAGACTTCTCTAAGTCTATTCATCAGGCTGTGGAGGATCTAAAACCCCTTCTGGAATTACAAGATTACATCGGAAAGGTAGAACCGTATTCGGGACAGGATTTAAACGACTTTGACTACTATCCTTCAAGATATAAGGGGTCCCCACTCCATTATAAATCCTGTTGGACCGATATTCACAATAACCTATTTGATTTCAGCGATGAATTTACCTATGAGTCTTGGGTTAAGGTTCATCCCGACTATGGGCTAGGAAGGAAGGTTTTAATCAACAGATCGAAAAAGACAAACTCAGGAGGGTATCCCGACAGATGCACTAATATTATAGATTGGAATTATTTGATCGAAAACAACGATTGTATTTTTATAGCTTTTGATCCTGATCAATATCGGGTTTTTCTGGAGGAGGTTTCACCAAATCTAGTCCACAAGCTAGAGTTTGTTCTTTACGACTCGATCGTAGATTTTTGTCGAGCTATCTCTGGATGTAAATTCTTCGTCGGCAACCAATCTGCTCCTTTAGCAATAGCTCAGGCCTTGAACGTTCCCCGTTTAGGAGAACTTAGTAACTTGGACAGCGTTCACTATGTTGGGGAGGAGAATTTTTTTCCTCTAATGAACTGGGTATCTGATATCAATCCGAACTGGCATCTGGGGGAATCGATAAATAAAATTAGAATTAAATTCAACTATTAATAAATACAGAGATGGAGTTTAAAAATGGAGTAGCAACAAAAAATAAGCCTACTTTTTGTCTTGGGACGGTTTGTAAAAATGAGGAATCTTGTATTCAAAGACTTCTAGAATCGGTCTGCGAATTTATAGACTACTGGGTGATTTTAGACACAGGTTCAACAGATAGAACCTGCGAGATTATCGAGAAATTTTTTAGGGAGAAGGGGATTCCCGGTGAACTTCATCACGGGGAGTGGATTTCTGCAGGGCAAAGTAAGACAGAAATGATGGAATATGCCAAAGGAAAGTCCGACTATCTAATTCACATCGATGCAGACGACTACATGTCTGGAAAATTAGACCCTAATGATTTTACTCCGGAATATCAAGTTTTTTTAATGAGAGCATCAAAACTGGATACCACATACAAGGCCTATGTTGTGTTTGACAATAGGGTTACCTGGAAATTCTTAGGGGTCAACCACACGAGCATCAAATGCATAGACATTCCCAATTTCAAAACAGCAGATCTCTATGATAGAGATTACTATGTGGTTTCTGTGCCAGATGGAGGAGCTAGATCTTTTGATCCCGACAAGTTTTACAAAGACGCCATTAGGTTGCAGAAACAATTTTTTGACTCTCTCCTAGACGACTCCGACGGGCTGTTAAACCGATCTATCTTTTATACTGCACAAAGCTATTTTGACTCCGGAAGGACGGAGGAAGCTCTAAAGTGGTATAAACTTTACACCAAGGTCACCGATGGATGGATCGAGGAATACTTCGAGTCCGAAATGAGGATTGCAAAATGCATGATGATTCTCGGATGGGATATAGAAAAAATCATCGACCAGATGGGGAGAGCAATTCGGATATTTCCTGATCGAGCTGAACCCCTTTATTACCTAGGGCAGCATTGCAACAACATCGGGAGGCACGACCTGGGGTATAAGTATTTAAAAGAGGCCGGATCTAAATCATTCTCCGAAATTCGGGATAAATATATTCTTTTTTTCCAGCCGAAGATGTATGGAATTTATCTTAACGACGAACTCTCCGTTTCCTGCTATTGGACGGGGAGATATTACGAGGGATATGAATACTTGATGGAGATCATCGACCATGAAGATTTTGTCCCCCACAGAGAAAGATTACTACAAAACAAAAAACATTTCCAAAACATGTTGGGAACTAACTAACAGAAAAATACCTGAAGTCCCGATAAGAGACGGAGGGGCAAAAAATTACAATATGATAAAACCAAGAAGAAAAGGCGGCAAACCCGTCAATAAAAAAATAATCGAGCCGAGCGACGTCGAAGTTGCCAAGAAGCTCCTCAACATCTATCAGAGTGCAATGGACAGGAAGCTAGAGTTTAATCTCTCTTTCGAGTCCGTTAAAACCCTGCTAAAGTTCCAA
>SXGQ01184047.1_pt1 | contig 15872 bp, 17 predicted proteins | sample 3178371 | NCBI WGS metagenome assembly SXGQ01 (sample SAMN11356859, study PRJNA531348) | freshwater metagenome | isolation source: freshwater sample F1-20 | place: China: Fuxian Lake, Yuxi | collected 2017-12-25
ATATTAGAATATGTCTTTTGAAGCTAAAACGACAATATTTAAAAAAGACAAAAATAATAATTTAAATGCTAAAGAATGCGATACATTTGTTAAAAATTATAAGGATTTTACAAAAGGAGTTATATCAAAATAACTAATCCAAAAACGAATAAACCTCTTAATGACGATGATAGAATTAAATATATATATGATAAATGCAAACAAAAACTTGGTATAAGAGATAGTAAATCGCCAAAATCAAAATCAAAATCAAAATCTTCTGATTCGGGAGATAATCAAATTATATTAGATTCTTATGAAAAGGTCAAGGATATAATATACATACCTTTTCATACTCTTAAAAAAAATAAACAATTAATAGCATCATTATTTACAAAACCCATATCATATGATATAGGCTTAGTAAAACTGAGCGAATACCTTTATAATACTAATAATTCGCATAATATTTATGTAAAATCTTATAATAAAATATTGGTTGAAATTAATGATATAATTAATAGTATATATAATAATCATAATCAAAATACTCAAAATATATTGAAACAACAACACGGATGGGTTGAAAATTATATGTATGACCTATTAAGAATATCAGATATAGCATCTCAACCTTATACCGCATCCGATACACAAAGTGCAATTAAAAAAACTAAAAGGGTATTAGCAAAAATGTGGAAAGAAACATATTATGTTGGTATAAATGATATTAGAGGACGGGGATTAAATAATATGGTCTTAGATGAAATGCGTAATATTTTATTCTATTCTTCAACAAATAAAAATAAAAGAGAGGTTAGTAAAAATTTAAATGATAATATAGAAAAATATATAGCATTACAATTTATTATTTTCATTATAAAAGAAGAAGTTGAAGTAGTGAGAATATATAGTTACGATAATATCAAAACTATAGAAAATCATTTGGATTTATTAGATTCACTAATTACAAAAAGAATAATTAATATATTATTTGATAATAATAGTAATTATAATTCTCAGTCTATTAGTAAATCTATAAGTTGGTCTGGTACTCCAAGAAGTTCTTCAAGCGGTCATAGTCATTTTCAATCTAATGCAAATATAGCAAGATACAGAAAAACAAAAGCAGACTTAGTCGCTGAAATTACCAAAAATAATATTAATGAGACTGATCCATATCTTGCTGAAAAATGGGAAGATATGCCCTTAAAAAAACTTAGAAATGTTATATCTATTAAACATAAAGAAGGTGTCAATACATATAGTGTAGCATTTTACATACGAACATTATATCAGGCTTGGAATAAAGCGGTTAAAGATAGTAAACCTTTCAAAAATCCTTATACAAGAGAGAATTTTACGGACAATGATAAAGAATATATATTGAGATCTATTAAAATATTATATCCTAATATAGAGAAACCTAAAATAGACAATGGTAGAAGTGATATAATAGTAGAAACTCGCAATAATTTTTACGATGATAAAAGTATAAGTTATACATTTAACTATAAATTAAATTTTGAAAAAAGACCAATATTAATTCACCTATTAACTTTTAGTATTCCTTTGAGTTTTAATACACATGTAGAACCAGCATATATTCAACGATATATATTTGAAAACATAACATATCTTATTAAAAATAAGAAATTATTTGGAAAAAGTATGCCCTTAAAAATTATACCCGGATTTAAAGAGTATATAGGTAAATATATAATTTTGTTCAAAGATAATTATGATGAATACAAGGTATTTTTTGATAAAATTAAAAATGCTTTATAAAAAAGAAAAAACAACATATATCTCTATATGTCATTTTCTTTAATATCTTTTCACTATCCTTTTACAGAGTTCTCAGTGCCTTAAAGAGTCAGAATCACTTACATTTGATTATTATTGAAATCCTTCCAGTCCTTATTGACAGTACGGCGATTCTTGAGAGCGTAGCGCGAGTCTCTCTTGCGATTAACAAGATTCCTGTCATTCACAAGAGTTTCAATATCATTGCGAGACAGATTATACTTACCCGAGTTTTTACAATTCTTCATCTTGTTGCTATTGCCTCCTACCTTTACATCATACTTTTCAAGGTTGATAGCATCGGTTTCCTGACAGTTGATATCGAAATAAGAGTTCATTGTATTTTGTTGGTGTATATTTATTACTACATATAGCAATCAATTTTTATTTATTTCATAGTAAATCGGAACATTTTTTGCCACCGCGAAGACGCAAAACTAAATGCAATGTTGATTCTTTTTGAATATTATAATCGGAAAGTGTTCTCCCATCTTCCAATTGTTTGCCTGCAAAAATTAATCGCTGTTGATCTGGAGGAATACCTTCTTTATCTTGAATTTTACTCTTAATCATATCAATTGTATCAGAAGATTCTACCTCCAAAGTAATAGTTTTACCTGTCAGAGTTTTCACAAATATTTGCATCCTTTTACTATATATATTAAAATATATTTATATCAATTTATTACTTATCTATAATTATCATAGAGGATACATTAGAAACTTAAATATTATATTTTTTCAATTTACATATTGAGTACATCTTTTGATTTAATTTGTAATTTCTAAAAAACTTTTGAAACTTTTGAAAAAACAGAAAGATGTACTCAAAATATTCTTGACAATTTTTACTAAAATTAAGTTTCTTTTTAAGTTATCATAGTTGTAATAATAGGTATTATCTTATTATTTTCATAAATACGGTATTTATGTGATTTTCTGTACTGCCTTAGTATATCATAATTATTCTAAGATATTGGAAGCAATAAATATATAGATAATCCATAGCAATAATGGTAATATATATAGTGCGGCATTAGAGTTTTCTCCGAGAACAAGTAAGAATATTATATAGGTGATTAGAATGTAAATTATATTTAGATATTCAATTTGGATACGATTCTTTCCGAGAGTTATGAAAGGATATATCAATGTATATATTATGATTATTATAATTGCGAAAGAAGATATATTATTTCGCATTAAATAATAAGAATATCCCAGAAAGCCTATCAAAATTGCCCATATACCTAATATAATGTATTCTCTAGACTCTCTTGGAATATCAGAAGAATAGTCATCATCTAATATTATATCATTATATCTCATATAAAAATTAATAATCAGTAATAAAATTATAGGAATTATTACAGATAAATATAATATAATATTCATTTAATATTACATAATAAAAAATATTACTTTAATAATTTTTTTTTGTTAATTTCACCAGGATTCCACGAAACATATATCATATTAACATTTGGTTCAGGAAGTATTTGAACAAAAAAACCATTATTTCTTAAAGATTCTACAATATATTTTACACAATCTTCAATTTTATATAAGGGTTTTCCATAAATATAAAATGGAATTTCATAAAATATATTCATACCACCTATAGCAGCCGTATTCTTAATTTTCTTATGACATATATTTATAATATTATCAAATGTAATGTATTTAGATAGTTCTTTTTTATCTTTTAATGTATATAATTCGGCCAACGATATTTTAGGAGGCATAGTTTAATAATTATATATATTATAATTCCTTTATTTGATTTTTCTCCAATTCATATGCTGATAACATATTAAAATTAGAATACTTTTTCTCTTTTTCATCTTCGGCTTTTTTATTTTCAAGACCTTTCTTAAATAATTGATTAATTGCGTCGGCATCTATAGCATAATTATAATATTTTAAGTCTCCTAATTTAACAATACCCGAAAGTTCAACAGAAGATTCATAGCTATCACCATTTTTTATTTTAATTTTACCCGCATTAAAATCAAAATAAGGTAGATCCTTTTTTCTCATATCATTGGCTTTAGGAGGATCAGATTCTTTAACTATAAAAACTGGATTTACATATAACGGGGAATTATTATTTTTAAATGTTGCTGAATATATATCTTGATTACTTCCATATATTGTTTCTAATTTGTTTTCAAATACAAGTAGACCATTAATATATATTCTACATATAGCACGATTTTTAGTTAATATATTATTATTATCAGCAACTTCCTTCATAACTATTGAAACCATAAACCATTTATTACTAAATTCAATATCATATATGCCTATCATATTTCTATTTCTTTCCCACCAAGTATTGTTATTTGATACATCTTCACATCTTCTATATTTAGAATTATTTTGATATGATTCAGGTGATAATATATTATTATAATCTACGGCTAAGTTTTTACCATCATGACTTAATCTTACTAAAGGATTTTTTGTAATTAATACAGGATTTTTTTTACCTGTCTGTGTTTGAAATGAACAATTATAATTATATTCATTATTATAATAAAATATTTTCTCTCCTTTTAAAAATAATAATATATCTTTTTTATTATCATTTTCAAGATTTTGAATTCTTGATTGATCTACATATAACCAAAAATTATAACTATATTCTGCTCCTCCTTCTTGATTCGTTGAGGGAGATATATCTCTATAAGTTTCATGTGCCTTATTTTTGGTATTGTACATATCATCCTTATTCTTGCCAAAATCTTTAATACCAGTAAATATATCTATCTCTTTTTTAATATCATTCTTTCCTTTAAACATATGATGTAATTCAATTAGATATATATTATATGCTACATATCCCATTAATAATAATATTATCAGCGATATAATAACTTGAGTTACAGGGTTATACTCCATATTATATTTATCTATCTATCTATTTAAAATATGGAAATAAAAAATAATATATTTTGTTTATATTAATATATTTTATTCAAGAGTATCAGAACTTTTTATTTTATATATAGGATTTCTTATTCCATAAGCAGTTAATCCCATTGATGCTAATACACCTTTCATTGGTCCAGAGCTATATTCTTTATATATATCATTTCTATTCATATCATAGTTAAATATAGTAAATTTACTTATTAAACCCGAAAATCCATAATTAGGTTCTTCTCCTCCGACATGAAGAATGCCTTTATTATTCAAATTTAATTTAGCAACATTTATTATCGAAGAAGTTGTATAGTGATTACGATCATTTGATGAATTATCCTTAGAAGATACAGTTTGATTATTTTCGGTTTTAGTATAATTACCATCTACAAAAATATTAAATGTTCCTCCTCCTATATCATTTATTACAATACCTACATGAACCCATCGTTGTATAGGTATATATTCTATTTCTATACCTGTTACTAAATTATTATATTGTGCATCACCACCTGTAGTTACTAAAAAAGTGTTTTTATCCGCATTAAGTAAATTATTAGTATCACTAATTCTATCTTTTACTGGCGGAAATCTTACTTCTAAACTATTTTTATTACTATTTAATCTAATATATATAGTTGAATCTTTAAAACTTTTAATAGCTGTTTTACCTTTATTTTCAGATATGCTAGCAACATGTCTATATAGTCCATCAGCAGCATTTATATCAAAAATATATATCCAGAAACAATATGTGCGTTTATTACCATTACCACTTTCTAATTCTTGTGTAAAAGGGTATTCGCTATGTTGAGAACATATTATAGGCATTTCTGTTCCAGGAATCAATATTCTCTGTTGTTTAATAACAGTATCGACAATGATATAATATACTATATAGCATACAAAAGCGGCTATAATAAGAAGAACTATTAGAAAATAAAGCGTACTAGAACTATCGCTCATAGCATTCATTATAGCATCTTTAGTATTTTCAATTGATATATTGCTAACGGCTGTAGAAACTATTTTAGTACTCTCATTTATAGCCTCACTACCTTTATTAACAACTCCGTTATTTACTATGCTATCTTTAGAACTGCTAATAAAATCAGTTACGCTATCTTTGACATTGTCAATAATACCTTTATTAGCTTCTGCCACTACTTCATTATTCATATTTATTTGATTATCTATTTAAAGGAAATAAATTTTCTATTGCATAAATTTATATGATAATTTGAAATTTGATATAAAGGAAATATATTAGATTTATATGTTTGTTTAATATTTTTTTTCTGTAAAGATAAATAACTTAACATTTTAGTAAATTTTCCAATATTAGACACGGCCCCTTTTTTATATTTAAATAACGATAAATAATATACACAAGATGCAAAAATAGTTATACACGCTTCATTATTATTTTTGAACATATAATAATCATATAAACACATAATTTCAATAAAATTTTTATAATATTCTATTTTATTTTTTTGTGATATTTTGCGATTATTTAATTCTATTATAATATTTTCATGAAATTTTAGAGGTATCATCCAAGGATCTTTGTTAATTATGCGAATAACCTTATTTCTATTAAAATTATTCAAGTATAATATATTGATATCACAATCATTATCTATATTATCTTTGTATAATACCTCTTCGTTATTTCTGTTAATATCATTAAATATTTTTCCTATATTTCCATTCGATATATTATAAAAATTTTCAAGTTTTTTCTTAGAATGAACAGAATTATAACCTATATATTCTATTACTTCTTCTTTTGTAGGAAAGATAATATCATAAATTTTACAATTTTTTTTAATATCTCCTATTTTTTTAATTATATCATTATTAGATATACATATTATAGGAATATTCTTTATTTTACCATCTGTTAATATTTTTAAAAGAGTAGCGTTAATTGTCTTATCTGTTATATATATACAATCAAAATTATCAATTATAATTACCTTATTCCTTATATTATCTGTTAATATCTGTAATAATGATGATGTAACACTTTTAAATATAATATCATATAATTGCTCAGAATTAAAACAATTATTATTATTAATATTTATAATTTCATAATTTAAATGATTACATATTTTATTTATTGAATATGTTTTGCCTACACATGTCTTACCTGTAACTATTATGCAACTATCTACTGATATTTTTGTTTTATAATTGAAATTACGCAACCATAATAATATATTATTATATATCTCTTTATTACCACATAATTTGATTGTTGTAATATCTCCCAAATTATTCATATATGTTATTCAATATATTACGTTTTTTATGTATATATACATTCAATTATTAATATTATAATAAATAATATTAGAGCAATAATTGGCAATAATAAAATTACAGGCATTATTGTAGTTTTGTCATTATTATAATAGCCAAATGTTTTCATTTCGCCATTTGAACTAAACATAAGGCTTGGTTGAATAGTAAATATCATTATAACAATTAATAAATATATTGAAAGAGTTATTAATTTTCTAGAAAACATTCTTTATCTACTATTTTAATAAGGAAAGAAAAAAATGAAATATATATTATTCACAATTATGTTATTAATATCAATATTATTGTTATATTTAATATATTTTTTAAATATTAACATAATTAACAGATATGAAGGGTTTATTTTAAATAATGTAGATAATTCTGTTTATATTAATGATAATATAGAAAATATCAATATTATGATTAATGATATACAGAGTGCAGATAATTCGGAAGATACAGATGGAACAAATAGAACTAATATAAAAAAGACACATTCTATTACAAGTACGACGTTGGTTAAAACAATAGATTATATGAAACGAACCAATACAATACCTAAATATATTTTAGGAGTGAATACTGATGATTTTAAATTACTAATAGACCCTTATATAAATAAGTATATATTGAATAATGAATTAAGTAATGCGAATAAATATAGTGATGGTATTTTCGTATGCCTAAGTCCTATTAGATTCGGTATAGAAAAATGTATTTGGGATTTTTCAAATAAGGTAATTGCTTATATTTATATGAGCGATTATCTATTTATTCAAGCATTGATAAAAGCATATAGACAAGATATTACTAAAATACGATTACGTAAAATTAAGATAGATGATTTGAAAATGATAGATAAACAATTTGATTATTTATTCACATATGTTGTTATTGGAAGTGAATATATGAAAACTTTGAAATATTCTAAATATTTTATAAGTGGTCTTAAAGATATTGATATTTATAGGCTTAATGTATTTTATCCTGTTCTAAATGAGAATTTTAATACCGTTAGATACTACTTTAATAAAGATGATGATAATAAATCTTATGATATTTATTTAAGTAATGAAAAATCTCTATTACCGATTATGAAATATGATATATTAGAAAATATTGAAAATTTTATAACAAGATTAGAAATGCCAAAGGATTATTTAGAAAGTATTGATGAATCTTATAATACAAATAATCTTAGTAGTGGTAATTACGGATGTTATGGAAATAACAAAATAGTCAATAAATTTGAATGTGATTCTTATTATACAAAGGAAGGGAATCCTAAAGATTATTACAGTATCTGGGATAAAAAATGTTCAACTAATGAAGAATGTCCATATTATAAAAAAAATACTAAATATGAAAATAATAGAGGCGGTTGTATTAATGGAAATTGCGAGTTTCCTGTAGGTGTCAAAAGAATAGGTTTTACTAAATATAATGATGAAGAATATAATAGACCTCTATGTTATAACTGTAAAGATACAACAGATTTAAATTGTTGTGCGAATATTAAAGATATCCAAGATAAAAATGGTATAGGAATAAATAATGATTATGTATTTGAAAATGACACAGATGATAGAAAACTAAATAATTTAAATACAATAATTTCCTTATTAGATTATAGAAGCATATAAAATATGAAAGATATCAATATTATATTCATTTATAATATTATATCTATTTTTATAATTATTATAATATATTTTTTAGTTATTAATAAATATTTAATAAGTGATATAGGACACAATAATGGTTTAGAAAAATTTAGTATGAAAGATTCTAATATTCATTATAATAATAAATTTAAATATATGCCATCTAATACGAGAATTATGTATGAAAACACAGGAACATATCCTTGGAATAGACATATAATAAACTCAAGTATTCCCTATGATGTAAATGTTAAAAAAGAGGCTATCAATGTATATTATTATGAATATGATAATAACACATATAATGAGAAATTAAAGGAGGTTTTTAAAAATAGTTGCGAAGAATTAATAATAGCAGTTGAAGGTAATAAATGGAGCAAATGGCAAAATCCAAAATTGCTAAAAAATGAAAATAAGATAAATATATTACTTAAATATTATCAAGATATTTATGATTTTATATATGATAAATTAAATACAAGCGATGTCATGAATTTACCTGGAGAAAATATAAAAAATAATATACAAATTGTACATGATATAATGAATAATTATAGACAACATAGCGATTATCCCGAATATTATATGTTTGATATTGATTTAATATTATATAGAGCAGGGAAATTTCAAGGTAAACATATTAAAACTATTGCTATTACCAATGGTATTACAATTAATATTATATTAATTAAAATAATAGGTGTGATATCAGAAGATAATATTGTGATACATCCTTATAAAGGATATGATATAAACAATAATAACGAGTTTAATCAATTTGTTCCTATGAAATATGGAATGGTTGATAATGATATCAAAAATAGTAGAGAGAATACATTTAGTATTAGTGATAATTATTTAGATAAAGAGTTAGAAGATATTATGTATAAAAAATTATTAGAAGAAAATATCCCCGAAGATATTGATATAAGCAATAATAATTTTATAGCATCTAAGGCAGAAATAGATTCTAGTAAAAAAAATAGATGTTTATTATGAGAGATTCTTAATATGCCATAATATTTACTTTAAGAATTTTGAGTACATAACTTTTTATTTTCAAATATTTTACAAGTTTTTCATAAATTCCTAAATAAATAAAGTTATGTACTCAAAATGCAAAAAAATTGTAGTAATAATCTTAGATATAAAACATAAATCTTGTTGATTTTATAGATACCTATTATAATTACAATATACTATTTAATATATGCGGAAGGATATGCATACATTCTATTATATTGATAAGGTGGTATAGTATAGGTTATCTTAGTATTTATTTTTTTATTACAACATTTATCATGTTTTTTTTCTACACGCTCATTATAATTATAGTAGTAAAATAGACATTTCATAAATTTATTCATTTATTATATTATTCTCCTATTTTATCTTTTATATATTATTGACATATAGTAGTAAGTTAGTATATTATATTAAAAATGGAGATTGATAAACATTTAAAAATTATTCAAGCAAATATTAGACGTCGGATATTGCCAACAAAATCTTCATCTTCTAAAAAATCTTCATCTTCTAAAAAATCTTCATCAAAATCTGTATTTTTAGAAGATTATATAAAAAGTAGTATTAATTTTAAAACCATAAAAGCCTCTAAAATATCTATTTTTTTAAAAAGCAAATTGATTGTAGATAAATATACACTCGATAATCGTGTTGCTTTTTATAATTATATTATAAAAAAATTAAATAAAATTAAACATAATGATTGTTTAGAAAAACAATCATCTGAAAATAATATTTATAATGTAAGAGATATATTAACTTTAGAGAAAATAATAAGTAGTAATAATTTTGGCGGAGAAGTATATAAAACTTCTGTTAAAAATGCTTTAGGAACATTTCCTATAGCAACAAAGGTTATGAAAGAAACCAGTGAGAATTTATATGAGGTTAAATTAATGAATGATATTACAAATAATGTAATAATAAAAAAAAAATCTAAGCACTTCTTAATTATATACAAATATTGTATATGCGATAAGGAACAATATAGCAATTCAAAAAAGTTAATATCTGTAAATGAAATTGCTAATGGTAATCTAAATACATTAATTAATAATAAAGATATATTATCAAATAAAGCACTTTTATATAATTTATTATTTCAAACATTAATATCAATCTCTACATTTCATAATTTATTATCACATATTCATTATGATTGTCATGGAGGCAATTTTTTATGGCATTATAATAGTGAGAAGGGATACTATCATTATATTTTCAATGGTAATAATTTATATTTAAAAGCGTGTAAATATAATATAATGATTTATGATTTTGGAATGTCAAAAAAAATTAAAAAAAACAATATTAAATATCTAGTATCTGACTATGCAGGTATTATTTCAGCATTTTTAAATGAAGATTTTGAAAATATAGATCAAATATCCCCTGATAGCAATATTAAAAAAGATTTATATGAAATTATAGAAATCTTTAATAATATTTATAAAACTATGGATGCCGAAGATAGCAAATCGAGTCCAAAAAAAATACAAAAAGAAATTTTTAATATTATAATAAATGAAATATTTAAAAAATATGAATTAAATGATATGTTTATAACAGATTATGGAGAACCACTCGCATCTCATAAAATTCCGCAAAATATTATAAACAAAACACCTTATTATATATAAATAATATTATGGTCTTATATCAAATATATATATAAATAATATATTATACTAATTATACATTAATATGAAATTAATTAAACGATATATATCTTTAATCGAAGATGATAAAAAATATAGTATAGCAGGATTAATATTTGGTTGTACGGGTTCTTATTATGGAGTATATGCCAATGAACATATTAGTAAAATTATGTTAGGAGATTTTTCTCACGAGCGATTATTGATGCTTTTTTATTCTAATCTTATTGCTATGATTGCTTGTTCATTACGAGGTGCTTGTTTTACATATTCGCAAAACTGTATGAATATCCGATTGCGCAAGATTATATATGATAAATTAATTAACCAAAAAACGCAATTTTACGAATCTGTTCCTGTAAATAAACTTTTGGAATATATAAATAATGATGTGCGAATAGTATCTGATAGCATATCTCTAAATGTAAATGTTATATCGCGTTCTTTGGTTCATGTCATTGCTACTATATGGATGCTCAATAAAATATCTTGGAAACTAACTATAATTGCGTGCTTACTCATACCTGTTAATATGGCTATATCAAAGTTATATGAAAAAGCTAATAAAATTGTTATGAAAGGGAATGAAGAGTTAAATAAAAGCATCAGCACCTATATTCACGAAACCATTTCTCATATATCTATTATGAAAACGTATGCTACCGAAGATATCTCTAATAAGAAGCACAATATGATGAGCGATAAACAACTTGGATATATATTTAGACAAACTCTGTTATATGGAGCAAATCTGTTATTAATTAGCAATTTGCCTACATTAACAACAATAGGTATTATAATAGCAGCGAAATATTTGAATAATACTGACGGGCTCGTTTCATTTATTCTTCACAATCAAAGTCTTTATGAAAATGTTATGGCTATCATACAATATAATAACGAGTTCATTAAATGTAAAGAGCCTTATAAACGCATAACAGAATTACTCGATTCTGATAAAAAAAACAAAGGGTATTATATTCCGCAAGATAATACTTTAAAGGGTAAAATAGAGTTCTCTAATGTATATTTTAAATATGAAAAAGCAGAAAATAATTTGATTAATAATTTTAATTTTAAAATTAATCAGGGAGAAAAGATTGCGATTATTGGCAATTCGGGTTCAGGAAAAAGTACAATAGTAAAATGCCTCATAGGTATTTTGTCAATAAACGGAGGTAATATTTATATAGATGATATAGACTCTGGAATATATGATAATAAATGGTTAAAAGAAAAAATAGGATATGTAGCGCAAGATAGTATTTTATTCAGCGATACAATAGCCAATAATATTGCGTACGGTATTGATAATCCGCGAGAAGAAGATATTATAAATGCCGCTATTAAAGCGAATGCTCACGAGTTCATTTCCAAACTTCCTAATAAATATCAAACATTATTAGAAGGAACTGAATTGAGTTCGTTATCTGGAGGACAAAAGCAACGTATATCTATTGCAAGGGCAATAATTAGAAATCCAAATATATTAATATTTGACGAGGCTACATCCGCACTAGATCCAGAATGCGAGGAATTGGTTCAAAATACGATTAAGAATTGCTTTGATAATAAAAATATTACAATGATTATAATAGCACATAGAAGGTCGGCTCTTGAATTGGCTGATAAAATATATAGATTTGAAAATTCTGTTCTTAAAGATGTTACAGATGAAATAAAGAATAAAAAATATTAAAAAAAATATAATATGTAGAATATGAAAATATATTTCATAGATAATATAATTGATAAAAATAATGTTATTGTCGTTGCTTCTAAAGATAAAAATTGTGATATTAAAATAGAAAATCATCTTGATATAATATTGATTTCTTCAAAAATCAAAACATTATTAAATTATAATAATAATCTTAAAAAAAAAGCAATATTTAATTTAGAAAAATTGGATAGTAAATTTATAGAAGCATTTATATATAGAATATTACAAGGAAATTATTATTTTGATAAATATAAAAGAAATGATATTGAAAGAACTATACTATATTTCTATGTTCCTCAAATGAACATGGAAAATAGGAAGAATATTATAAATATAATCAGCGGGTCTTATATTACACGAAATATAATAAATGAACCATCCAATATTTCTACACCTGATCATTTTGTCAAATATTCTAAGAATATTTTTAAAGATATTAAAAATATCAAGATAACTGTATTTAACGAGAAGCATATGAAGAAAATGGGACTTAATCTTATTAATGCCGTCGGGAGTTCTTCGCAAAATAAACCGCGATTTTTAATAATAGACTATAATCCTCCTATAAAAAATAAAAAAACAATATGTTTAGTTGGAAAAGGTGTTACAATAGATACTGGAGGATATTCTATGAAAAGACCTAAAAGTATGATTAATATGTATATGGATAAAGAAGGTGCTTCTATATCAATTGGTATTTTATATACTTTGGCTAAGCAAAAATATAAAAATCGCATTATATGTTTATGTCCACTTGTAGAAAATATAGTATCACATTCATCCCTAAAACCTAATGATATTATAAAGGCATATAATGGTCAGACAGTTGAAATTGTTAATACGGACGCAGAAGGAAGATTAATTATGGCTGATGCTTTAACATATGCGTGTAATAAATATAAACCAGATTTTCTTTTTGACTTTGCCACATTAACAGGATGGTCAGAGAGAATTAATTGTCATAGTAGTTTTACATTTTTTACATCAAATGAAAAAATTGCTAATAAAATTGAAGAATATAGTGAAATATATAGTGAAAAAAATATAAGAATTCCAGCGTGGTTAGAATATATAAAATATATTAATTCGCGTGTCGCCGATGTTAAAAATTCTGGATATCATTGTAAAAACAGTGATGGATTAATGGCAAGTCTGTTTTTGATGAACTTTATACCTAAAAAATATAGGAAAAATTGGAGTCATTTTGATATTAGAATGTCAAACTATAACAATAATGTTAATATAGCCGACGGATTCGCAACATTCTATTCAATTATAAAAAATATATAATACATATCTTCTATATCTTACATACAACCATATAGAATCTTATTAATCTTCTTTTTTTCTTCGGGATGCTCAAGAATTGCGAATAATTCTTCTTCATTCAAGAGATTGAGAAGATAGATACGCATTCTAGGAACATTTTTTTCATTTTGCCATTCTTTAGCGATAATCCTTATAATCTCGGGTGCTTTAAGTTCGGGATAAATCGCCTTAATCCTGTGGAAATTGTTCTTGATATAGATGTTATACTTAGTAAGTGTCTTTTTCTTCTTGAAACATTTGTCAATATTGATTTTCATATCAATAAACTCATTGTTAAACTTGGCAACACAATTGACAATCATTACTAATAAAGTTCGGTTAAAGTAGTCTTGTAATATGTAAGAGCTTCAGGAACTGTTTACTCGGTATTAACTGTTCTTATTCGGTTTGTGTAAAAGCGACTTTGGTAGTAATAATAGGAATACTATTTGGTGTCAATTTTTATCCAAAAAATATAAAAATATAACAAATGTATTCTACCTATTATTTAGTTGAGCAAATAAATCTTCTATACTAAGATTTTCTTTTTTAGGCGATGTCTTAGGCGATGATATAAGATTCTAAATTTTTTCATTAGCAAATTGCTTCACTTATCATTTTACAATGAATGATTATCCAAGTGTGTAGAAGGGTGGAAGATCGAAAGATGCCTTAGGCGATACCTTAGGCGATGTCTTAGGCGATACCTTAGGTGATGTCTTAGGCGATACCTTAGGCGATACCTTAGGCGATACCTTAGGCGAAGAAGACTTATGCGAAAAAGACTTAGGCGAAGAAGACTTAGGCGAAGAAGACTTAGGAGATGTCTTAGGCGATACCTTAGGTGATGTCTTATAAAATTGGATTTTATCAGCTAAATTTTTTTCATTTGCGTATTGTATCATTTTCCATTTTAAATTAACATTATCCATAAATGCCTTCGCATCTATATCTTTAACAAACTTTATAAAATATGTTATCTCTTTTTCTAAATCTAATAGATTATCAATAAGTTTTTTGTGAGCGCTGGCAACATACGAAGATAAATTTATTTTATATGATGGTAAATCATATTCATATGTTTCATAATATTTAGTATATTGTTTAGCTATATAGTTTTCACTCATTATGTAAGTTATTTTATCTTCGTATCTAAACGCATAATTACCGTGTTTTATGTGATGTTGTTGCGAAGTTCTTAAAATTTTTAATAATTTATATGCTATATAATTATTATAATTTAAATTTCGTAAATCAATATTATATAAACTTTTGGAAGAAATATTATCCTTAATAAATTCTATATTACAATCTGGAAATCTATTTTTTATATCACTATAAATACTTCTATAATCTTTAAATAATTCTTCAAGTGTTTTATAAGGTAATATTTTACCTTTTAAACTTTTTTCAAATTCTTTTCTTTCTTTCGTATATAATATCTTTATCTCCTCTCTCTCTCTC
>SXGQ01841374.1_pt1 | contig 15871 bp, 11 predicted proteins | sample 3178371 | NCBI WGS metagenome assembly SXGQ01 (sample SAMN11356859, study PRJNA531348) | freshwater metagenome | isolation source: freshwater sample F1-20 | place: China: Fuxian Lake, Yuxi | collected 2017-12-25
GACGGCGAGCGCCAGCAGCGTGAGGCCGGCCAGCAGCGCGCATCCGAGCGTGAAGGCGCGGGCGGCCGTCATCAGCGGCCGAGTTCCTTGAGCAGGTCGCCGAGCGGGTTGCGCTTGCGCGGCGCCGGAGCCGCGCCGGGCGCGGGGTTCGGCGCCGCCTGCGGAGAGGCCTGGGGCGCGCCGCCTGCGGCGGCCTGAGGTCCGGCGCGGATCCGGTCCACCGCCGCCTGCAGTTTTTCCGCCAGGTCCGAGCGCACGTCGTTCAGCGAGCCGGTGATGTTCACGCCCGGGCCGTCGGTGAAGCCGTCGGCGGGCGAGGGCGCGGCGCCGAAGCCGAGCAAACGGAAGGATTCGGCGAACTCGCCGCCGCCGCGCAGCTGCGTCGTGAAATCCATGGGCCAGTCGGCGAACCCGAGGCGCGGGTCGACGCGGATGCCGCCCTTGGCCGTGAGCTGGAGCGCGGGGTTGCGGATGTCGGCCGCGTCGAGGCGGATCGTCCCGGAAGCCAGGCGCGAGGCTTTGATCGTCGCGGAGGAGTAGGCGAAGTCCGCGACCGCTTTCTGGAGTTTCGCCGCGGCCGTCATCGCCGCGCCGATCCGGGCCACCTTGGCGCCGTCCTCGTTGTTGGCGATCGCCCCGCCCAGGATCGCCAGGGCGCCGAGGAATTCCGTGGTCTCCGCCGTCTTGCTCGCGGACAGCGCGAGGGCGCTGTTCTTGTCGCCGAAGGCGCGCAGGCGGCCGCCTTTGGATTCCAGCGTCGTCTCGACCTGCAGGCGCCCGGGCAGTTCGCCGGGCGTGCCCGCGATGCTCGTCAGGGTCGCCGTGACGTCGGCCTTGCCCTCCGCGAAATCCTTCATCGCCGGCACGGCCGGCGCGACGGCCCCGAAGTCGAACTGCTTCAGCCCCACCGTGGCGGAAAGGGAATAGGGACCTTGGTTCAGGCCCGGCACGAAGCTCAGCTCGCCGCGCCCGTTCAGCTCGCCCTCGGCCAGCTGGCCGCCGAGCTGCGTCAGGCGCACGGAGCGCTCGTCGGCTTCGGCGCGAAGGCTGACCTGCCGGGCGCGGATGCCATAAGCCTTGGCCGTGCCGATGGTCAGCCGCAGCGAGCCCGCGTGGCCGGCCCAGAAAGGGGCGCGGTCCGGCGCCGGCGTCGGGACGGCCTCGGGCGTCTCGGTCGCGTCCGCCTTCGGGAGCAACGTGAGCACGTCGTCGACGTCAGCGCCGTCGACGTCGACGACGGCCTGCCAGTCGGTCTTGTCGCCGGCTGATTTCCGCACGAGGGTGAAGCGTCCGGAACTGACCGCCGAGGCCTGCACGCGGAGCGTGCCTTCGGCCTCGAGACCGTCAGCCGTCGGGGCGTAGCGTCCGCTCACGGCGGCCTGGGCGATCCGGCCTTCGCTCCGGCGCAGGCCCACGTCGCCGACCTGCAGCTCGACCTTGATCTCGCCGTTCCGGGCGCGTTCGGCGCTCGCCTGGTATCGGCCGCCCGTCACCATGTTCAACGGGCCCGCGAAAGGCTGTTCGGCGAGGGCGCCGAGGTCGCCCGAGAGCCTGAGCGTCGTCGCGGCTTCGCCGAGCCCGAGGCGGATGTCGCCGCCGGCCAGCAGGCGGCCGCGGCTCTTCAGTTCGGCCTTTTCGAAGCCGAGTACCGTCGTCTTCTCGCCGATGAGCAGGTCGAGCCCCGCGGTGAGGTCGCAGTCCTTCGCGTAGGGTTTGCCGGCCCAGCCGACGCTGGTGCCCGCGAAGGCGAGCGGGGTCCCTTCGGTGCGGACGAAGAGTCCTTCCCGATTGAAGCCCGCGACGACGTCGGCGCGCCTGAGGTCGCCGGCGAGCTTCAGCCCGGGCACGAGCGCGGCGAGCGACTCGAGCGGCAGGTCGCGAGCGGAGGCCTCGACGATCACGCCGGCGGGCCGCGTGCCGTCGAGCGGCAGCGGCTGGCGAAGCTTGAGCGCGAGGAGGTCCGCGCCCTCGCGGAAGATGCGGGCCGAGGCCGCGGTCACGACCGGCGCCCGCCCGGCGGCGCGGTCAAGGACCGCGTTGGCGCGCACGCGGATCCCTTGGAGCTTGGCGACGGGCAGGTCTTCCCAGTTGGGTTGCGAGGCGAGCTCGACGATGCCCAGGTCCACGTCGGCGACGACGGACCAGGCGCCGCCGGTCCCGGGGCGCAGCATCAGGGAGCCTTTGGCGATGTCGCCCGCCGCGCAGCTCAGGCTGAAGGGCGCGAGCGAGACCGCGCCGTCCGCCGACGCCACCGGCAGTTCGGCGTCGACCTCGCGCATCAGCGGCTGGCCGCCCCGGAACAAGGTCACGCCGCGCAGGCTGTGCGTGCGCACGCTTCGCACGTCCGGCTGGCCGCCTTTGAAGGACACGGAGGCTTCGCCGGTCCAGCGGCCCGCGGTGGCGATCAGCCCGGCCGGCGCGAGGAAGGGATTGAGCGCGGTCAGGTCCGCGTCCTCGGCCACGAGGCTCACCGTGGCTTCATCGGCGTTCTCCGGCAGGAGGCCGCCTTTCCAGGTCAGCGTCTGCGGGATCGCGATGCTCACGCCATGTCCTTTGACCGAGAGGCGATTGACGGCGAAGCCGCCGGCGGCGCTCTGCGCGTTGGCGGCCAGGCGCCATTCCGAACGTCCTCCTTTGGGCAGGGCGGGCGAGAGACCGCCGAGGTCAGGCCAGACCGCCTTCAAGTCGGCATCGGCCTGCCAGCGGACGCCCTCCAGTTCGCCTTTGGCGCCGCCGGTCACGCGGACCGCGGGCAGCTGGCTGGCCAGGATCCCGAAGCGTGTCGGATCGAGGTCGAGTTCCGCTTCCAGGGAGGTGCGCCCGGCGAGATGCTCGCCCTTGAGCGTCACGGCGGCGCGGCCGGCCGTGTCGCTCAGCCTGCCCGAAAGGCGCGTGCCGGGTTTGCCGGGGTTCGCGTCGGCTTCAAGCACGAGCGTGACCGAGCCGGCGGCCGCCGGACCGGCGTCCTTCGCCGTGAGCTCGAGGCGCAAAGTCGCGAGATCCGCCATGAGCGCGTCGACGCCCGTGCCCTCGGCGCCGAGCGGCCGCCGGAACGCGCCCTTGAGCGCGATCTCGCCGCGGGGGTCGGTCAGGTGCTTGCCGACGGTCACGCCAGGCCAGGCGAGGCCGGCGCGGAAATCCGCCTGGCCGTTCGAATCAAACACGTCGCCGCGCACGCTGAAGCGGACCAGCGTGCCGTCGGCGAGACGCACGCGCCCCGTGACCGCGTAAGGGCCGAGCACGAACGGCGGGAGGGTCGTCTTCGTCGCCTCGGCGGACTTGTTCTCGGTCGCGGGCGCGACGGACCGGCGGCCCGTGAGGTCGACCTCGAGCGTCTTGATCTCGAGGCTGCTCAGCGCGTAGGTGCCACGGGCGAGCGCGAAGAGCCCGGCTTCGCCTTTGACGGAGGCGACGGCGATCTTCGTGCCGTCGGCCAGGGTGAGGTCGACGCCTTCGGCGGAGAACCTGCCGTCGAGCGAGGCTTCGACGCGGGTGATGCCGCCCTTGATGCCGGCTTCGGCGAGGAGCGCTTTGACGCGGGCGCCGAGCGGTTCGGGACGCAGCTGGGATTCGACCCAGAAGAGAGTGGCCCCGAGGGCGACGGCGAGGATGCCGACGCTCCAGAGGGTAAAGCGGAGAACGCGGGACATGAGGGACGGGGGCTCATCTTGCCCGATGGATTTGCCCGGGCAACAAAAAGCCCGGTGGAATCGCTTCCACCGGGCGAAATCCCGAAGTTCGGGCGGGTCAGGCCTGCGGCGGCTGGCCGCCCTTGGGAGCCTTCGGCTTGCGGGCGGCGCCGGCCACCACCTTCTTCTGAAGGTAGATCGGCTTCGCGTCCTCGGCGTCGGCGCAGAATTGGACGTCGAAGTCGCGCAGCATCGCGGCCTTCGTCTGCCGGAGCATGCGGGAACGGCCGTAGCGCATCTCCTTCATCGCCATGACGGCGTCCTCGGCGAGCAGGTTCCGGAGGTATTCCACCTTCTGCTTCGCCCAGTCCGTCAGGTCAGAACGCTTGAGCAGCTCCTCGAATTCCTGCTTCGCCTCGGCGATCTTGCCGGCGCGGGCGAGCGCCTCGATGGCTTCGATCTTCTCCGAGATCAGGGCTTCGGACACGGCGGCCGCGACCGAGGTGTCGGGCGGCAGGACGGAGAAGGCCCTGAGGTCGGTCTCGGGCAGCCCGATGAGTTCGGGGCCGAACCGGACGACTTCGCCGTCCTTCGTGATGGCCTCGAAGTTGACGGCGGCGAGGGCGTCGGCCTTGGCGCCGGCGCCGATCTTCAGTTCGACCACCGCCACGAGGGAGGCGTCCCAGGGCAGGGTGCCGAGCTTGCGGCTGCGGGCGGCGCCTTCCTCGAGGAGTTCGCCGACCAGGCGGGCCTGCACGTCGCTGCCGCCTTGGACGCTCACCTTGACCTGACGCAGGAAGCTGTTGGAGATGATCGCGAACTGCTCCTCGAACGCTTCGTCGAGGTCGTCGGCCGTCTGGCCGAAGTTGGCGACGCCTTCGCCCGCGTCGGCCATGCCGGTCATGAGCGACTCGTTGAAGCCGTGGCCGAGGCCGACGGTGGAGGTGGTGACGCCGGCGCCGGCGGCCTTGGCGACCTGCGCGAAGATCTCGGACTCGTTGAGGAGTCCTTGGTTGGCCTGGCCGTCGCTGAGCAGGATGACGCGGGCGATGCGCTCCTTGCGGGTGAAAGGCGCGAGTTGTTTCACGCCCTCTTCCCAGCCGCCGAACAGGTTGGTGGAGCCGCGGGCGTCGATGGACTTGATACGGGCCGCCAGCGCTTCGCGGTCGGCCACGGCGGCCAGGGTCTGCACGACTTCGATGTGGTCGTCGAAGGCGATGACGGTGACGCGGTCATCCTCGCGGAGGCCGCGGACGATGCGCGCCGCGCTTTCGACGGCGGCCTCGATCGGGCGGCCGCCCATCGAGCCGGAACGGTCGATCACCAGGGCGAGGTCGAGGGGCGGGCGAGGGGTCTCGACGACTTCGGTGGGTTTGGCCGGAGCGACGATGCGGACGAGGACGTGCGTCGCGGCGGCGGCGGCGCGGAGGAAGCCCTTCTTCAGGGGCAGGATTTCGATCTTGGGTTGGTTCATGGGAGGAATCATCGCCCCCACTGTGAACCGGAATTCTTAAAATGTCAACACCGACACAGATACTATTTTGTCATTACTACCTAAAAGTTACTGTCATAATCATAAATACTTGTTCATCAACGATCTCTTGAAGTTTTCGGCGATTTCTAACAGTTCTTCTTTGGTCGGGTTCACGCGGCTATCGATATTGAAATGGGCTTCACACCAGTGGGTGAGGCGTAGTTTCGTCCATCTTTCGGTCTTGGGCTCATCGCCCCGCGAGGTCGGGTTGAAGGCTAGCAGTTGTTCGAAAAGGTTCCGGGCGGCGGGGGTCAGGTCTTCGCGGGCCATCTCCTTTTTTATCATCACGCGCAGGGCCTCCGCCGGGCTGTCGTCGGAGTCGGCGATCTGCCGGAACTGCTGGACGGTCGAGTAGCTGGTCTTGCGACTGAACTTAGGCGACGGCATGCCCGACCGGGGCACGACCCGGCGGGAAGGCATGACCGAGGAGTCCGGCGAGGGCATGAAATCGCCGATGGCCTCCGGCTCGGCCAGGCTGTCCGACTCGCTGCCGCGCGTGCGGAAGAAGAGCTTTTCCGCCTCGGTGGGCGTGGCTAATTCGTCGATCAGCTTGTTCAGCTGCGGGAGTTCGCGGTTGTCGTTGAGCAGGGTGCGGATCCGGTCGAGATCCCAGCCGCGTTCGGCCAGCAGGCGGGCCAGCAATAGCTGCCGGACCTGCCGCGGGCCGAAGAGCCGCTGGCGCTTGTCGTCGGGAGCCTGTTCGGGCCGCGACAGCAGTCCTTCGTATGCGTAGAAGCGGACCAGTCGCTCGGTCGAGCGATGCCGGTCCCCGTAGCCGAGGCCGGCCAGTTTTTCGGAGACGAACGCGGCCAGGTCTTCGGCCGTCCCTTGGAAGGTCTCGTCGTTCAGCCGGGCGGATAGTTTGAGCATGGCGTATTTATACATACATTCTGGTGTCAGCATTTCACCAAAGGCAACGCCTTTATTGCGCTAACTGTCAGCAAACTCCCCAAAAGAAGCAGGCCGTCCGGTATCGGACGGCCTGCGGGCCGGCTTCCCTGGGAGAGGGCCTCAGGCGTTGTGGTTGTAACCTTCTTCGCCGTGATCCGAGATGTCGAGGCCGCGGGCTTCCTCCTCTTCGGTCGGGCGCAGGCCGATGACGGCCTTCACGAGGTAGGCGAGGATCGCGGTGGCGACCAGGGAGAGCAGCAGGGTGATGCCGATCGCCTTGAACTGCTCGGTGAGCAGGGTCTTGCCGACGATGTCCTTCAGGTTGGTGTTCAGGTTGCCGTTGACGTCGGCGGTCGCGCAGACGCCCGTCATGATGGCACCCAAGGTGCCGCCCACGGCGTGCACTCCGAAGGTGTCGAGGGCGTCGTCGTAGCCGAGCTTGGACTTCAGGTAGACCACCGCGAAGAAGGGCACCACGCCGGCGAGCACGCCGATCAGGACGGCCGAGCTGGCGGTCACGAAGCCCGCGGCCGGGGTCACCACGACGAGGCCGGCGACGGCGCCCGAGCAGAGACCGAGGATGCTGGCGTGCTTGCGGAGGATCCATTCGAGGGCGCCCCACGTGAAGGCGGCGACGGCGGCGGCGAGCGTGGTGGTCATGAACGCCTGGGCGGCGACACCGTCGGCGGCGAGCGCTGAGCCGGCGTTGACACCGTACCAACCCACCCAGAGCATGCCGGTACCGATGGCGCAGAGCACCATGCTGTGAGGGGTCATGGCCTTCTTGCCGAAGCCGATGCGCGGTCCGAGGATGATGCAGAGCAGGAGCGCGGACCAGCCCGAGGTCATGTGGACGACCGTTCCGCCGGCGAAGTCGATCGCCTTGATGGAGGCCTTGGCGTTCCAGACGCCGTTCATCTCACCGGTGATGCCCCAGATGTGGTGGGCCATGGGGAAGTAGACGAGGAACATCCAGCCGAGCATGAAGAGCATGACCGCGGAGAACTTCATGCGTTCGGCGATGACGCCGACGATGAGGGCCGGGGTGATGATCGCGAACATCAGCTGGAACATCGAGAAGACGTTCTGGGAGATCCAGTAGGCGTAATCTCCGTTCGGCGCGGCGCCGACGCCGTTCAGGAAGAAGTATTCGCTGCCGCCGAAGAACTTGCCGAGGAAGGTGCCGTCGAAGCTCTTGCCGAAGACGAGGGAGTAACCCACGGCCCACCAGAGGATCGCCACCATGCCGGCCAGGCCGAAGCACTGCGCGACCACGGAGAGGACGTTCTTCGAGCGCACCAGGCCGCCGTAGAAGAGGAAGAGGCCGGGCAGCGTCATGAAGAGCACCAGCGCGGCGCACACCATGATGAAGGCGTTGTGACCGGGGCCCGCGGATGCGGCGATCGGACCTGCGGCGACCTTGTCGTCCCCGGCCTTGGGACCGGTGTTGTTGACGTAGGCTTCGAGGTCGGCCACGCGCTGGTCGAGCGCAGGAGCGACCGGAGCAGCTTTGGCTGCCTCGACTTTGGCGGGTTCAGCCGCCGGTGCGGGGGCGTTCTGCGCCGACGACAGGTAAGGCACTGCCGCCAGGGCGAGGATGGTGAGAGTTCGTAGCAGGGATTTCATGGCGAGAGGTCATTCGCAACCCCCGTGCCAACGCCCGGCTTTCGAACCGATGGGTTAAAAGTGCTTAAATTAAAGCGAAGCCCCGGCCGCCATCTGCCCGAAAAAAGGCAGAGCAGCGGATTAGGCCGCCGTAAACCAGCTTAATTGGCGTTGTAACCTTCTTCGCCGTGGTCGGCGATGTCGAGGCCCTGCGCTTCGGCTTCTTCCGTAGGGCGCAGTCCGATGGTCGCAGACACGATCTTCGCGATGATCCAGGTCATGGCCAGCGAGACCACGATGCAGAGCAGCATGGCCGTCAGCTGGCCCTTGAGCAGACCCTTGGCGATGAGCTTACCGCCGGCTTCGTTGACGGCGCCGTCCATCAGCAACGCGGTCGCGAGCGCGCCGATCGTCCCGCCGATGCCGTGGACGCCGAAGGTGTCGAGGGCGTCATCATAACCGAACTTCGGCTTGAGGACGGAGCAGGCCCAATAAGAGATGCCGCCCGCGAGGAGGCCAATGAGCACGGCCGACCCCCCTGAGACGAAGCCCGCGGCGTTGGTCACGGTGGCCAGGCCCGCGATCGCGCCCGAGCAGAGACCGAGCACCGAGATCTTGCCGCGGTGGAGCTTTTCGACGAGCGCCCACGTCATCGTGGCCGTGGCGGCGCCCAGGGTGGTGGTGAGGAAGGCCTGCAGGGCGACGCCGTCGGCGGCGAGGGCCGAACCGGCGTTGAAGCCATACCAGCCGGCCCAGAGCAGGCCGGTGCCGATGACGCAAAGGACCATGCTGTGAGGAGGCATCGCGCGCTTGCCGAAGCCGGCGCGCGGGCCGACGAGCAAGCAGAGGAGCAGGGCCGACCAGCCCGAGGTCATGTGCACGACGATGCCGCCGGCGAAGTCCGCGGCCTTGAAGGCGGCGTCGCCGTTGGCGATGCCGGAGAAGTCGCCGGTGGCGCCCCAGACGGCGTGCGCGATGGGATAATAGACGCCGATCGTCCAGAGGAAGGAGAAGAGCAGCACCGCGGAGAACTTCATCCGCTCGGCGACGGCGCCTATGATGAGCGCGGGAGTGATCGCCGCGAACATGGCCTGGAAGAGGGCGAAGGTCGCCGAGGAGATGCCGGCCGCGTAAGCGGCGTCCGGCGTGAAGCCGAGGCCGGCGAAGCCGAGGTGCTCGCTGCCGCCGAAGAGGTGCCCGAGGAAACCACCCGAGAAGTTCTTGCCGAACACGAGGCTGTAGCCGAACGCCCACCACATGAGGATGCCCATGGCGGTGAGGGCCAGGCACTGGGCCGCGATCGAGAGCACGTTCTTGCCGCGGACCAGGCCTCCGTAGAAAAGAAAGAGTCCGGGAATGCACATCATCAGCACCAAGGCGGTGCTGATCAGGACCCAGACGTTGTCGGCGGCATTGGGAACAGGAGCGGCAGAAATAAGCATGTTGCGGTTTATTAAGCAAAAATCGTGCCATAAAATCACCAGCACTTGCTACCCGCTTGCAATTGGAGTCTTTTTTGGGATAATTAAATTTTCAACACAATGAATAGGCTGCACAAAGTTGAGCAAATCGGCTTAACATGCTCATTATTACTCATCTCTTCGGACGCACTCGGACAGTCTCAGCCTAAGCCGTGGTTGTTGATGGCCGATACGCAGCATCGGGACGCCGATGTCATCTCCCACGCGAGCGGCGTGACGGGTTCCTTTGGGCGTTCCCGTTCCGGCGCTGAACTGATCTACCAGACCGACGACCGGGCCATCGACCTGGAGTGGTATCGTTACTCGCATGATTTCAGCGGCGCCGTCGCCGGGACTGATCGCTCCTATGGTGATACGCAGGATCTGATGCTGTCCGGCTTCCGCCAATGGAAGCTGTCCGACAAATATGCCGGCCAGCTCATCTACGGCCTTGAGCTCGCCGCCGAGGAATCGGTCGGCCTCGCTGATGGTTTCCGCTGGGGTCTGGGCGGAGCGCTGCGCTGGCAGCCGGACGCCGAGACCGATGTCGCCCTTGGTCTGATGTTCCAGGACCGTTTCGAGAATTCGATCCTGCCGGTCCCTTACGTGAAGGCCCTCTGGCGTCCGTGCCGCTATGCCGAAGTCGAACTCCGCGCGACCGGCCTGCAGAACGGCGTCATCTTCCGCGGCTTCCCCACGGGCGAGCGTGCGACGACGCTGGACCTGTCGGTGGCCTACGAGACCCTCAATTTCCGTCTGGCTGACGCTGCCTACGGCAGCCGGGCCGTGGTCGTCGGGGAAGTGCCGATCCGCCTCGGCGTCACGCAGTTCCTCGAGGCTTCCGGCACCTGGTTCGTCCGCGCGCAGTTCGAGTGGGTGCCTTTCGCCCGGCATAGCTTCAAGCACGACGGCGAGACGCAAGCCGCCTTCCAGCCGGGCGCGACCTGGGGTCTGGGCGGACGCTTGGGCGCCCGCTTCTGATCAGAGCTGCCGCGAGGCCAGCGCCTCGTCGCGTCGGCGGATCGCCAGCTCGAGGTCATGGGTGCGGAGCGACCGGCGGACGCGGCGCTTGGTGAAGTCCGCGAGGTGCTCGGTGTAGTGCAGCCACCAGGTCCCGTTGTTGTTCCAGAGGTGGTGCAGCGGGTTGGCCTCGCTGACGCGGATGGACAGCTTGGGGGCGGCGGGACGGACGGCGGTGTCTTGGGTGTTGATCATGGTGGGCGGCGGTGAAGGGGGTCGCGCAGCACGATCAATCCGCAGGGGACTGTTTTTTAGCCTTTCGGCTCTCATCTCGGCGCCTTGCGGCTCCGATGACCACCGTGACCCATGGAGGGCTCGGTTGGTGCAGGTTCGGCTTTCGCCCTTCCTGCTCGTGATGCGACTATTGAATGAACTGACGCCAATATGGGCGGCCGGCCGCCGGAAGGCAAGCGGGACCTGCGTTGCAGAGTGTCATAAGAAAAGGGCCTGCGGCCGGGCGGGCGGCGCTTGCAGGCCTCCGGACGGCCGCCATGCTGGTTTCCGATGGGCTTCTTCCGCTTCCGCAAAATCATCCCGCTCGGGAAGTTCCTCCGGATCAACGTCTCGAAGACGGGGGCCTCGCTTTCGGTCGGTCGTCCGGGCGCGACCGTGAACGTGCGCAAGGATCGCGTCGACGGCACGGTCGGGATTCCCGGCAGCGGACTCTCCTACAAGGAGCGGCTGTCGAACCGCGGGTGCGCTTCAGCGCTGGTGATCGCGCTCGCGCTGGCTTCGTCGCTCGCCGCCGCCGTCGCCTGCGCGCGTTGAACGCGGCCGCGCGACGAGGCTGGCGCGACGTCGGCGATCTTCGCCGCAAGTGCCCGGGAAAGGACTCGAACCTTCATGCCTTTAGAGGGCGGCGGATTTTGAGTCCGCTGCGGCTGCCATTTCGCCACCCGGGCGGATTGCGGACATGCATTCACTCCGCGCGCATCGGCCTGCGCAAGAAAAACCGTGCCTGTCGGCGCGCGATGCGTGGCGCGCGCGGACGCGACCAACAAAAAAGGCGCTCCTTGCGGAGCGCCTTTTGGCGAGCATCTCGCGAGAGATTACTTGGCGCCGAGGATCGCGTCCTTGGCGGCCTTGGCCACGCGGAACTTCACGACCTTCTTGGCCTTGATCTGGATGGTTTCGCCGGTGGCCGGGTTGCGACCGAGGCGAGCCTTGCGATGGACGAGGACGAGCTTGCCGAGGCCGGGGAGCGTGAAGGAGTTCTTCGCGTTCTTGTAGGCGAGGTTGGCGATGATCTCGAGGATCGCGGTGGCCTGCTTCTTGCTGATTTCAGCTTTTTCGGCGATGGCACCGGCGATTTGGGACTTGGTGAGGGCTTTGGACATGTGGGTTGTGGGTTGGTTGTGCAGTGATGCGGGTGTATTAAGTATCGAACCGTGCGCTGAAAACCAGCGAAAAATAAGGGCAGGGCGAAGGTTTCTTCCGGGACCCGCTCCCTGGTGAAAAATCTTTTGCATGCGTCCGCCTTCCGACTTAGGTGTCTGGCACACCCCCAACCATGAGACTCCGCCCCGCCGCCGCCCTCCTGTCCTCGCTTCTGCTCGGGATGACTTCCGCCTTCGCTCAGGACGCGGTCGTCTCCCTGGAGCCCGCCTTCCCGGACATGAAGTTCAGCCTCCCCGTCGCGATCGCGCCTCTGCCCGGAAGCAAGGACGTGGTCTTCGTCATCGAGAAAGGCGATCCGGTCCCTGGTAGTTCCACGGACAAGACCAAGAAGAAGGGGGGAGACTTCCTCGGCGGTAAGGTCCAGATGATCTCGGGTCTGGCCGCGGGCAAGCCGGTCAAGACGGAGGTCTTCCAACTCAACCCCAAGGACGGTAAGTTCGACGCTGCGGGCGAGTGCGGCTTCCTCGGTTTCGCCGTCCATCCCAAGTACAAAGAAAATAAGCAAGTCTTTGTATATTATAGTCTTAGGATTGAAGGAAAGCTCTACCAGCGCGTCTCTCGTTTCCTGCTTTCGAGCGTATCGCCCTTCAAGGTGGACCCCCAGTCTGAGCAGCCGTTCATCACCCAGCTCGACCCGGCGGCCAATCATAACGGCGGCGACCTGCACTTCGGTCCGGACGGCTACCTCTATATCAGCTGCGGCGACGGCGGTTCCGGCGGCGACGCCTTCGATACCGCGGGTTATATCAACAAGGGGTTCCATGCCGCGGTCTACCGGATCGACGTCGATAAGAAGGAAGGCAACCCCGCCCCCAACCCCCATGATTCGGTCGTGACCGACGCCAAGGGGCAGGCCCTCTACGCCGTCCCCGCCGATAACCCCTTCCTCAAGGCCACCTCCCACCGCGGACGCCCCGTCGAGCCCGCCTCGGTCCGGACCGAGACCTGGGCCACCGGCCTGCGTAACGCCTGGCGCTTCTCCTTCGACCCCCGGACCGGCGCCTGCTTCGCCGGCGACGTCGGCCAGGGTCTTTACGAAGAAATCGACATCCTGGTGGCCGGCGGCGACTACGGCTGGCACGACGTCGAGGGGTTCCACCTCTTCAACCAGAAGGACTCCGGGGGCAAGAAGGCCAAGCCCGCCCTCGCCCCGGCTTCCGACTTCAAGGCTCCGATCCACGAGTATGACCGCAAGCTCGGCAACTCCGTGACCGGCGGCGTCGTCTGCCGCGGCGAACGTGTCCCGGCCATCGCCGGCGCCTACGTCTTCGGCGACTTCGCCTCGGGCCGAATCTTCTCGCTCCATGAGCGCGGCGGCCGTTGGGAATCCCGTGAGATCGCCCGCGACGCCACCGTCGCCGGTTTCGGCCACGACCCCAGCAACGGCGACGTGCTCGTCGCTTCGCTCACCGGCCAGGTGAAGCGCATCGTCCGCAAGTAAGCCGATGCTCTCCCGCCGTTCGCTGCTGGGCCTTTCCGGTTCGCTGATGGCGGGAGCCATGCTCCGGCCCTTGCTCGCGGCGTCGCCCACGCCGGCGTCGCCCGCCTTCAGCCTCTTCACGAAGCACCTCGTCGGCCTGCCTTACGACCAGCTCGCGCAGACGGTCGCGGAACTGGGCTTCAAGGGCGTCGAAGCCCCCGTCCGCAAAGGCGGACACGTCGAGCCCGCGCGCGTCGAAGAAGACCTGCCGAAGCTCGTCGAGGCTTTCAAGAAATGCGGCGTGGCGATCACGCTGATGACCACCGACATCAACTCGGTCAACGCGGCCGACCGGACGGAGAAGGTGCTCCGCACCGGCGCGGCGCTCGGCATTCCGAGCTACCGCATGAAGTGGTACGCTTACGCCGCCGGCAAATCGCCGTGGGCCCAGCTCGATGAGATCAAGCCGCAGCTCCGCGACCTCGTCGCGCTCAGCCGCGAAGCCCGCATCCTGCCCGGCTACCAGAATCATTCCGGAGCGAAGTATGTCGGCGCGGGCGTCTGGGACATGGCGATGCTGATGAAAGATTACCGCCCCGACGAACTGTCCTGGAACTTCGACTTCTTCCATGCGATGGTCGAGGGAGGGCTTTCCTGGCCCAACGAACTCGCGTTGGCCCGGGACCATATCTCGATGGTCTATTTCAAGAGTTTCCAGTGGCAGGGCAGGGTGCCGGTCGGTTGTCCGTTGTCCGAGGGGACGGTCGGCAAGGACGCCGTCGGGCTTCTCCGCAAATCCGGCTACGCCGGGCCGGTCTGCCTGCATGTCGAATACCTGAAGGGAAAGGTCACGGAGCCGGGCGCCTTGAAGGAAGCCGTCGAGGCGACGCGCAAGGATTTCGCCACGCTCCGTCAGTGGTGGGCCTGAACTGAGGCAGGGAAGGGGGCTTCCGAAAAGATAGGCTGGAACTTGCGGCCCTTGGGGATGTAGAAACCTTCATCCCCATGCTCCCCCGTACCGCGTTTTTCCTTCTGGCCGCCGCGTCCCTCGTGGCCGCCCCTAAGAGCTCCCCCAAGGCCGCTCCGGCCGCCAAGCTTCCGGCGCCTGAGCCTTACCAGCCTTCCGAGGGTGGTTCCCTTCCGGCCGGCCTCTTCCAGCTGCCCGAAGGCCTCGAGGTCACGCTCTGGGCCCGTTCGCCCATGCTGGCCAACCCGACCAACATCGACTTCGACGCCCAAGGCCGCCTCTGGGTCAACGAAGGCGTCAATTACCGCACCTATAACAAGGGCGGCAAGCGTCGCCCCGAGGGCGACCGCGTGATCGTGCTCAGCGACACCAAGGGCCAGGGCTTCGCCGATTCCGTCCAGACTTTCGTGCAGAACCCCGACTGGACCTCGCCGCTCGGCATCGCCGTCATCGACAACGTCGTCTACGTCTCGCATGCCCCGACCATCACGAAGTACACCGACGTGAACCGCGACGGCAAGTTCGACGCCGCGGTCGACAAGCAGGAGACCTTCCTCACCGGCTTCGGCGGCCAGGACCATGACCACTCGCTCCACGCCGTGGTCGCAGGTCCGGACGGCAAGCTGTACATCAACTCCGGCAACTGCGGCGCGGTCGTGACCGACAAGTCGGGCAAGACCTTCCGCGTCACCAGCGGTTACGTCGACGAACGCGGCGGCAAGTGGCCCTTCGACGCCCGCGCCAACATCGGCGCGAAGAGCGACGACGGCTTCGTCTGGTCCTCGGGTTTCTCCGGCCGCCTCAACGCCGACGGCACCGGCCTCGAGATCCTCGGCAACGGCTACCGCAACAGCTTCGAGAGCTTCCCGTCCTCCCTCGGCGACCTCTTCCAGGGTGACAACGACGACTCTCAGAGCTGCCGCACTTCCTTCATCCTCGAATACGGTTCCGCCGGTTACACCACGCCGACCGGAGCGGGCTACGGTTCCGTCAGGCGTCCCGGTCAGTCCATGCCGCGCGCCCACTGGCGGCAGGACGATCCCGATACGATGGACGTCGGCGACGTCTACGGTGGCGGCTCGCCCACCGGGATCACCGTCTATGAGAACGGCGCGCTCGGCGACGCCTGGGCCGGCACGCTCCTTAACTGCGAACCTTCGCGCAACACGGTCCTCGCCTACAAGCTCACCCCGCAGAAGGGCACCTACGCCCTCAACGAATCCACGCGCAAGGATCTCATCACCTCCAACCCGGCCCGTGAGTTCGTCGGCACCGACTTCAAGAAGATCTCCCCCGAGGAGGCCGCCAAGCCCAACGAACGCATCCTCTTCCGCCCGTCCGACGTCGCCGTCGGTCCCGATGGCGCCATCTATGTCGCCGACTGGTATGACTCCCGCGTCGGCGGACACCAGACCCTCGACGACACCTGCACCGGCGCGATCTACCGCATCGCGCCCAAGGGATTCAAGTCCGTCGTCCCGAAGATCGACGTCTCCACGCCCGAAGGCGCCGCCGCCGTGCTGCGTAACCCGGCCGTCAACGTCCGCCACCTCGGCTTCAACGCGCTCAAGGGTTTCGGCGCCAAGTCCCTGCCGGCCGTCTCGGAGATCCTCCGCGACGCCAATCCTTATGTCGCCGCCCGCGGCGTCTGGCTCCTGCCTCATCTCGGCGAGGAGGGCGTCGCCCGCACGAAGGCCTTGCTCAAGGACCCGAATCCCTCGCTGCGCCGCCTGGCCTTCCAGTCGCTGCGCCGCGCCGGACATGACACCCTCGGCGTCGCGGCCGAACTGGCCAAGGACGCCGATGTCGCCGTCCGTCGCGACGTGGCCACCTCGCTCCACGCCGCGCCGGCCGACAAGGCCGTGCCGATCCTGATCGAGCTCGCCCGTCGTCTCGACGTCTCCGACAAGAATTCCGTCGCCGCCTTCGGCATCGGCTCCGCCAACA
>SXGQ01298283.1_pt1 | contig 15869 bp, 12 predicted proteins | sample 3178371 | NCBI WGS metagenome assembly SXGQ01 (sample SAMN11356859, study PRJNA531348) | freshwater metagenome | isolation source: freshwater sample F1-20 | place: China: Fuxian Lake, Yuxi | collected 2017-12-25
GTCGCGCGAGCGGCCGCGCGGCGACAGATTCGCCCCGCACCGCAAGCGACCCGAACCTCGACCGCGTGTATCCGCCCGCGAGATTTCCGTGGCGCTTCGTGCTCGTTGTGATCGGCATCGGCACCGCCATCTTGCTCATCCTGCACATCATGGGCGACCCGATGCCCGAGCGCGGCATCGACGGGCTCATCAACGCCGGCTCGTGCGTCGACATCGATCAACTCGGCGCTGCGTACGAAGTGCCGTGCAGCGGACCGCACCAGGCGGTCGCGCGCGAACTCGTGCCGTTTGATTCGCCATGTGACAGCGACACCACGCAGGCCCGCGACCGCCAAGGCATGGGCACGGTCTGCATCGAGCCGTAGCCAGTGGCCTAACGAAAGGCGCGCGCCAGGTCAGGGGTGACGAGTACTTTCAAGTTCGGGTGAGTTTGCAGTACTGAAGCCGGACAATCAACAGATTGGGGCTCTCGAAAGGCTCGGCGCAGAGCCTCAAATTTGGCATTGCCGATTGCCAGCAGCAGGATTTCTTGGGCGCCCATGATGTCCGCCAAGCCTTGTGTGACTGCGGTCGTCGGCATCTCTACTCCGCTCCACGCTTCATGTGCCATGTCTTGAAGTGTCGTTTCGGAGAGCGAGACGATGCGCGTTCGACTCCCAAACAGGGATCCGGGCTCGTTGAATCCAATGTGACCGTTTCGGCCGATACCGAGCACCTGCAATTGAACGGGTTCGTCTGCGACGATTTGCCCGAACTGCCCAATCGTTTCGGGATCTTGCGGGTCATTCGACGGTGGGATGATGAGGTTGACTGCATCTCGTGGCAATCCCCCAAAGAGCGTGTTGCGCAGTTCTTCTTCGAACCGCCGCGAATGGCTTGGCGGCAACCCGATGTACTCGTCGAGCATGACCCAGACCGCACTGCAGAGGTTGATTTCTTTTTCTGCGTGCAGAGCCCGAAGGATTTCGTACGTGAGTCGAGGAGACTTCCCGGTTGCGAGCCCGATACGGGGTACTAGCGACGTTGCACCAAGGACTGCGGTAAAGCGCCGAGCTGCGGCGTGCGCGAGGTCACCCTCGTCTCCAATGAAGAGCTCCAATGGGTTCTGACCGCCTCGGTTAATTCGTCAAGTCTCTTGACAATAATCAAGAGCTCCCACTAGTGTCAAGCGACGATGGCCTTCGAAGAATCAGTGCTGCTCAGTTCTGGTCTGAAACAATCCACCCGAACGGAATTGGCGGTTTTGCGAGCCATCTGGTTCGGCGGTGCGGAAACTCGTGCGCAGATCGGCGCCCAAACGGGATTATCGCGCCCCACGGTGATTGCTGCCCTCAATGCACTTCGAAGCCAAAAACTCATTCGAAGTGAACGCCGAAAAGCTGGGTCGTTAGGGCGCGACCCGGAGCTGCTCTCGATCGACCCGCGAGCGGTTGTCGGTCTTGGTGTTGATGTGGGCGGCACCAAGACATCGGCTGCGATTGTCGATCTTCTTGGCGAAATCATCGCCGAATCGACGATTCCCACGGTCCGTGGCGAGCCTGGCGAACTCATCGCATCTATAGCAACAATGAGGGACCAATTGCTTGCCAGCGCGGGCTTGGAGTCACGAAAGGTACCTTTTGCCGCAATCGGCATGCCGGGTGTATTGCAAGATGACGGTCGACTTCTACACACCGGCACGCTTACCGGCCTCGACACTGCGGATGTTCGAGGACTCTTCGTTGAGCAGTTGGGTTGCGAGGTTCACATTGAGAATGACGTGAACATGGCCGCCTACGGGGAACTCCTCAACGCTCAGAGTTTCTCGGTGGGCACCAGAGTGCTCATTTCTGTGGGTACGGGACTCGGCATGGGAATTGTCCACGGAGGAGAAGTAATCCGCGGATCAACGGGTCACGCCGGAGAGATCGCCTTCTTACCAATCTCCGAAGACCTACAAAGCCCAGAGGCAAAACAACACGGTGCTGCCGAGCTCGTGGTATGCGGTCCGAAGTTCGAAAGTCGCTACATGGCACTCTCGGGTCGTCGGCTCTCCTCGGAGCGGATTCTTCAGTCGTATCTCGATGAAGACCCACATGCCGCAACGGCTGTTGAGGAGATTGCCTTTCAGCTTGCGAGGGTCGTCGTGTCAGTCGCCGTCACGCTTGATCCCGAAGTCATCGTCATGACAGGCGGACTCGGTTCCAATTCGATACTGCTTGACCCGCTTAGACGGGCAGTCGAAGCGATTTCGCCGCTGACAGTAAAGCTCGAGTTGGCGAGATTCGGCACCCGGGCGGGATTGGTCGGGGCAACAACATACGCACAGCGTCACCTGCAGAAAGCAATCACTTCAGGCGCATGAGTCGACCAGGCGTACCAGCATGTCTCGGCGGCGCGCCGGTGCGAACTGCCCCGTACCCCGCGTGGCCTCACGCGACGAATCGGGAACGCGAGCTACTTCTTGAGGTGCTCGACAGTCGCAAGTGGTGGGCGACTCAAGGCACGAAGGTGCGTGAGTTCGAGCGACGCTGGGCCGAATTCAATAAAGTGCCCGGCGCGATAGCGGTCACGAACGGCTCGCACACACTTGAAATCGCGTTGCTCGCCGCTGGTGTCGGCGAGGGCGACGAGGTTCTGGTCCCGAACTGGACGTTCGTCGCCACCGCCGCCGCGGTGTTGATGGTGCAGGCGCGACCAGTTCTCGTCGACGTCGACCGGAACACCGGTTGCATTGATCCGCACAAGGCGCGCCAAGCAGTGACGCCAGCAACGAGGGCAATCATTCCCGTGCACATAGCAGGGAGTGTTGCCGATATGGATGCCATCAATGACTTGGCACGACAACATGGCCTAGCCGTGATAGAGGACTGTGCGCATGCGCATGGTTCGACATGGAAGGGACTCGCCGCCGGATCCCTTGGTGATGCCGGTTCATTCTCATTTCAGTCCTCGAAGTTGATGACAGGAGGAGAAGGTGGCGCAGTTATCAGCAAGAGCGCTGATTTCCTCGCGCGCGCACGATCGATTTCCGACTGCGGGCGACGGCCAGGGGAGTGGTTCTACTCGCACTACACGCTCGGCGGCAACTATCGCATGACCGAATGGCAAGGTGCCGTACTGCTCGCGCAACTTGAGCGCTTTCCAGCGCAGCAGAAGAACAGGGCAAGCAATGCCGATTTCCTGAACGAGCGTCTTGCCCAGATACCGGGTGTTCATCCGCAGGGTCGCGATAGCCGCTGCACTTCGCAAGGTAATTATTGTTACGTCGTTCGAATCGACGAGGAAGAGTTCGGTGTGTCTCGCAATCGAACTCGCGAGGCACTTCTCGCAGAGGGAATGTCCCTGACCATGGCGTACCCGGCACTGTCGACCCTCGACTTGTTCACCGACCCGAAGGGATTCGCGCCGCGATTCAAGAGCCGAGTCGGAATGCAGGAATTTGCAAAAGCGGATCTCGCGGTGAGTAGAGAACTAGCGAACACCACTCTGTGGTTCAATACCGCGACACTGATGGCAACACAAGATGATGCCGCCGATGTCGTGAGAGCAATGGAGAAGATTTATTCGCACCGAGACGCATTGAAGGCGGGAGTTTCGTGAGCGAAGTCGTCATCGGTTCGCCGTTCACTCTCATTGAGGACTCTGCAGTCGAAGTTCTCAGGTCGCTCGGCGATTACACCGTCGCCGCGCACGAGCCTCCGTGGTCGAGCATTGCGAACCAGGTGCCTGTACCAATGCGTCTCGTAATGGGCTGGGAGATGGAACTTGCAAAGCTTGAAGCAATGGCCGCCGAGGGGTGCCCGGGCGCGACCGTCGTCGGTTTTGGCGGTGGTACAGCGCTCGATACCGCGAAGTTCCTGTCGTGGAAGTCGTCGACTCCGCTCGTGCAGATACCGACTATCACTTCGGTTGACGCTGGTTTCACTGATGCAATTGGTGTTCGTGTGGAGGGAAAAGTCCGCTACATCGGCAAGCTGGCACCGAAGAAAGTAGTGCTTGATCTCTCGATCGTCGGCGCGGCGCCGAAACGACTCAACAGAGCCGGAATCGGCGACGTGCTGTCCTGCCACACGGGGTTGTGGGATTGGAAACTTGCCGTCCAGCACGGGCAAGGGCACCCCTGGCGCGACGACCTCGCGGCGCTCGGTCGCCAGTTGCTCGACGCTTTGTTTGCAGCCGGACCGCACTTCGAGACAGTAGACGCCGACGCCATCCGCCTCCTGGCGAAGTCATATCAGCTGATTGGTGCGGCTTGTGCCGAGGCTCGACACTCTCGGTTTGAGGAGGGCGCAGAGCACTTCTGGGCTTACGCCTACGAGCACCTCACCGGCGCTCATCCGGTTCACGGCGAAATCATCTCGTTTGCGACCGTGCTTATGAGTTACATCCAAGGGAACGACGCGGAACGTGTCCGCGATTTCGTCAATCAATGTCAGGTACAGGCCAGTCCTGAGAGTCTCGAAATCAGTCGCCGCGACTTTGATCGCACGTTTGCGTCGTTGAAGGAATATGTGCGGCGCGAAAACCTCGATTACAGCGTGATCGACGTCGTCGACTGGGATTCGCGAAAGCTTGATGACGCGTGGGACTTTGTGCAAGGCATCAAAACCGTCGATGTTCCCCCGCCGGTTCGCTGAAACCAGATGACCTCGCGTGGTGTTGCCATCATCGGCTATGGATGGGCGGCGCGCATGCACGCACGCGCCTGCCTGGCCCTCAAGCTGCCCATCGCGGGTGTCGTCGGTCCGAATTCGGAGAAACGAGACGCCTTTGCGAAGGAATTCGGCTCGTCGGAGTCCGTCGAAGAGATCGGTGCCTTGTTGCAGCGTCTCAAGCCCCAGCTCGTAGTGGTGGCGAGTCCGAATAGCGACCATTTTTCGCATGCCAGTGAGTCCATGCGCGCCGGGGTGAGCGTGCTCATCGAGAAGCCGGTCACCGCGAACCTTGCGGATGCCGTGTCTCTCACTCGTCTCGCCAGAGAGCATCGTGTCGTTGCGGCGGTGGGTCACATGTGGCGCTATCACGACGATGTGATTGCGCTTCGCGAGCGAATCGCGCTAGGGGAATTCGGTGCAATCGTCAGAACTCACGGATTCGGAGTGCACGCAAAGTGGGGTCCTTCGGGCTGGTTCACAGAGATGCGGAGGTCGGGTGGTGGAGCGCTGATCGACATGGGCATCCACGCGATTGACACGGCGAGGTACCTGCTTGGCGATCCTCTGCCGTCACGTGTGCAGGCGAGCATCGGTGTCGGGGTATTCCGTCCCGGGCTGGAAGTCGATGATGACGGGCTCGTCATCATCGATTGGAACAACGGCGCCCGTTCGCTCATTGAGTTTGGATGGTGGCAACCACGACTCGGCGGCCTGGAGGCAGAAACCGAAGTTGTGGGCACAAGTGGCTCTGCACAGATTTGGCCTGAATTTAGAACATTTGACAAGAACTACGAGCACTGCTCACTGGAAATGTATCGACGCCAACTCGAGGATGTCGTGTCGTGTCTCGATTCGGGTCGCAGTCCGCAGGCCTCGATTGACGTTGGTGTCACTGCTCTGCAAATTGTGTGCGAGGCCTATGAGGCGGCACGAGTCACCTACCAGCCCACCAAACACATCAAGACATGGGAGCCCCAATGGCGCGAATCGAACTAGAACGAATCACGCGACATTTCGAGGGCAATCCCTCGCCGGCAGTGAGCGACTTGACCCTGAACATCGAAGACGGCGAATTCCTCGTACTGGTAGGGCCGTCAGGCTGCGGTAAGTCGACGATCTTGCGCTCAATCGCCGGGCTCGAGACAGTCGACAGTGGCACCATCAGGATTGGTGACCGTGACGTGACGAATCTCCCGCCGCGAAAGCGCGACATCGCAATGATTTTCCAGAACTACGCGCTTTATCCGCATTTGGATGTCGCGGAGAACATCGGCTTTCATCTGAAGCTGAAGAAAACTGCGAAGACCGAGTTGGCCTCGAGGGTCCAAGCCGCAGCAGCCACATTGGAACTCTCCGATCTTCTGAAGCGAAAGCCCGGCAAGTTGTCGGGAGGCCAGCGCCAGAGAGTTGCCATGGGTCGGGCAATCGTTCGAGAACCGAGTGTCTTTCTCATGGACGAACCACTCTCGAACCTTGATGCAAAACTCCGATTGGAAATGCGCACAGAGATAGTCGCGCTGCAGCGTCGACTCGGAACAACCACCGTGTACGTCACCCACGATCAAGTAGAAGCGATGACCATGGGTACGAAAGTTGCGGTGCTGAAAGATGGCGTCCTGCAACAATGTGCGAGCCCAGAGGATCTCTACTCTCAACCCGCGAATGTCTTCGTGGCGCGATTTCTCGGTTCGCCGCCAATGAACCTGATCACCATCGGACCCGAAGCCCTCACCCAAGGCAGCTTCGTCTTCGGGGATCGCCGTTTCACGGCGAGCGGGCAGCAGTCGGTTCGCGGCACATTGCTGGGTGCTCGGCCGGAGGACCTGGAACTTGTTGCAGATGACGCGAGTTCGGCATGCGTGACCATCTGCGAGAATCTGGGTTTTGAGAGTCTGGTGCACGTCGCCTTAGACGGCAAGGGGTTGGGGGCCAACCAGTTGGTCGTGCGGGAGTCTGGCGCCCCACGACGAGGCATCGGCGCTCGCGTCGCCATCAGGGTGAGGCCAGACAGGCAACTGCACATCTTTGACCCGGAGACCGGGCTACGAATCGGCAGCACTTCGTCGAGCTGACCAGCGGCACGAAACGGGCCCTCTTCCGAGCACTTTGCGGTTTCGCAACTTCTTGTTAAGTGACTTGACAGAAAGCCCTCGAGCAGGGTATTTTCGGCATGTTGACCTCACCAGTCATCACGCATGGAGTACATCCGGGTGTCATTCACAAAGGGGATAAGTCAATGAAGACAAGAGGTAATCGACACATTGCCGGGATCAGTCTGGCTTTGGTCATGATCGCTGCAGCAGCGCTGGGTGCCTGTGGCTCAGACGAAGAGGCTGAAGCACCAGCCGAAGAAGTGGCCACTGAAACAACGGAGGCAGCCGCTGAGGAGGTCAGCCCCGTAGATGCCTGGTTTGCTGATGTGAAGGCACAGTACGACGGCACGACCGTCTCGCTGCTGATGGCGTCGCATCCTGGAACGACCGCGTTCCAAGAGACAATCGGCCGGTTTCAAGAGGCGACTGGCATAACGGTGCAGTTCGACGTCGTCGAAGAAGGGGCGATGATTGAAAAGCAGATTGCCGAGTGCGGATCTTCGAGCGACATCTACGACATCTACATGGTTGCCGCGGAGGGTGTCACGCGAATGACCCAAACGGAGTGCATCAGCCCACTCAATGACTGGGTGGCTGGACTCCCGGAGTGGTACGACTTCGAGGACTTGATGCCCGCTTACCGCGATCTCTTCACCGTCAACGACTCGTTCAACGCGGTGCCGTTCGCGGGCGAGAGCATCTTTCTCTTCTACCGACAGGACTTGTTCGACAAGCACGGCAAGACTCCGCCCAAGACATGGGACGAATTGCGCGAACTTGCCAAGTTCTTCAAGGAGACCGAAGGTATCGCCGGTGTGAGCTTCCGCGCCCGACAGGGTTGGGAGTTCACGTACGGGTACAGCGGATTCCTGTTCCCGTTCGGTGGACAAATCGTTGACGGCAAGACGTCAAGTGAGTGTCCAAAGAGCAAGCCCAGTGGTTGCCCTCCCGCAATCAATGTTCCTGGGTCAGTCGCCGCACTTGACTACATGATCTCGCTGAAGGAGTTCGCGCCGGTCGGTATCGAATCGTTCTCGTTCCCCGAAGCATGGCAGTCGTTCATGACCGGTAACGCAGCGATGATGGTGGAAGCAACTGCTGCAGCGGGCGAAGTCGAGAATCCCGACAAGTCAATGGTCGCTGGCAAGACCGGTTACACGGTGCTGCCAGCTGGTCCGGCAGGCGCCTATACGGGCGTGTGGGGCTGGGGGCTCGGCGTCAACAAGGCGTCAAAGAACGCCGGCGCGGCCGCAGCCGTCATCACGTGGTTGACGAGCCGCGAAAATTCCCAGGGCTACGTCGATGCAGGCGGAATTCCCGGTCGTCAGAGTGACTTCGAGAGCGCCGAGAATCAAGCGAAGTATCCCTTCTACGGCGCAATCGGCGCAGCACTAGCCCAAGCGAACGACCTTGCCAAGACTGGCAACGGTGCCGTGCCGAAGGCGAGAATCTGGGTCGCATGGTCTGATTCGATTGGATTGCACGGCGGAGAAGCCTTCGCTGGCAAGATCACGTCTGCGGAAGCGGTCAAGCGGATGCAAGCGGACATGGAGGCGGCGCTTCAGGGTTAGCGACGTATCAGACTCCGGTCAACATTTCGTCGGTCGGACTGCAGTGGGTCTGGTGGCGGCAGAGTTCTGCCGCCACCAGACACGCCGATGGAGGCAATTGGAGTGTTGAAGAATTCATTTCAACGGCTTGAGCCGTGGCTCTACGTCGGGCCTGCTCTCCTTGTCACGATTGTGCTCGCGATTTCGCCTGTTGCGTATTTGGCGCAGGCGATGTTCAAGGACATGGAGTTTGGCGATCCGATCAGCAGTGCACCAGGTGCAGGATTCGAGAATTTTCAACTCGCATTCGGCGAGTCGGCACGCATTCTTGATGGCTTGCGGCTTACCGCCGTCTACACGCTCGCCGCGTTGACGCTGGAGTTGTTTCTCGGCCTGGTGATTGCTCTCGTCATCGAGAATATGAAGCGTTTGCTGCCCTTCGTAATGAGCGTTTTTCTGGTGCCGATGGTGGTGATGCCGGCGATGGTGGCCATGGTATGGCGGCTTTACTTCAGCTACGAGGGCTTGGTCAATTGGGTCGTGGGTCTTATCGGAATGTCGCCGCTGAATTGGTACGGTCCCGAGCACGCAATGAAAGCGGTGATAATCACAGATGTCTGGCAGTGGACCCCGTTCTTCGTGCTTCTCTTTACAGCCGGGCTGCAGAACGTTCCCAGGGAAATCAAGGAGGCTGCCGAAGTCGACGGCGCTTCGACGTGGCAGGTCCTTCGTCGAATCAAAATGCCCCTGCTTGCGCCTCTTCTCGTCATCGCAGCAACGCTGCGAGTGATGGAGCTGGTGCGGCAATTTGATCTGCCGTACATCATGTTTGGTGGCGGTCCTGGAAGTGCGACCCGGACGCTTCCTCTCGCCGTGTTCAACACCACGGTTCAAAAGTTGGATGTCGGCGTCGGATCCGTGCTTAGCCTCGTGCTCATCGCTCTCGTGGTGGCCGTGAGTTGGGTGTTCTTGCTGGCGATGAAGCGTGCGAAGGTTGCACACTGATGGCCAGTCAGCGATTGCTCGATTCTCCTCCTGCCGCGAGACCGAGAAGTCGGCGACTTTCAACGAAGTCGATGGTGACGACTCTTCTGGGTCTTCTCTTCGTCGGGTTGTGGGCATTCCCGTTCCTCTACATGTTGTTGTCCACATTCAAGACCCCGATCGACAACATCTCGATGCCACCAAAGTTCGTCTTCGAGCCAACGACTGACAATTACGCGACCGTCTTCGGAAACCCCGATGTATTGCGATTCCTTCGCAGCTCGCTCATCGTTGCTTCACTGAGCACGGCAGTGGCTCTGTTGTTGGCGTTTCCTGCCGCCTATGGACTGGTTCGCTTCCGCCGCTTTTACCGCACCGAACGCGTCGCCTACCTGTTTCTGTTATTGCAATTGTTGCCGATCATCTCACTGGTATTTCCTTATTTTGCAATCGGTCAGCGACTCGGAATCCGCGACACGCATCTCATCTTGATCATCACCTACACGTACTGGAACGTTGCATGGGGTATCTGGCTCATCCGCGGCTTCATCGAGGCCGTACCGGCCGAGCTCGACGAGGCGGCGCTAGTCGACGGCTGTTCGCGGCCGCAAGCGTTGTGGAAAGTAGTGATACCCGTTTCTGCAAAAGGACTCGTCGCGGCCGCGATTCTCATCTTTATCGGTGCGTGGAACGAATTCACCCTTGCGTTCTTTCTGACTGCTCGTAGTGCGCGGACATATCCCACGATTATCGGCTTCTTCCTCACTCATTCAGGCATACGGTGGGGCGAGATGTTCGTCGCGGCAACTCTCGGTACTTTGCCGATCGTCGTCTTTGCATTGCTGGTGCGCAAGTCGTTCATCAGTTCGCTCAGCTTCGGAGCCGTTAAAGGTTGACAGGGCGAGTTCTGTATAGTACTTTTACAAAAAACCGTTAATACAAGTAGCAGAGGGTGAAACCGTGGCATCGAGCAAAGCAAAACAGCAGACCGCCGAGCAATTGAAAGCAACGCTCATCGCTGCCGCAGAAGGGAAGCGCGATCGATTGACTGACATCGTTGCTCGCTCGGTGCGCATTCCCTCATTGAGCGGGAGCGAGCAGCCCGTCGTCGAGTTCTACAAACAGGAGCTGGCTGCTCGCGACGTCGAACGTGACATCTGGAATCCGAGCACCGCCGAACTGAAGGCCCACCCCGCATACGTACCGGTGGAGTACGGGTACGACGACCGTCAGAATATCGTTGCGCGCCGGCGCGGCACCGGCGGCGGGCGCAACCTGGCACTGTTCGGTCACACCGATGTTGTGCCCGTCGAAACACCAGACAAGTGGAAGTATCCGCCGTTCTCGGGAGAAATCGTCGATGGGAAGATTTATGGACGCGGCTCGGCGGACATGAAGGGTGGTTGCGGCGTGGCCGTCGTCGCACTTGAGTTGCTAGAGGAGCTCGATGTGAAGCTCGCTGGAAACGTCGAGGCGCATCTCATCCTCGACGAGGAGGCAGGTGGCAACGGCACGCTCGCCGCGGTCTTGCGTGGTCATTACGGACCAGAAACCGGCTGCATCATGATGGAACCGACCTCTCCGAATTATCTGCTCATCTCGAATCGTGGCGCACAATTCTTTCGAATCACCGTGCCCGGGCAGGAGGGCGGTACTGAATACCACCGTGACTTGTTCTCCGCAATCGACGGCGCACTAGTCATGTATGAGGCTGTGAAGGCGTTTGCTCTGATGCGTGAGTCGCACGTAGCGAATCCACTCCACGAAGACCCCCGATACGTCCGCTATCGCCGTACGAGGGTGCCGACCGCCGTCTGCAAGGTGAATGCCGGGGCTTGGCCGTCGACGGTTGCTGCGGAGGCCGTGCTTGAAGGCACGATCGAGTGTCTGCCCAACGAAGACATCCGCCAGGTCGTCGACGCGTTCGAGCGTTTCCTCAACGAAGTTGCGGCCGATCATTGGTTCTTGAAGGACCATCCGATCAAGTTCGAGAAGTTCGGGCTCTGGTTTGAGTCGGCCGGACTCGACTTTGATGATCCATTCGTCTTGGCGCTCGTGGCCGCATCTCGGGAAGCCGTGAACAAAGAGCCAACGGTCGTCGGTGGCGGCGGCAGCGACTTGCGGTTGCCCGTGCTGTATGCGAAGTCTCCTACGGTGTTGTGGGGGCCAGCTGGCGGCATGATTCACTCAGTAGACGAGTTCGTCGAAATCGACCAACTGGTCGAGATGCTGAAGATCGTCCTCGTCACCGCCGTCGACTGGTGCGGTCTGCCCGAATAGGCGCAGGCACTTCGCGTTACAGCTATGAGCCACAACGAACTCATCCGAGCGGTCACGCTTGAGTTGAGTCAAGTATCGCCGCGCGAATTCGATTCGAAGTCGACAGTGGAGTATTTCGCAAGCCGAGGTTTCAACACGCTTGTCGTCTTCGCAGTCGGATACTTGTACGGCGAGGCGTACTTCCCGAGCGCGGTCGTGACTCCTCACGAGGAATTGGACGGGCGCGATCTCTTTGGAGAGATACTCACCGAAGCGAAAACTCGTGACCTAAAAGTTTTTGCCTACGTGAACAGCTTCTTCGGTGGTGCTGAATTCTTTGAACCACATCCTGATTGGACGGCTCGTTGGGCCGATGGCAGAGAGACGACTCAGGGGCGAGCTAAAGGAATGTGCCTGAACTCTCCGTACGCAGAAGTCATCGCGAGAGCGAGTGCCGAAGTTTGCGAGAAGTATGACATAGACGGTTTGTACCTTGACGAGCCCAGCCTGCAGAGCTGGTGCGCCTGCGCATTCTGCAAAGAGAAGTACAAACAGGCCACCGGACTCGAACTGCCGCTGAGTCCCGACGGAGACCAAAGGGAATTCACGCGATTCCTGGACTGGCGTTCGCAGTGCGTCGCGGATTTCGTCGGTCGCGTGGGCCGTGAATGCAGGCGGGTCCGTCCGTCAATCACGTATTTTGCGCAACACGCCTTTCCGTTGAGCTCAACCTCTCACACCCTCCACAAACATCTCTTCTGGGGATCAACCTCGGGGCGTACTCCACCCCAGTTTGAAGATTGGTATCGGCCGAGTTTCTACGGTCAAGACATCCGACGCGTTGGTGAACATCTCGACATGATCGGAATCGAGCCGTGGCGACGATTCGCCGGATACCCAGCCTGGTGGCAAGGGGCTTGCGTCAACTATGCACGTGCCGCCGGTCGAGGCAAGCCGGTGTTGCCACTGATGGAGTATCCACACTTTCCTTGGGGCCTCGGACGACTGAGTGACGACGAACTGCACACCAATTGCGCGGATGTCATCGCGAACGGTGGTGACCTGTGGTGGCCCATGTATGCACCAGGCGCGGCGGATCGCGGCGGCTGGGATGCCTTGTCAGCCATGTTCAAAGAACTAACACCGATTCGCCCAAGTGGTTCAGTAGACCTTGCCGAGATCGGTATTCTCGTCTCGCGAAACTCCGCAGAGCGATTTGCGCTCGGCAAAGTTGACGAGTATTTCCTCGATGACTTACTCGGCACAATCCAGATCATTCGCGAGTTACATCTGGCGTATCGACTCGTCGTCGACGAGAATCTCACGGCCGACGAACTCTCCGGTCTGCGTGCGCTCGTCGCCCCGAGCGCTGCGTGCCTGACCGAGCGCTCGGCAAATCTCGTCAACGACTATGTGAGGGAGGGCGGGGTCTTTGTCGCCCAAGGATTCGTCGGAACGCACAATGATGCAGGACTACCGCGGTCGACGCAGTTACTCGAGGCGCTCATCGGTGCGCGATTGGGCCCCGAGCGGAAGCATGCCTGGCTTGGCTATCTCATTCCGCGCGCGGAGACATCCTCGCGGGTGTTGGTGCGAGACGAGTTTCCGGAACTCGGCTCGGTAAAGTCTCAGGTTCTTTACGACATCGCGCCGTCCCGCGATCTCTTTGCGCCTCCGCGTCTCTCCGATTTGTCGCCTGGATTGGTGCGCAACCAAGTCGGAAAGGGCGTGGCGTTCGCTATTGCGCCGTCTTTGGGCAGACTTCGCCTCCGATATGAGTTGTTCGAAGCCGTGTCGTTGTATCGGGAGCTACTTGGATCGCTCGACTGGCAGGTGCGCGGCGATCAACTCGGCCCACAAGTCGGACTGCACGTGTGGCGTACAAACTCTGAACTTCGCGTGGTATTGGTAAACCAATCCGGGATCAGCGAGACAAGTCGTCTCGCATGCCTTGCGAATCAGGGTGTCACCATCGTCGGCGCAACGAAGGCGACTTCACTCCGTGGTTCAAAGCTGGACGTACGGACACACTCCAACGGGATTCACGTGAACTTGCACGAACTACGTCATTGGGACTGCATCGTCGCTTCGTAAATGGGCGACGTCGTCTCGATTCCGCGCGCCATCGCCGACCTCGCATTGTCTCGGTCGACCGATCCTGCGCTCATCATCGACGAACAGGCAGTCTCGTGGGTTCAACTGCTCAATCTGGCACTCCATGCTGCGGCAAGAGTCTCTGAGGCAGGAGTCGATGTCGGTGACATAGTTGCCATTGCGTCGCGCAACGACGTCGACTTCTTCGTCAGCACACTCGCCAGTTACGTGGCAGGTGCTGTGCCGATGCCGCTCTCGTCACGTCTCACGCTGCGTGAGCGACGCAAGATACTCGAACTAGCTAAGCCGAAGGTTCTTCTTGGGTTCGATGACTCGGAAGCAATGGCACACGACATTCCAATTCTCGGGGCGCGATGGACGCGAGACACTTCACAATTCGCCTCCCCTCCGTCTCGGGAGTTCAATCTTGACATCGTGTCTCCCTCGTGGAAGGCGCCGACGTCAGGAGGAAGTACCGGACGCCCAAAAGTCATCGTTGCGACCGACGGCGCTGCAATTGACCGTGCTGGAACTGCAGGGATGCTGATGAAAAAATCGGGTCGCGTGTGCATTCCAGGACCGATGTATCACAATGCGCCGTTCAGCTATGCCGTTCGTGCCCTGGCCTTTGGCAACACGATCGTCACCACGAGCCACCGCTTCACTGCTCGGTCCACTTTGCAGATGGTGGAGCAGGCTGAGGCGTATTGGCTCCTGTTGGTTCCGACCATGATGCACCGCATTCTCCGAGACTCGGCTCGACACGAGTACAGCCTCGAGTGCTTGGAGAGTATGTGGCATGTCGGGTCGAAGTGCCCTGACTGGGTGAAAGATGAGTGGATTAAATGGCTCGGTCCTCGTCGTGTGTGGGAGCTGTATGCGGGCACTGAAGCACAAGCCATCACCGCCATTTGTGGTGAGGAGTGGCTCGCTCATCGCGGATCCGTAGGGCGAGCAGCAGTCGGAGAGATATCGATTCGCGGGGAGCGGCACGAGGTGCTTCCGACGGGCGAGACCGGCGAGATCTTCTTGCGACCCAGTCCCGGCAGACGCTCCTACCACTACATCGGCGCTGCCCCGAAATCCATTGAAGGCGGTTGGGAGTCGCTCGGTGATGTTGGTCATCTCGACTCGGACGGATACCTCTATATCTCTGACAGATTGAGCGACATGATCGTGACTGGTGGGGCCAATGTCTACCCAGCGGAGGTCGAGTCGGCCATCGAGGAGTCGCTGCATGTCATCGCAGCTGTTGTCGTGGGCACGCCTGACGATGAGTTCGGGGCTCTCGTTTCAGCCGTCGTTCAAGTAGCCGAGGGGAGCACCGTAACGGCGCAAGAGTTGGCTGACGACCTCGCGACTCGTCTGGCTGGTTACAAGATTCCGAAGCTTTGGAGATTGACGACTGATACCTTGCGCGACGATGCCGGGAAAGTGCGAAGATCCGCGTGGAGGGGTTCGTTCGCCGAGGGAGGACCGCAACGTATCCGCTAGCCTCGGTCGTCACCAAGGGCGATTAGCTCAGTCGGAAGAGCGCTACGTTCACATCGTAGAAGTCGTGGGATCGAGGCCCGCATCGCCCACTAGAAACGTCGGACGCCGCCCGACATTCGCCCACTAGTCGGCGCATTCTCTCTACTCTTGACGGTGATGAGCCGCAGTTGCGAGAAGCTCGGGTGCAACGAGCCAGGCGAGGTGGCGTTCGGCATTGATCGCATCGCGTGCATCGTGTGGTTGGAGAACTACGACCACGACGACGCCCGGCATCTGAACGTGCTGTGCGCTACGCATGCCGCGCGACTCACGCTGCCGCGCGGATGGAGCTTCGACGACCGTCGCGAGCGCGTGCCGCGTCTATTCGTGGCGCCCAAGCCGGCGGCAAGCACCAGCGCGCGAACACCCGAGAAAGGTCGCGATGCGACCACGTCGACACGTCGTGCCGCACCCACGCGCCGCACCGCCAACAAGACTGCGCCAGCAGCGGGGAAGTCGGGCAACAAGACCGGAGCAGTGCCGCGACGGACTGCGCGCGACACGTCCAAACCCGTGAAGCGGATGGAAGGGCCGGGTCTCTTCGATCCGACACTGCCGATGAATTCTCCGCAGTTGCAGCCGCTGCCGGGCGACGCGACGGCCACGAGCGGCACACCGCGCACGGCGAGTGCCGACACGCAGGCCACGCTGCTGCCCGTTGAGCAGCCTGCGTACCAGCCCAAATTCGACCGCACGAGCGACGTCGGCGGCGCGCTGAA
>SXGQ01017040.1_pt1 | contig 15868 bp, 12 predicted proteins | sample 3178371 | NCBI WGS metagenome assembly SXGQ01 (sample SAMN11356859, study PRJNA531348) | freshwater metagenome | isolation source: freshwater sample F1-20 | place: China: Fuxian Lake, Yuxi | collected 2017-12-25
GGCAAGACCACCTTCTTCAATGTGCTCACCGGTCTTTACAAGCCCTCTGCTGGAACCATCAGCTACGAAGGTAGAGATATAACTGACCTTCCTCCACATAAGATCGCATCGATTGGTATTGCTCGTACCTTCCAGAACATCAGACTCTTTGGTTTGATGACTGCGCAAGAGAACCTTCTTGTTGCGATGCACTCTAAGTTGAAGTCAGGTATCACCTCCACGATCCTTCGCACGCCAAAACAGCGTCGTGAAGAGAGTGCAGCTGAAGATAAAGCTCAGTACCTGCTCGACTATGTAGGCGTAGGAAAGTGGACCTATGAGTTCGCGCGAAATCTCTCTTACGGAGATCAGCGACGCCTCGAGGTAGCACGCGCTCTCGCCCTTGATCCGAAAGTACTTCTTCTTGATGAGCCAACTGCCGGTATGAATCCACAGGAATCGAGCGTCTTCATTGATTTCGTGAAGCGCCTTGTTTCAGAGAAGGACATCTCTGTGATGTTGATTGAACATGACATGAAAGTCGTTATGAGCGTCTCTGAGCGAATCACTGTCTTGGATCAAGGCGAGAAGATCGCTGAAGGCTCTCCCGATCAGATTAAGAGCAATGCACGAGTCATCGAGGCCTACCTCGGTAAGGCTAAGGAGGCTAGGGCATGAGCACGATGCTAGAAGTCAAGAACATCGAAGTTGCTTACGGAAAGATCGTTGCAGTCAAAGATGTCTCGCTCACCGTCAATCAAGGTGAGATCGTCACACTCGTTGGCTCTAACGGAGCAGGTAAGTCCACAACTCTTCGCACCATTTCGGGACTCTTGAAGCCACGCAAAGGTGAGATTACCTTCAAGGGCGAGCGCATCGATGGAAAGCCAGGTCACTCCATCGTCAGCGCTGGAATCTGCCAATCCCCCGAAGGCCGTCGAATCTTTCCTCGTATGTCGGTCCGCGAGAACTTGGAGCTTGGCGCATTCCTTCGCAATGACAAAGCTGGAGTCGCCGCCGATATGGAGCGAGTTCTCGATCTCTTCCCACGGCTACGTGAGCGAATCGAACAGCGCGCAGGAACGATGTCCGGTGGCGAGCAACAGATGCTTGCAGTGAGTCGAGCGCTAATGGGTTCGCCTTCACTTCTTCTTCTCGATGAGCCATCGATGGGTCTTGCACCAGTCTTGGTCGAGATGATCTTCGATACCATCGTCAAGATTCGCCAACAAGGAACCACAATCCTTCTCATTGAGCAGAACGCCATGGCTGCACTTGAAGTCGCTGATCGCGCCTATGTGATGGAGTCAGGTGAAGTGAAGATGAGTGGTAAAGCTTCAGACTTGAAGAAGGATGAAGCAATCACCAAGGCATATCTCGGCGGTCATTAATCTCGATTGAGTGACGATTAGTTAATTTAAATCGTCCTGCCGGTAGCTCCTAGTGGAGACTATTTGATTGCGTTCTCTCCAGTGAGCGCGAGACCAATCACGAGTGCATGAATCTCATGAGTTCCTTCATAGGTAAGTACGGTTTCAAGGTTGCTCATATGACGAAAGACTGGATACTCCGTCGTGATACCCGCCCCGCCCAAGATAGACCGCGCTGTGCGAGCAACTTCTAGTGCGCTCTGCACATTGTGGTACTTACCCATACTGATCTGCTCGGGATCGATTTTTCCAGCATCTTTGAGATCAGCTAAATGATAAGCAAGAAGTAAGGAAGCAGTGACCTTCGAGGCCATCTCGGCATACTTGCCTTGAGTCAGTTGATAGGCAGAGATCGGACGATCAAACTGGATTCGAGTCTTTCCATAGTCGAGTGAAGTCTCAAGACAATCGCGGGCTGCTCCCACTACTCCGAAGATGATGCCGAAGCGAGCCTCTGCAAGGCACATCAACGGTGCACGAAGACTTGTCGCTTTCGGCAGGCGATACTCATCCGGAACTCGCATATTCTCGAACACAAGTTCCGATGTGACCGAAGCGCGAAGTGAGAGTTTGTGTTTGATCAGGTTCGCCGCAAATCCGCTTGTATCGGTGGGAACTGCGAATCCACGGATTCCTTCTTCTGTGTTGGCCCAGACAATCGCGACATCAGCGATATTTCCATTGGTGATCCACATCTTGGAACCATTGATCACCCAGTCGTTGCCATCTCGCTTTGCGAAAGTCCTCATCCCTGATGGATTGGATCCGAAATCTGCTTCAGTGAGACCGAAACATCCGATCAACTCACCTTTGGCCATCCCAGGCAACCATCGTTCCTTTTGGGCATCGCTTCCGTACTCATGGATCGCAAACATCGAAAGCGAACCTTGAACTGAGACGAGCGATCGAAGACCAGAGTCGACCGCCTCTAATTCCAGGCAGGCAAGACCATACGAGAGCGCATCGGATCCAGCACACCCATAACCATCCAAGTGCATCCCAAGAATTCCAAGCGAACCAACTTCTCGTGCTATCTCTCTCGCAGGAATCTCTCCATTTTCAAACCACTGCCCGATATTCGGTCGAAGTTCTCGATCCGAGAAATCTCGAAGCATCTTCTTGAGCGCGCGTTGTTCATCATTAAGGCGCGAATCAAGGGCCAGAACCTCTGTGAGATTTCGAGCTGATTTATCTTTGCTCATCTGGTCATCTTAGACGATATTCAATTCCGGCCTCAGTGCATTGGGTCGAGTGAATCTCTCTGCAGAGAGCGCCGTGATATCTATAAATGGCTCCTTGCCGAGATATAAGTCACGCAATATCTCGCCGATTGCAGGTCCCTGTAAGAACCCATGGCCACTAAATCCTGTGGCATAGAAGAATCTGCTCACAGATTTGTATTCGCCGAGGATCGCATTGTGATCCGGAGTAACTTCATAGAGCCCGCTCCACCCACTCTGAATCCCAAGATCAAGAAGGCGTGGTGCTCGTTTCTCGGCAAGTTGACCTAGCTTCTCCGCGAACTGCGGATCTCGCTTCAATTCAAATCCAGGTGGATTGCTCGAATCCGAAAAACCCATCAATAGTCCTTTGCCCTCACGATGCCAATAGAGCGAGGTCGAATAGTCAATGGTCATCGGGAATTCCTTTGGCAGGTCTGCGAAACTTTCACCGAGAGGTTCTGTGATCGCAAGTTCTCGGCGATAGGGCGTCACCGGCAAGTCAAGCCCCACCATCTGCGCAATCTGCGGTGACCACGCTCCCGCACAGTTGATGACGCTATTGGTTTCAATTCTCCCGGCGCTCGTCGAAACTGCCTTTATCTCGCCACCGCTATCTTCGATTCCAGTGACACGAACACCCGTCTTCACAACTGCACCGAATTTGCGCGCTCCGCCGGCATAACCGAGAACAACTGCCTCAGGAGTGCAGTGACCGTCATTGGGTGTGAAGGAACATCCAAGGACTCCTTCTTCACTCAATAGTGGTGAGATCTTGGATGCCTCACGAGCGCTGAGCATTCGAGACTCAACACCGAGGGCCATCTGCAGTTCTGTCGATGCTTCGAATCGTTTGAGATCTTCGGCTTTAGTGAGAGCGAAGAGATAACCAGGACGGTGTAGGTCAATTTCATATCCTGGCCGCTCGATGAATCTTGAGAAGAGATCGAGTGAACGCGCGCCTAACGCGATATTCAATTCATCAGAGAAATTCGCTCGAACTCCACCCGCTGCCTTTGAGGTGGAACCACTTGCTAACTCATTCGCCTCCAAGAGCGCAACCCCAACGCCAGCTTCGGCTAGATGGAAAGCGGTCGAAGCACCCATCACTCCTCCGCCGACGACTACAACGTCGACACGTGCTGGCAATTCCATATCAGAGCGTGAAATCAGGGTTGTGATCGATCTCAATCACATCCATCTGCGCCTTCTGCAACTTATTCGACCAATCCCAGTTCATCGACTGCCATCTTGTGAATTGATCAAGGACCCAGATTCCACTCTGCCTCGATCCATTTCCGCTCTTGCCGTTTCCACCAAAGGGAAGGTGTGCCTCTGCACCTGAAGTCGAGTTATTGACTGAGACCATTCCAGCGGAGATTCCTTCTCTGAAACGCCAGACGCTCTCGGGGTTTGTGGTGTAGATCGCGGATGAAAGTCCATAACCATGTCCATTGGATAGTTCAATTGCTTGATCGAGATCCTGGAACGCGCCAACTGTCACGAGAGGACCAAAAGTCTCGGTGTAGTAAAGCTCGTCATCGCTCTTAAGGCCAGAGACTATTGTCGGATGTGCATAGATACCGTGCGCGGGATCTCCGACAAATCCTGCACGTGGATTAGCTGCAGTTATCCGGCCGATTCCGGAAGAACCTGACACCTTGTGATGATTCTTGATCATCGCTAAGTGCTTGAGGTGATTTTCCAGGTATTTCTCGCTGATCATCGGGCCATAGAGCACATCCTGGAATGGGTCGCCAACCTTCGCTTCTTCAACGATCTTCGAATAGCGAGCCAGAAACTCATCGTGAATCGATTGATGAAGCCAGAGCGTGCCAAGTGAAGTACAACGCTGGCCTGCAGTGCCAAATCCGGCAAAGAGCGCACCTTCTAGTGCAAGATCAAGATTCGCATCCGGCATAACTACCATCGGATTCTTACCACCAAGTTCAAGACAGGCGCTCTGAACATATTCACCAGTCTTCGCACCGATCCGACGTCCCACTTCCGTCGAGCCAGTGAACCCGACTTTATTGATCAATCCCGCTTTCAATCCCGCTTCAAGAGCCGTGAAAGTCTCGGCTCCATCTGCAACTACAGTGATCAGCAGATCTTCTGGAATTCCTCCGGCATGAAAGAGTGAGGTCAGCGCTTTGGCTACAACGGGAGTGAACTCCGATGGTTTCCAGACGACAGAGTTTCCAGCAAGAAGTGCCGGGACGATGTACCAAGATGGAACAGCGGCCGGGAAATTTCCGGCAGTTATCACAAAGACACTTCCGACTGGATTTCTGAAAGTGAAGAGATTCTTCTTCGGCATCTCACTCGGAACAGTCTGACCGTAAAGCCTTCGACCCTCGCCAAGGAAGAAATCGCAGGTGTCAATTACTTCTTGCACCTCACCGAGTGCTTCGCGGTAGACCTTACCCATCTCGCGAGTGACTAATTTCGATAGAGCCTCTTTGTTCTTTTCCACCAGTCGTCCCACATTGGCGATCACTCGTCCGCGAGCAGGGGCTGGAACTTTCGCCCAACGTTCTTGTGCAACCTTCGCGCGACGCAACGCCTCGACAATCTCTGAACTGGTCGCCGCTGCTGCCTCGCCGACTTTGTCGGTGAGATTGGATGGACTATAGGAAGTGAATGTCATCTCATTATCTAACACCAAAGGGAGATTAAATTCCATGAGTTATTGTTGAGCCGTGACAGAAACGGTTGCTGATGCGATTCTTCGAATTCTTACAACCCATGGAGTCCGATACGCATTTGGAATTCCGGGAGTCCATAACCTCGCCTTCTGGAAATCACAAATCGCTGGCGCTCCTCAAATCATCAATGTGCGTCACGAACAGAGTGCCGTCTATGCAGCTGACGGAGTTGCTCGAGCTACCGGAGGAATTGGCATCGCTCTCACTACGACAGGACCGGGAGCAGCAAATACCCTCGGTGCATTCGGCGAAGCATCCATTTCGCGCTCGCCACTTCTAGTTATCTCCTCTGAGGCTCCGATTGCAAATCGGAGCAAAGGTTTCTATCGCGGATATCTCCATGAGATGACTGATCAAGCATCACTCTTTGCTCCCCTTGCGAAAGTTTCTGAGTCAGGAGCTTCCTTAGCCAAGAGCGCATCGACAGCAAGAGAGGCAATCGATTTCTTGAAAGAGATGTTAGGTGAGCTAACGAAGGCGCCACCTGGCGCCTCTTATCTCGGTATTCCCTCCGATATCCTCTCGGCTCCATTCGAAGGAAATCTTGATAGGGAAATTCTGCCTTCAACGGAAAGCTTAGATCTCAGTGGACTAGTCGAACTCATCAATGATTCGAAGCGAATCATCTTCTGGGCCGGTGGTGGCGCAACGCAGGTTGATTCGGAAATTGCAGAACTCTCAGAACTCCTCAAGGCACCCATCATCACCACCTTTGCTGGGCGAGGGATTGGCTCATCAAGTCGTTACTCACTTGAGATTCCAGTCCATGAGAACGAAGCAGGTGAACTGCTCGCAAGCGCAGATCTATTGATCATCATGGGAAGCCAGTTTGATGGGATGAATACAAAGAATTGGTCCCTCAAACTTCCTCCCAGGGTCGCAGTCATTGATGCAGACCCTCAACTTATTGAACGAAATGCTCCAGTTAATCTAGCGATCAAAGCTGAACTAAAGCCATCGCTATTCGAATCGCTTTCCTCCCTCATGCTTTTAGAGAAAATCCACGAGAAGCAGGAGTGGAGTGGCGTTGCCTCGATAAATAAGAAAGCCCGAGTGAGAATTTCTACCACCGTAGAAGGAAAATCTGGGATGGCACTTGTTGAGGCCATCGATAAAGGTTGGCCTGTTGAAGGTCGCATTGTTTTGGATATGTGTATCGCAGGGTATTGGTCTGGTGGATACCTTCGAGGCAAGCGAGTGAGAAGAATCGCCTATCCGGTTGGCTGGGGGACTCTAGGGTTTGCCCTCCCCACAAGCGTCGGAACAGCGATTGATGGCACGCCGACTCTCGTTATCGCGGGAGATGGTGGAATCGCCTTCGCAATCGCTGAACTTGCGACTTTAGTTCAACAATCACTTCCAGTAACAATCTTGCTTCACGATGATGGTGGTTACGGGATGTTGCGCTACGACCAGAAGGTCATGAAAGCACCAGAACGTGGAGTGGACTTGGTCAATCCTGATTGGGGCTTGCTCGCGCAAAGCTATGGGATCGCCTTCAAAGAGACAAACTTGATTTCTCTTGCAGATGACCTTAGTGAGGCGAGGAAACTTCAGGGCCCCAAACTCCTGCTCCTTCGCGAAGCGCTTACACCCCCTCGAACTACCTCCCCGCGTTGGAGAGAGAGCGAATCAAATTAACGAGTAAGCCCTGCTTCTCCAAGAAAGAAGAAAATTGTAAGAGCGACTGCTGCCCAGAGGAATCCACTCCACCACGACTGACTCAGTTTCATCTTGTATGGCGCCCAGTCCATGGCTGCAAGTTTCTTATCCTGACGAATCTTGTTGCGATAGTTGATAACCATGAATCCAGCAACAAAGATTGCCCAGACGAACATGAATCCGCTTGTCATTAGGCGAGCCTACCGAAAAGGAGCTGAACTGACTCAAAATCCTTTAGAGTTGCTTATAGAAGTAAGTGGTTGCTACCAAAGTGCCATCTGGATTGGTGGCGTAACCAGGAATAGATCCCACTCGAATCCAGCCCCAAGATTCATAGACCGACTCCACTAGAAAAGCAGTCGCAGAATCCAAATAGAGAAGAGTTACTCCCCTCCCCTTTGCTTCTTCAGATGCCTTACTCTCTAACGCTATGCCGATCCCTTTTCTCTGGTGCACCGAGTGGACCATCAGCTTCCTAAATTCTGCACGGTGGCGTCCATTTGCCCTCGCCTCTCGGGTGATGATGACGCATCCAGCAACTTCGCCATCGACTCGCGCGAGAAGAAGGAAACTCTCACCTGTCAGTTTTGAACTTTCGTTCTGCCAAAAATCGCGCAACTCATCGTCGCTACTGGAGTGAAGGAAGCCAATCGAGTATCCCCCATCAATCGAGTCCCGAAGGAGCGATGTGAGACTGCGTATATCCTCATCACTCAAGGCTCCAGGCACATCGATAGTTTCGATTCCGATGCCATCGCCTTCTTCCACCTCTGAATTCTATGGCCGGAGAGTGATATCGGACAAAGTTCGAGATAGAGCAATGACTTGGCCACTTCACCTGACATAGGATTTTCTGTGTGGCCACCTTTCTCTCCGGTTCAGAGATAGAGGCGCTCTGCACTCTCGAAGAAGTCATGGCGTCTCAGCGAGAAGTATTTGCAAGGCATCATCGCGGCGAAACCGTGCTTGGTCCACGTGCAGTGCTCACTCAAGGTGAGAACGCCCAGTTTTCTTATATTGCAAGAGCAAGTAGTGATGGACCCACAATCGTGAAGTTCGGCACTGTAGTCCCATCAAATTCCTCTCGTGGTCTGCCTGCCGTCCAAACGACTGTGGCAGCCCTGGATTCAAAGACGGGTTCGCCGAATTTTTTCTTTGATGGTGAGGCTGTGACGAGACTTCGAACAGTTGCAACCAGCATGGCAGTTGCGAAGGCTTTAACGCCTCAAGCCAAGCGGATTGCCGTAGTTGGGATTGGACATCAGGGCCTTGCCCATGCAAAGGCTGCATCAGAGATCTTTCGCCCGATAGAACTGATTGGTGTATTACAGCAAACAAAAGGAACAATCAGTACCCAATCGCTTTTTACCTCAATATCGACTGACTTATCCGCACTCCACGAATTTGATCTTGCTTTCATCTGCACCAACTCCCTTAAGCCAGTCCTTAACACTCCACTCGCTGACCAATCCCTGGTCATCTCAATCGGATCATTCGCACCGAACCGTTCTGAAGTTGCTGTTGACTTACTCTTGGATGCAGAGAATCTCTTCGTAGATGATCCCTCAATTTCGAAGGAACAATGCGGTTCGGTCCGTGAAGCCATTGCCTTTTCTGGAGAGAAAATGAGTGAGCCGCAAGGAATAGGTGCCCTTTTTCAAGAGAAGTCCCTTACGATCTCTGGAAGAAGTTATTTCTTCAGTGTCGGGCTCGGAATTCAAGATGCGGCACTCGTTGAACTCCTTCTCGAGAAGATGCAGAGGTCCTGATTGTGGCATTCACCGTGAAGTCACTGCGTATCGAGTCGGTCGCTGCACTTCTCAAGCAGCACTGGGGTTATGAAGGTAATATCTCGAAACTCAATGGAGAGCGTGATCTCAACTTCAGAGTCGATGGCGATAACACTTACATCTTCAAGGTCTATCAGGACTCAGCCGAGAAGAAGGCACTTCTTAATCTAGAGAATCGAGTCCTTCAGCATCTTCAAGCCAAGAAGAGTTCAGAGAGCCCAATCGTTCCAGAGACAATCCCAACTATGAAGAACGAGACTCTGGTTTCAGCCGATGGACTGCTTCTTCGATTTCTTACTTGGATTGATGGCTCCATGTGGGGCGAAAGTGATTCTCGCACGAGTAGAGATCGGCACGAACTTGGCCAGATGATTGCAAGGATTGATAAATCACTCCAAGATTTTCCGATTAACCCTGAAGAGATAGCGCTTACATCCCGCCCCTTCATTTGGAACATGACTCAAGCCCCCTCAATTCTCGGATGGAGCGAGAAGATCCAAGATTCCAAAGTCCGACACCTAGTAGAGAACTTGATCTCTAAAGAAGCGGCTCAATCCTTGAAAGATTTAGCGAAATATCCACGACAACTTATCCATAACGATGCCAACGAGTGGAATATCGTCTGTGGAACTAAATCTCTTGGACTCATTGACTTTGGTGACCTTATCCATGCTCCGCGCATCGTGGGGGTTGCTGTTGCTTCGGCCTATCTAGCGATGCGCTCTGAGAGCTCTGCACTTGAGATCTGCGATCTCATCCGTGGCTATCACTCGGTTTACCCACTGACTAGCGATGAGCTCGCACTTCTCTACGACTTGATGCGAGTGAGAATCGCAACAAGTATCGCGAATGCAGCGCTGCAGAGTTCTCTCGATCCAACAAATGAATATCTCAATATCAGTCAGTCGCTAGCTCCGAAGGCTTTGATGCGCTTACCTGATAACGAGCGAAACCTGTGGTTCTACCGATTCCGAAATGCGATAGGGCTTGAGGGAAATCCGCGCTCGAGGCAGATTCGCTCGTACCTTCTCAATCGAGCCAATCCTCGAGATGTGCTCTCATTCCCACTTCAATCAGCAAAGAAAGTCTGGATTGACTGGTCAGTCGATGCGCCAAAACTTCCTCGAACAACGAGTGAAGTGGCAGAGGTTCTTCAAAGCAATGGTGCTGATGTAGGAATCGGAAGGTACTGCGAGAACAGAGCGGTCTACGCATCTGATTCTTTCGATGCCACTGCTCCAAGCGCCAGAACTTTCCATCTCGGCGTGGATCTCTGGCAGAGGGTTGGCGCGCCGGTGCATGCTCCTCTGGCGGGAGTCATCGAAATCTTCAACGACAACTCGACCTATCTTGATTATGGACCTGTCGTCATTATTCGACATGAGACAGATCAAGGAGATTCATTCTTCACGCTCTACGGGCATCTCGCCAAGAAATCTCTAGAACTTTGGCAGGTTGGAAAGCGAGTAGAACCGGGTGAATTGATTGGATGGATGGGAGATGAAAGTGAGAATGTCGGTTGGCCACCACACCTTCATTTTCAACTCATCACGGATCTCTGTGGCATGGGTATCGACATTTACGGTGTGGCACCGCGAGATGAGGTCTCAATCTGGCGCAGCATCTCCCCTAACCCAAACTTGATCCTTCGTATCGCAGAAGGAACTGATGCGCATAGCCGAATAACTGGGGAATCAATCGAAAGAGATCGTGGGTCGACAATCTCAAGGAATCTCTCCCTTAACTTCTCACGACCACTCCATATTGTTCGTGGCGAAGGCGCCTATCTTTACGATGAAAATGACCGAGCATTTCTGGACATGGTCAACAATGTCGCCCATGTCGGTCATTGTCATCCCCGAGTTGTTGATGCAGGAGTGCGACAAATGCGCGCTCTCAACACCAACACTCGTTTCCTGCACCAAGGGATAACTGAGTACGCCCGCTCATTGATCTCAACACTTCCAGATCCTTTAAGTGTCATCTTCTTCGTCAATAGCGGGAGTGAGGCGAATGATTTGGCGATTCGCCTTGCTAAGGCACATACCAAGCGAAATTCAGCAATCGCACTTCGCCATGGTTATCACGGCCATACCGAGAGTGTGATCGAGATAAGCCCCTATAAGTTCCTTGGAAAAGGAGGACTTGGTAAACCTTCGCACATTGGAGTCGCAGAACTGCCAGATACTTTCCGTGGCCTCTATCGTGGCGAAGGGGCAAGCGCTCGTTACCTCAAACAACTCAGTGAAGTGATTGACACTATGGATGGCGAGGTCGGTGCCTTCTTCGCTGAATCAATTGTTAGTACTGCTGGCCAAATAGTTCTTCCCGATGGGTACCTCGCATCAGCTTTTGATGCTATTCGAAAGTCGGGTGGCGTTTGCGTCAGCGATGAAGTCCAGATTGGGCTCGGTCGAGTAGGTGATCACTTCTGGGGTTTTGGTCTACATGGTGTGATCCCTGACATCGTCACTATGGGAAAGCCGCTTGGAAATGGACATCCGCTTGCGGCCGTCGCTACGACTCCTGAGATAGCCACCTCATTCAATAACGGTATGGAGTACTTCAATACTTTCGGCGGAAATCCGGTAAGCGCTGCAATCGGACAAGCAGTCTTTGATGTCGTAGAAGATGAAGGTCTACAACGAAGTGCCAATCGGGTCGGTAGATACTTGCAGGATGGGGTGCGACGACTTGCACAAGATCACGCGATCATCGGTGATGTTCGAGGCCACGGACTCTTTATTGGTGTGGAGATGATTCATGACCTTGATAATCCCGCTACAAAGGAAGTCGCAGACCTTATGGAGTTCGCACTGACACGGGGAGTCATGCTCTCTTGTGATGGCCCTGCCAATAACGTCTTGAAAATTAAACCGCCCATGGTCATAACCGAGAAGGACGTTGACCTCTTCCTTAATGTCTTCGAGCAGTGGTTGGTGAAGCGATGAGAAACCCAGCACTTCAAGGAATCAAGATCGCTGACTTCTCCAGGGTACTTGCCGGTCCTTATGCCACGATGCTGCTTGCTGATCTTGGCGCGCAAGTGACAAAAGTAGAACGACCAGGAACAGGCGATGAGACGCGAAATTGGGGCCCTCCTTTTGATGAGAAGGGACGTGCGACTTATTTTCAATCTGTTAATCGCAACAAATCGAGTATCTCCCTCGATCTCACGAGTGAAGAAGATCTTGAATCGGCACGCAATCTGATCCTGGAGAGCGATATCGTGGTCGAGAACTTCGGTCCAGGCGTTATGAAGCGCTTTGGTCTTGACTTCGAAAAACTTTCAAGTGAGAAACCATCGCTGATCTATTGCTCAATCACAGGATTTGGCGAAAGTGAAGCAGCAAAGTCCCTTCCTGGTTATGACATGTTGATCCAGGCAATGAGTGGGTTGATGAGCATCACTGGAGAGCCATCTGAAGGTGGAACAAAGGTTGGTGTCGCACTGATTGATGTGATCGCCGGACTTCACGCGACGACGGGAATCTTGGCAGCGCTTCATGAAAGAAAAGTGTCCCGCCAGGGTCAAGAAGTTCGAATCAATCTCTTCAGTTCTGCGCTTTCAGCGATGGTAAATCAGAGTGGAGCATTCGCCGCTTCAGGAGTCGTTCCTATGGCTATGGGAAATGATCATCCATCAATCGTGCCGTATGGCGTCTTTCATAGTGCAGATCGTGATTTCATCATTGCCGTTGGAAATGATCACCAGTTCGAAGCGCTACGAGAGGCAATCGGACTTGTAACGGACGAACGCTTCACGACCAATCTCCTGCGAGTGAAGAATCGTGAACCACTCATCGCCAAGCTCAATGAGATCTTTGCGTCGAAGCCGGCAAAATATTGGATTGATCTTCTTGCAGCGGTGAAGATCCCCGTAGGACCAATAAATAGGATTGATGAAGCTTTCGCACTTGCCCAGGTACTTGGCTTGGATCCAATCGTTGAAATCGCTGATTCAAAGTCTGTCGCGAATCCGATCGATCTTTCAGAGTCACCACGCTCTTATCGACTTCCACCACCAGCGCTGCAATAGGTTTGGTGAAGGCAACTAATCAGGATTTTTCGGACTTGAACTTTTTGCTACGTCCTTGTCGAGAGAGAATCGCCCAGGTCACTGCGATAACGATTCCAACGGAACATGCAAGCGTTGATGGCGGAACGCTCTCACCGAGAATCAGAACTGACCAACCAAGTGTCATGAAAACCTGTAATTGCTGAACTTGTGAGCCACGCGCTGTACCTGCATCTTTGAGACCTCGATACCAGGGAATGAATCCCAGATACATCGAAGAGATACCGAGCACCAGCATTCCAATCATGGCGTGATTTGTGATTGAGCCTCGATCCTCCACTTGAAACCAAAGCCAGATCGTCACAGGCACTGTTATGGGTAATGCCATGATGACAACCCAAGAGATCACTTTCCATCCAGGATAGATGCGAGTCAACTCTGCACCTTGCACATAACAAAATGATGAAGCAAGCACTGCGCCAACGGTAAGCAAATCTGCAATTAAATCTGAACTATCGAATGAGCTTCGAGATCCCGTGAAATACACAAGGATTCCAGTGCCGATTAGTGAGGCTATCCAAAACTGGTTTGACACATTCTCATGTCCTCGTAGCACAGCAAAGATTGCCGTAGTCAAGGGCATGATCGAAGCGATGACAGCCACGGGTGCGGTCTCGGTTCGAAGCAGCGCTAGTGCAATCAATATTGGCCAACCGAATACGGCTCCCAACATCGTGTAGATAAACTCCTTGGTGTGGCCGGGTGGAGTGATTCGCTCCCGCACAATTTTCAGCAAGATCATCGCAAGGACCGCGGCGATAACGGCCCTACCTGTTGCGGTGAACAGCGGGGTGAACCCTTCCAGGGCCCACCGTGTCATCGGTAGTGATAGCGAGAAGAGAACGACAGCGAAGAAAGCGAAGGCAATGCCTTGCACTTGAGTCTTATTCATTGATAACCCCAAGGCCACGCACTTTCAAAGCGTACGCCATGGGACAGATCTCGCTTTGTAACTCATCTCCTAAGCAAATCAATTGACTTTACTTCTATGGGCAATAACATTGCGCGGATGCGGGCAGTGGTAATCGGCTCTGGTGTTATTGGAACATCCATCGCGCTTCAACTCACCCGACGTGGCCATACCGTCACTGTGATCGATCGAAATCAAGGCCCAGGGCTTGGTTCGACTAGCGCCTCAAGTGCGGTTGTTCGCTTCAACTATTCCACTTTTGATGCGGTGATGCTCTCTTGGGAGTCTTACTTTCATTGGATTGATTGGAAAGACCTTATTGATGGCACAAATAATTACAGCAAGAACCCCAGCCCTGATTCACGAGCACACTATGCGGTGATGGAAGATCGTGGTTATGTGATGCTCGATGTTCCGGTATTGCCTCACGATCGCACCATGAAACTCTTCGACCAAGCAGGAATCCCGTATGAGATCTGGGATTCGAAGACTCTCGCTGAGCGAGTACCAGGAATAGATGTTGGGAAGTATTGGCCGAATAAGCCGGTGAAGTCAGATGAATTCTGGCAAGAGGCAACCGACGTTCTTGGTGGCATCTTCAGTAAGCACGGTGGCTATGTAACTGATCCACTGCTTGCAAGTGAGAACTTGGCATTCGCAGCTAAACGTGAGGGATGCGAATTCCTTTATCGCACCGCAGTTATCAGTATCAAGAAGAACAGTGATGGCCGAGTGACAGGAGTTGAAGTTCAGGATTTTGATCCTGAAAAGAAAGCACTTCTTGCCTCAACTCCACGATTCATTGAAGCAGATGTGATTGTGAACGTCGCTGGTCCATGGTCCACTTTGATAAATCGAATGGCAGGGGCCGGGAGTGACTTCACGGTGGAGTTGAAGCCCATGCGCCAAGAAGTTCATCAGATCTCAACTCCGAAAGATCTTCTGCCTGGCCCCATCATCGGAGACCTTGATCTTGGGACATATCTACGCTCTGCTCCCGGTGGCATCACACTTGTTGGTGGAACAGAACCGGAATGCGATCCGATGTACTGGGTGGAGCCAGAGAAAGTTGATGAGGTAAATATGACTCGTACCGTAGAAGTTTTCGAGTCACAGACTTACCGCTTTGCACGGCGCTTTCCCGCAGCACAAATTCCTTCATCCCCCACTGGTGTTGTTGGCGTCTACGACGTTTCATCTGACTGGACTCCTATCTACGACAAGACAGATGTCCCTGGCTTCTATCTGGCAATCGGAACAAGTGGTAATCAGTTCAAGAATGCGCCAGGAGTCGGCTTCATCATGGCTGAATTAATTGAACAAGTGGAAGATGGCGCTGATCACGACAAGAACCCGGTGATCTATGACTGCATTAAGACTAAGCATTCAATCAATCTCGGAACGTTTTCTCGCAAGAGAGAGCGTAATGCTCAGTCAAGCGGAACTGTGATGGGTTGATCAGAGAAAAGTGCCTATAGAGATACCCACTCGCTTCCCCGAATATCTAGTCGCATCGATCTTGATCATTCTTGCTCCAGGTCCAAGTGTTCTCTTTGCCATTGCGCGAGCTATCTCGTGGGGTCGTGCCACAGCGATTGCTACTGTCGCCGGTAACGCTCTTGGGATGTTCGTGCTCTCAGTACTCGTCGCCTTTGGACTAGGTCCAATCCTTGAGCGAAGTGAAGCTGCATTCATTGCAGTCCAGATTCTTGGTGGGCTCTATCTGATTTATCTTGGTCTAGGTGCGATACGACATTCTCGAATACAAGCCTCTGAGATGATCAATCAAGGTGAAGTGAAACCAACAACGCTACGTTCTATTCGTGATGGTTTCTGGGTAGGAGCGCTCAACCCAAAAGGTCTGGTCTTCTTTGCTGCGATACTCCCGCAATTCCTAGATCGTGACAGTTCGAACCTGACTTCACAACTACTGCTGATGGGTGCGACCTTCGGTCTATTGGCTTTCGTTGGGGATGGAACGTGGGGAATCCTCGCCGGCACAGTGCGAAACTGGATGGCTAACACACCAGCCCGCCTCGTTGCTATGCGACGGGCGGGCGGTGTCGTGATGATTCTCCTAGGAGCCTTCAC
>SXGQ01173053.1_pt1 | contig 15867 bp, 13 predicted proteins | sample 3178371 | NCBI WGS metagenome assembly SXGQ01 (sample SAMN11356859, study PRJNA531348) | freshwater metagenome | isolation source: freshwater sample F1-20 | place: China: Fuxian Lake, Yuxi | collected 2017-12-25
CCGGAGCGGAGATGCTGACCGTCTTGGCGCCGGCTTCGATGTGACCCTTGGCCTTGGCGGCTTCGGTGAAGAGGCCGGTGGACTCGATGACGACCTGGACGCCAAGGGCCTTCCAAGGCAGTTCGGCCGGGGTGCGGGCGGAAACCACGAGGATTTCCTTTCCGTTCACGACGAGAACGTCGTCTTCCAGCTTGTCCGGGGAAGACTTCTTGGAGGAGACGGTGCCATTGAAGCGACCCTGCGTGGAGTCGTACTTCAGGAGGTAGGCGAGGTTGTCCGCAGGGACGATATCGCCGACGGCGACGACGTCGAAGGTCGTGCCGAGGTGGCCCTGTTCGACGAGGGCTCGGAAGACGAGACGGCCGATGCGGCCGAATCCGTTGATAGCTACTTTGGTGGCCATGGTGTGGTGTATAGAAGAGTGGGTTCTCGCGGGAGCGGGAAAGGGATGAAAAAGGCCCTGCCGACCCCCATTGGCAAGCGAGAATGCGAATCAGGCTCCGGCCGACCAGACGGCGGAGGCCAAAGGCGGCAAAACCACCCTGCCCGCTTCGATTCGCGGAACGGGCCCAGGCGCAAAGAGGCAGGAGGGGAACGGCGAGACGACCACGGGCGTCCAATTGCCGGTACGCGGGAGATCGAGGCTGACCTCATGGTCATGCGGATTGCAGGCCAAGAGCACGCGGGCTGCTCCGAGGGCTCCATCCGCGTTGAGGACCGCGACGAAGGCCTCGCCGCCCTCTTGATGCGTGACCTGCATCCATCCACCCGTGACCGCCTGGCGTGGGCGCATGACCGCACCCGCGGGCGAAAGGCGGAAACCGATAAGGCGGGCGACGAACTCATGTTCGGCCCGGAAACGCTCCAAACGAACGGCGTCCAGCCGGTTCAGGTCCCCTCGACGCCACGTATTGCCGACGCCGCGCTTGGTCATCAGGAAATCCTGGCCGGCGCACAGCATGGGCACTCCCGCGGCGCAAAGGAGGACGACGTGCATCATGCGCGTGCGCAGGATATCGTTCGGCGCGGGGTCGAGCGCATCGGAGCCGGCTCGCTCGGTGATACGATCCAGCCAAGCCATGTCATCGTGCGACTGCGCGTAACGCAGGCGGGCCGACGGACGGATCGCGCACGCGGCGACGTGATGCAGCAGGTCCGCGGCCTTAGCGTGCCCGCGCACATAGGCCGGCAGGAATTCGCGAAACGCATCGTCCCAGCTGGTCCACGTGCTGTCGTCGAGGTCGCGGGCCGCGTGGCCACGGAAGCTCCACGGCTCAGCGATGAGAATCTTCTGCGGGGCGCGTACGCGGAAGTCGGCTTCGATCTCGCGCAGCAGCGGCGTGCCGAGCAGTTCCGCAAGGTCGAGACGCACGCCGTCGACACCGAGCGCCTCAGTCCAATGCCGCAGCGCCGCATGTACGAGCCGTCTGAACATCGGCGCTTCGGCGCGCACATCATTACCGCAGCCGCTCCAGTTCGTCAGTTCTCCCTGCGCGTCGACGCGATAATAATAAGCCGCGTCGATGGCGCCAAGTCCGTTGGGGGAACCGAAATGATTGAGCACCACGTCCATGATGACGGCGAGGCCAGCCTCATGGCAGGCGCGCACGAGGTCGCGGAATTCCTCCATCGCGACGACGCCCGGCGCGGAAGCGTATTGATTGGCGACGCCGAACGCGCTGACGGGCATGTAGCCCCAATGATATTCTTCCTTGTCCGCATGCTCGAACTCCGCGCACGGCAGGAGCTCCAAGGCATTCACCCCCAGCGCCCGCAGGTAATTGCCCTGCGAGCGGACATAACGGGCGAGGTCGCGATAGCCGCCGGCGGAAGGTGCGCCCTCGGCGAGGCCGAGCAGATCGCGCAGGTGTCCTTCGAGGATGACGAGGTCCTCGACGGCCGGCGGCACGAAATCGTCCGCAAAAGGAGCCAATGATTCCGCCCCAATCACGATGCCTGCGGCCTGCTGCGGGCCGACGACCGCACGCGCCCAAGGGTCGACGAGCTGCGTCTCGCCGAAACGCTCCTGGGTACCGGCCTCGGCGGAGGTGACGGCGATCCAATAATATGAGCCGGCAAGATTTTCCGGATGCGTGGCCGACCAAGCGCCCTGCCCTTCGGGCTTGAGCGCGAGGAGATGGCTCGCGCCACCGGCAGGGTTACGCCAGCTTACCTCGACGGCACGGGCGCGCGGAGCGAAGACGCGGAACTGCGTCGAACGGACGCCGACGAGCGCGCCGAAATTACCAGGTGGCTCGAGCACATCGAGCGGATCGGAGGCGAGAATATCGCCGAGCTCAAGGAGGTCCGGAGTCGCGAAGATCATCCGCACCGGGGCGGCGGCCGGATCGGCGTCCGCGGCATGGAAACGGAAGACATGCTTGTCGGTGCGGCGGCGGGAGACGATCAGGTTGCGATGGTTCGCGGCGGAGCGACGGATGTTGTCGGCATCGTGCGGCGGCTCCACCCAGCGACCGCCGTCGCGGAGGAACTTGAACTCGAACTCATCGGCTGCGCCGAAGACGTCCGCGGCGGCCACGCTTAGTTCGAAACCTTCGGCACCGGCGACGCAGACCGGACTCAGGACCCAGCGCTCCATGTCGACGGCTTTGCCCCAATCATTGAACAGGCCGGCCACGCTGACCGCACCCTCGGCGACCTCCGGGCAGAGAGCCTTCCAGAAAAAGAAGTGCACGCGACCGGCTTCCAACCAATGCCCCGAACGTAGCGCCCAACCACGCACGTCGGCCGGCTCGAGCAAAGTCAGGCGGGCGGGCGGATTCAGGGAGAGCGGCGGCAGGCCCGGCCCCGTCCAGTCGGAGGTGAGCATGACGAGGCCGGAGACCTTTGTCTCCCAGCGTGCGCTGGCTAGCTCTCTCGTCATCAACGCCAAGAGGAAGGGCGGAAAAAGTTTTGGCGAGCAAAAGCGGGCTTCCCTCCCGTCCGCAGGTTAGCCACGATGCCCGCGTGGAAATCAGCGTACTAGTCAGCGACTGGGAGGGACATCGCCTCCTCGATTCCGGCGACGGGTTCAAACTCGAGGAGATCGGAGGCGTCCGCATGATCCGCAGTGAGCCCAAGGCCTGGTGGAGCAAATCCCTGCCCGCCGCCGAATGGGCCCGCGCTGTCGCCGAGCACGAAGAAGGGGGCCGCGAAGGCCGCTGGAAGCTCAAGGGCAACTGCCCCAAGGAATGGGAGACCCAGCTCGGTAAGCTCCGCTTCCAGCTCCGGTTCATGGATAATTCTAAGCAGTTCGGCGTCTTCGCCGAACAGTCGCCGCACTGGAAATGGGTCGCGGCGCGCCCCCAGAAGCTCGAACCCCGCCCCCGCCTACTCAATCTCTTCGGCTACACGGGTGCCGCTTCGCTCGGCGCCGCCCAAGCGGGCTGGCATGTGACGCACGTCGACGCCTCCAAGCCCGCCGTGGCGTGGGGCCGCCGCAATCAGGAGCTTTCCGGCATGGCCGAGGAGCCAATTCGCTGGATCATCGAGGACGCGATGACCTTCGTGAAGCGTGAGGTGAAGCGCGGTAATAAATACGAAGCCATCATGCTCGACCCGCCCGCCTTCGGCCGCGGCCCCACCGGTGAGTTCTGGAAAGTCGAACGCGACCTCGCCCCGCTCCTGCGCGCCTGCCGCGAACTCCTCTCCCCGCAGGCCCAGTTCATTCTGCTGACGGTCTACACCATCGACGCCTCTTCCATCCTTTGTCACAACCTGCTCGAGGAGAACACCCGCGGCCTAGGTGGTAAGATTGATATCGGCGAACTGGCCCTGAAGCAGGCAGGCAATGGCCGCCTCCTACCGCTTTCGCTGTGGGGTCGCTGGACTTCCGGCAAGGCATAAGCCCGAGCATTGGGCCGCATTAGGATTTAAGGCGGTTTAAATGGTTTCCAACCCGGGGCCGATGCCTTCTAAATGGCAACGTGAGCCTTGTCCCTGACCAAGCTACCTTCCGCCAGTTGGCCCAGAAGTCCGATCTCATCCCGGTGTGCCTCGATATGATGGCCGACCTCGAAACGCCGGTATCAGTCTACGCCCGCCTCCGCGCCCTGGGCTCACCTTTCCTTTTCGAATCCGTCACGGGTGGCGATAAGCTCGGACGCTACAGCTTCTGCGGCGCGGGACCGGCGATGACCCTCACCGCTTGGGAAGACCGCACCGAGATCACCCGCCGCGACGGCTCGAAGGAAACCATCCCCACGCCGGCCGACCCACTCTCGCTGGTGAAGAAGGAACTCTCTGGCCTGCGCGTCGCCAAAGTCCCCGGCCTCCCACCGTTCGTCGGCGGCATGGTCGGCATGGTCAGCTACGAATACGTCCACCGTATCGAGCCCACCGTCCCGAAGCCCGCCAAGGATCCGGCCGGCACCCCCCTGCTCCACTTCATGCTGGTCGACCGCGTGGTCGCCTTCGACAACGCCCGCCAGACCCTCCGCCTCATCGTCAACGCCCGCGTGAAGTCGCCGGCCGAGGCCGATGTCGCCTGGGAGGCGGCGAAGCAGCAGCTCGAATCCCTCCGCGCCGTCATCACCGGCCCGCGCGCCGCCGTGGCCGCCGAACTCCCCGCTGGCGCTGAGTTAGCGACGGGCAAGGCCAACGTGAACCAAGCCGACTTCGAAGCCGCCATCCTGAAGACGCAGGAATACATCCGCGCCGGCGATTGCGTCCAGGTGGTGCTCTCGCGCCGCACCGACGTCGCCTACAAGGGCGACCCGCTCGACCTCTATCGCGTGCTCCGCCACGTGAACCCGTCGCCCTATATGTTCGTGATGGAGACCGGCCGCGGCTTCGACGTCGTGGGCGCTTCGCCCGAAGTGAACGTGCGCCTCACCGGTCGTCTCTGCGAGATTCGCCCCATCGCTGGCACCCGCCCCCGTGGCGCCGACGAAGCCGCCGACCGTCAGCTTGAGACCGAACTGCTCGCCGATCCGAAGGAACGCTCCGAGCACCTGATGCTTGTCGACCTCGCCCGCAATGACCTCGGTCGCGTCTGCGTCCCCGGTTCCGTCAAGGTGCCCGACTACGCGATCGTCGAACGCTACTCGCACGTGATGCACATCGTCTCGCAGGTCGAAGGCCAGCTCTCTCCCGAGAAGGATGCGTTCGACCTCTTCCGCGCGACCTTCCCCGCGGGCACCCTTTCCGGCGCGCCTAAGGTGCGCGCCATGCAGGTCATCTCTGAACTCGAAGGCGAACGCCGTGGCATCTACGGCGGCGCGGTCGGTTACTTCGGCTTCGATGGCGGGCACGACTCGTGCATCGTCATCCGCACCGCCTCGCTCCGCGACGGCGTCGCCAGCATCCAGGCCGGCGCCGGCGTAGTCGCCGATTCCGTCCCGACTTCCGAGTACGAAGAAACCCTCAACAAGTCCAAGAGCGTCCTCCGCGCCCTCGGCCTTGCCTCCGGCCTACGCTCCTGAGACGCTCGCCCGTGCCTAAGTCGAAGCCCCAGAAGAGCGCCAAGAAGAAGGCGATAGCTGTGGCTAAGCCATCGAAGGAACCCAAGAAGGAGCTCAAGAAACTGCCTCTCGCCAAGCCGGCTAAGCCCGTCGCGGCCCCTCGCATCATTCCAGCCCCTACCCCTACCCCGGCCCCCACCCTTGTCCCTGATCGGGATACGGATCCCACTGAGCCCGGCCTGCCTTGGGAAGAATTGTCGACGGAAGAGCGCTCTCCGATCCGCTACTACCTCGATCAGATCGGCAAGACCCCGCTGCTGACATTGGAAGAAGAGACCGCGCTGGCACGTCGCGTCCTCAAGGGCGACGAAGCCGCGCGCCAGAAGATGATCCAGTCGAACCTGCGCCTGGTCGTGCGTATCGCCAAGGATTACGATAATTTCGGCCTGTCGCTCATGGACCTCATCAGCGAAGGCAACTTCGGGCTGATCAAGGCCGTCGAACGCTTCGACCCCGACAAGGGCGGCAAGCTCAGCACCTACGCCTCCTGGTGGATCAAGCAGGCCATCAAGCGCGCCCTCGCCTCGAACGGGAAAACGATCCGGCTTCCGGTACACATGGTCGACCGTATCGCGCAGATGCGCCGCGTCACGGCCCGCCTGACCGTCGAAATCGGGCGCGAGCCGCATAACGACGAGATCGCCATGGCGATGGAGATCCCGCTCTCAAAGGTCGTCCATATGCAGTCCATCGCCAATCGCGCCGCCTCGCTCGACCAACCGGTCGGCCTTGAAGGCGACGCGACGTTGGGCGACCTGGTGAAGGACGAATCCGAACGGACTCCCTTTGAGACCCTCCGCGGAAAATCCGACAACGCGGAGATCGGGGAGATGCTCGCGGCCTTGGAGCCGCGCGAGGCCGAGATCCTGACGCACCGCTTCGGACTCAACGGCGAAAGCCCGCTCACGCTCGAAGAGGTTGGGGATCTTTTCAAACTCACGCGTGAACGCGTCCGCCAGCTCCAGCAGTCGGCCCTGATGCAGCTCCGCCGTATCATGACCGAACGCCAGAAGCTCCTGACTCCGGAAGACGTGAAGAAGAACCGGATGGCCGAAGCCCGCTCCGAAGTACTCAGCGAGTTCTTTCGCTCCAAGGGTATCGCCGCACCGCCTAAGGGACGTCCAGGCCGCGAAGGGCTCTAAGCCACCGACCGGAGGCCCGCCTCGTCCAATTCCGGAGGGTAAGGTCGGAAAACAAAAAGGGCCCCGTTGCCGGGGCCCTTCGTTTAGCTTCTAATCCGAAGATTAGAAGTTGTAGCGGACGGTGAGGTCCGTGGTCGAAGGCGTGATGCCCTGCTCGTCGGAGTAACCCACGGCGAGCTGGATCTGCTTGCTCACGTTGTAGGCGAGCTCAGCACCCCAGACATTGTTGTCGGAGGAGTTGCGACCGAAGGAAACAGCGGCTTCGAGGTTGTTGCCGAGGTCCTTACGGACGTTGAGGCCGTAAGCTTCGTCGGAGGCGACGGAGACGGTGACGTCAGCGCCGAGGACAACGTTCTTGAAGACGTAGCCGAGGGCGACGGAGTCGACGCCATTGCCGGAGGCCTTGCCACCGATGGTGGTGTCAGCTTCAACGAGGAAGTTCGAGCCACCGATCAGGGCCGAAGCCGAGAGGGAGTAGCCCTTGCTGTCCGTGTTGTAGCCGAGGCCAACGCGGTTGTAGGAGAGACCAGCAGCAGCCGGAGCTGCAGCCTGGGCGGAGGCAGCGGCAGCGAGGGTCGTGAGGGTGAGGATTGGGAGGATGTTCTTCATATGCGTGTTTGGATGTAAGCATGATTGACCGTAAAACAACAAGAAAGTGCGCTATTGTCATCAGGCTGTCACAATCGAATCGGGGCCGGTTTCGATATTAAACAAAAAGGGCCCCGTTGCCGGGGCCCTTGTGATCTGCCTCTAATCCTAAGATTAGAAGTTGTAGCGAACCGAGATGTCGGTCTGGGAAGCGGAACCGGAGGCGTCGGAGTAACCGACGGCCAGCTGGATCTGCTTGCTCACGTTGTAAGCGAGCTCAGCGCCCCAAGCATTGACACCGGACTGGCGCTCGTAGCCGACAGCGAGTTCGATGTTGTTGCCGAGGTCCTTACGGACGTTGAGGCCGTAGGATTCGTTGGAGCCGATGGCGACGGTGGCGTCAGCGCCGAGGGCAACGTTCTTGAAAACGTAGCCAAGGGACACGGAGTCAGCACCGTTACCGGAGGTGTTGCCACCGATGGTGGTGTCAGCTTCAACGAGGAAGTTCGAGCTACCGATCAGGGCCGAAGCCGAGAGGGAGTAGCCCTTGCTGTCCGTGTTGTAGCCGAGGCCAACGCGGTTGTAGGAGAGACCGGACGAAGCAGCAGCGCTCTGGGCAGAGGCAGCGGCAGCGAGGGTCGTGATGGTGAGGATCGGGAGGATATGCTTCATAGCGGGGTCAGTATTGCTACAGGTCGGGGACAAAATCAAGCACCTTTTGCTTAAAATTCCCCTACCCTGTTTTTACGTCTCTTTTACCCACCTCCATTCACAACCCCCTGTGAATAAAGCTGGGGGCTATTGATGACCAAGGATTAGGGCTGGGAGAAGGGGTGGGGGTAGGGACGGGGGTAGGGACGGGGGTAGGGGGTGTTATTCGCAGCTGCTCCTTGAACTACCCCAGGGTCGGTACGCCCTAAAATAGGCAAAATAGGGCCATTAGGCCAATAAACGCGTAAAAGCCTCAAATGTGCCCTATTCCTATGGCTTAGGCCCATGGCCCACTCAACGCACCCCCCTCCCCAAGGCTTGTAGAGCGAGATCGAGCCGCCCCCGCTTAGCACCCCCCTCTCCCCGAAAAAAGAAAGAAGGGGTCTGGGCGCGAGGGCCGAGGGCTCCGGCCAACAAAAAACCCGCTAGGCGAACCTGGCGGGTTTTGGGCAGGCCTCGGGGGAGGCTTACTTGCGACGGAACTTCGTGTTGAACTTCTCGACGCGGCCAGCGGAGTCCACGAAGCGCTTCTCGCCGGTGTAGGCGGGGTGCGAGTCCATGGTGACTTCTCGGCGGATGACGAAATGCTCGACGCCGTCGATGAGCTTGGTCTCCTTCGACTTCATGGTCGAACGAGCCGGGAACTCACGGTTCGTGGAGACATCCACGAAGACGACGTTGTTATATTCAGGATGGCCTTCCTTCTTCATAAAATAGGGGGTTTGCTAGGGGTTAGCCCTGACGCGCCTTGTAGCGAGGGTGCGTCTTGTTGATCACGTAGATACGGCCCTTGCGGCGAACTACCTGGCAATTCGGGTGGCGCTTCTTCAGCGACTTGAGGGAGGAGGAGACTTTCATGGTCGGGAGAGCCGTTTAAGCAACGGCAGGTCGGCCAACAAAGGTAACCTGCGTCCGACTGTCAACGGGATTTCCTATGCTTGTTTAAGCTTTCGTTCGGGCTATGACTTCAAGGCATGGAAACGCGCGTCCGCCCCGCCTTGCCGGCCGACATTCAGGCGATCAACGCTATCTATAACCACTACGTCCGGACCAGCACCTGTACCTGGCACCTGACCGAGGAGACCGATAGAGGAAGGGCTACCTGGCTAAAGAGCCGCGGCCCCGCCCATCCGGCCCTAGTCATCGAATTAGGGGGCAAAGTGGTCGGTTGGGGCTCCCTTTCGACCTATAATAGCCGCCAGGGGTGGTCTGCCACGGTCGAGGACTCGATCTTCATTGACCACACCTTGCACGGCAAGGGCCTGGGCAAGCGCATGCTGCAGGAGCTCCTCATCCGCGCGGAGGCCATCGGCCACAGCTCCGTGATCGCCCGAATCTCGGGCGAACAAACCCCCAGCCTGCGCCTCCACGCCTCGCTGGGCTTCGAACAAGCCGGGCTCTTGCGCGGCGTCGGACACAAATTCGGCCAGAAACTCGATTGTGTCTACATGCTGAAAGCCCTGCGCCAGCCCTGACCTTGACAGAGTGGGGGCTAACCCTTTGCTCACCTATCCGCTTTAATGCTCAGGTGGTGGAATGGCAGACACGCTGGATTCAGGTTCCAGTGCCCCTAAAGCGTAAGGGTTCAAGTCCCTTCCTGAGCACCAAAAGCAAGACACGACCCCGGCGACCCCGGGGTCGTCCGTTTAATCCGATCTCCCATGTATCTATATATCAATTACAAACCCACCCCTGCCCCCACCCCTACCCCTTCTCGTTAGAGCCTTCCCCTCATCACAAGGAGGATTGTCCCCGCGGACGATACCCTCCACGCTTCCTAGCACCCGATGGCGGACCTCACCACATTACCCGACCTCCTACCCTGGCCCTTCCTGGTCTGCAGCCGCAAGGGCGAGATCCTGTTCGCCAATCCGCTCGTCGACCGCGCGGTCGGCCAGAAGGTCCAGGCGGGCATGAACATCGATAAACTCTTCCTCGAACTCGAGAACGGCCAGGCTGCCTCCACCCTGCTCCACTCCGCCGCCCGCTGGTCCGCCTGGAGCGGCATGCTCGAGGTCCGGAACGCCAACGCCGGCGAACCCATCCGCGCAGCCAAGATCATCCTGCAACCCGATCCGAAGTTCGATCGCCAAGTCTGGCTCATCTTCGCCGAAGACCCGCAGGTCAATGGAGCACCGATCCTCACGCCTCGTTCCGGCATGAGCCTCGCCCGCACGCTCATCGAAAATTCCCCCGACTTCATCATCCTCCGTGACCTACAGGGGCGCATCCTGCATACGAGCCGCAGCCTCGACGAGTTCCTCGCCCTGCCCTACCGCGGCTACGTGGCCGACCTCACGCTGGCCGACATCCTTTCGGCCCGCTCGGCCAACCAGTTCCGGCAGTTCGACGAGGAAGTGATCCGCACGGGCCAAAGGGTGCTCCATGCGGTCATGCACTTCGAGACCCTGGACAGCCGCTCGCGCCTCGTCCGCGTCGTCCACGAACGCATCAAGGGCGGCGGCGGCCTGCCGAACGGGCTCCTGACCTTTGCGGTCAACATCACGGAATCGGTCGACGAACATAACCGCCTGCGCATCGCGCTGGAAAAGGCGGAAGAGGTCGCCGCCGCCAAATGGCAGTTCGTCGCCAACGTGACGCATGAGATCCGTAACCCGATCAACGCCATCCAAGGCCTTTGCGAGACGAACCTGGAGCTAGCCGCGCCGCTTTCGCCGGACGTACTGCGCAAGATCCAATCCTGTGCCAGCGAACTTGAAGACACCGTCCGCGATGTGCTCGACTTCTCTCGGCTCGACCGCGGTAACGTCACAATTGAAAACATTCCTTTCAATCCCGTCCGCGCGCTCGAGGAAGTAACCGCCCAGTTCCAGCACCAGGCGGGCCGCAAGGGCGTCGAACTCGCCGCGCTCGTCAAGGCCGACTCCCCCCAGTCCGTGCTCGGCGACCCGATCAAGTTCCGCCGCATCATCGCCAACCTCGTCGGTAACGCGGTGAAGTTCACCGAGAACGGCCACGTCCATGCGGAACTCGAATTCGAGGAACGCAACGGCCGGCTCCGCGCGCAACTCACCGTCCGCGATACCGGCATCGGCATCCCGCAAGACCGCCTCGAGAGCATCTTCGAGCCGTTCACGCAGGCCGACGCCTCCACGACGCGCCGCTTCGGCGGCACGGGCCTCGGCCTGACGATCGTCCGCAGCCTCACGCAGGCGATGGACGGCTACATGAAAGTGATGAGCGAAGTCGGCGCTGGCTCCAGTTTCGCCGCGACGGTCATGGTCGAACCCAACCCAGTCTTCACGCCCCCGCCGCAACCCAAGCTCGCTGGGCAGCGGATCCTGCTCGTCGCCGGCGACCGCGCCGTCCGCCAATGGTTCGCCGACTCGCTTTCTTATTGGGGCGCGGAATGCGAACAGACGGAGACCTACGAAGACGCCGAAGCGCTCTGGGCGGCCGCGGCCGCCGCCGAGAACCCCTTCAGCCGGGCGATCATCGACCTACCCGAAGACGTCAGCCCGCGCCTCCCGGCCTTCCCCCGCGAACAGATCATCCTGGTGACTTCTTCCGAAGTCGAATTCCGCAGCCAGGCCCAGCTGTTCCGGCCGGTCACGCTCACGGCGCTATGGACCCGCTTCAGCACCGAAGCCCCCCTTCGCGACGAACACGAGCCGGCCCACGGCGCCCCCCGAGCCTCCCGCAGCCTCCGCGTGCTCCTCGCCGAAGACAACGAGGTCAATCGCGAGGTCGCCAGCGCCCGGCTCCGCCGCGCCGGGCACGATGTCAGCGCCACGGTCGATGGCTCCGCCGCCCTAGACCTCTGGCGCACCAAGGAATTCGACGTCGCGATCCTCGATATCCAGATGCCGATCATGGACGGGCTGTCCGTCGCCACCGCCATCCGCGCCGAAGAACAGGCCCGCGGCCGCCGCCGTACCTCGCTCCTGGCCCTGACCGCCATGACCCAGGAACTGGATCGCGCCCGCTGCGAGGCCGCCGGCTTTGACGCCTACCTCGCCAAACCGGTCCGCGGCGCCGAATTACTCGAAAAACTGGAGCTTCTCGCCGCCAGCCAGGAAGCCGCCCTCGGGCGCGTCCGGGACGACGAGTTCGCGGCCAACCTCGAGGCCGCCGAAACCGAAGACGCCGAGGACCTAAAGGCCGCCGCCCGGGCCTTCCTCCGACACGCCGAGGACATCATCACGCGCCTCTGTGTCGCCCGTGACTCCTCCGAGCCGGACACCCTTAGCCGGGAAGCCCACGGGGCCAAAGGGATGCTCTCCCTGATGGCCTGTACCGGGCTCGCCCGACTGGCCAATCAGATCGAACGTCAGCCGACCGAGACCTCGGCCCGGGCCCGGACGGATGAGCTCATCGACGGCTTGCGGAAACTGCGCGAGACGCTACGGTCTCGTTCTGACCTGAGCCCTGATGGCCAAGCCGAAACTCAAACCCGAGATCAAGACTGAGACGCTGGTCTCGGCGGCGCCCAAATGGAACGTCGTCGTGCTCAACGATCCGATCAACTACCAGGCTTACGTCGTCGTGGCTTTCATGAGCGTACTGCGCATCAGCGCCGCCGAAGCCAAGAAGCTCATGCGCGCCATTCACGCCGAAGGACGCGCGACCGTCTGGACGGGCGATCGCGAACGGGCCGAGATGCTCTCGCTGGAGCTGCAACAGTGGCACCTCAACTCACTCCTCGAGAAAGATGGCTGAACTGCGCCTCAGCATGACCCAGGAGGCGCGCACGGTGCTCTCCGACCTGCTCCGCCTCATCGCCCCCGCCGCGGCCCGCGTCTCCGTCAATCGTGCCAACGTACCTGCCAACGACGAGGAGATCGCCGGCTTCTGGGTGGATACGCTTTCCGCGCAGGCCTCCGAGGAGGCCCGCCTGCTCGCCGTGGCCTTCGCCAGCGCCAAGGGCGATCCGGCGGTAATCCTGCTCCCCAACGAGGCCCAAGCCCACGCCTTCCTCCGCGCCCTCTCAGCCGTCCGCTTCGCGCTCCGCGACCTGGTCTTCGCCGACATCACGGACGCCCAGTTGGAGAACGCGGAAGATCTCGATGACGAGTCTCTGCCGACCGAGAAGCGCCACGCTCTCGCCTGCTACGCCTGCTTCGGCCTCCTCCAGCAGTCGCTGATCTCACAGCTCTGCCCCGAGGCCTTCGACTGAGCGACGAAATCGGTTGAACGTCCGCTCCTGACCCGCAACAAACAGGACGTGCGCAGCGGCCTCCTCAGTTTCTTCTCCGCCCTCGGTTCGTTCGGTCGCCAGCTCGCGGCCCTGCCTCGCCCGAAATCCCTTCCTTTTGTCGGCGTCGTCCGCTCGATGGATGGCCCCACCTTCAAGGCCGACCTCATCGCTGGCCTGAACGTCGCGCTCCTCGCCTTCCCGATGTCGATGGCCTTCGCGATGAAGGCCGGTCTGCCGATCTGGTGCGGACTCGTCGGTTGCGGCGTCGCTGCCGCGGTGGCCCCGCTTTTCAGTGGTTCCGCCAATCTCTCCGCTGGCCCGACCAACGCCACCGCGGCCTTGCTCCTCGGCGCTTTCGCCACGCTCGGCGCCACCAACCCAGAAGTGCGCGCCTCGGCGCTCCCGACCTTGGTACTGATGACGGGCCTGTTCCTACTGCTCGCCTCCTGGCTTCGCCTCAGCGGCTTCGCCGACTTCGTCCCGCGCACGGTGATCTCCGCCTACATCGCCGCGGCGGCCCTGCGCGTCATCGCGCTCCAGCTCCCCACCGCGCTTGGCATGCCTGGCGATCACGCCGCCGAGACGCTGCCCGAAGTACTCTGGCAAGCGCTCCGCATGGGCCGCACGCTCATCAACCCGGAATTAGGCCTGACCATCGTCACGGGCATCACCTATTTCATTCTGCGTCCGAAATATGGAGCCGGTAAAGCCATCCTCGGCGCGGTCGCCGTCGCCACCGTGGGCGCCATCCTCGCGCAGAACGTGGCCCACGCCCAAGGCAGCGTGGCCAAACTGGTCACCGTCGTCGGTGAAGCCGCCAAACCCGGGACCGCCCTGCCCCTGCCCGACTTCTCCAGCCGCACGCTTTCGACGCTGTTCTCGCCGGCCCTCGCGTTGGCGGTACTGATCGTCATCGAGGGGACAGCTAACGCCCGCGCCTCGGCCTTGAAGACCGGCCGGCCGTCCGACCTTCACCAGGAAGTCTACGGCCTCGGCATGGCCAACGTGGCCTGCGCCTTCACGGGAGGCATGGCGGCCTCCGGCTCGATCAGCCGCTCGGCCCTCAACGTCGCCAGCGGTGCCCGGACGGCGATGGCCTCGCTCCTCTGCGGCGGCTTCATCCTCGGCGCCCTCTTCCTCGCCAGCCCCGCGGTGGCGGTCGTGCCGCTCTCGACGCTGGCCATCCTCGTCATCCTCGCCGAACTCGAGCTCGCGAACTTCTCAGCGATCAAGCTGATCCTGAAATCCAGCGCCCAAGACCGGACGGTCTTCCTCGCCACCTTCGCCACCGCGCTCCTCGCCCCGCTCGACATCGCTATCTTCCTCGGCACCACGGTCGCCGTCGCCTTTTACCTGAAGCAGACGTCCACCCCGGCGGTCGTCGAATACGACTTCTCCGACACGGGCGAAATCAAGGAACGCCCGAAGGGCCAAGGCACGACGGGCATCTCGATCCTGCACGTCGAAGGCAGCCTGCACTTCGGCGCGACCCAGGCCTTCCACGAACACCTCCGCCGCGCCTCGGCCGATCCGAACCTCAAGGTGCTCGTGCTGAAGTTCCGCGAAGCGCTCTACCTCGACGCCAACGGCATGCTGCTCCTGCGCGACCTTGCCGACACGCTGAAGTCCGACGGCCGCCACCTGATCCTCTGCGAGGCGAAGGCCGATACGATGAAGATCATCGTCAACGCCGGCCTCGACCAATCGGTCGGCAAGGAGAACGTCTTCCCGTTCGAGGAAGCCCACCCGAACCTCGCCCTCGCCAAGGCCGTCCGCCGCGCGCGTGAACTGACCGGCGGCGGGCAGGCGGTCCTCCGCATCGTGACGGCACCGCACCCCGACCTGCCCAAGCCTGCTTCAGCTTCGGGGGAGGATTGGCAGATTTAGTCTCCTCTCGCCGTTTTTCGGACAACCCAAGCCGTCCCTTTGGGCTTTTACGGCGGTTTTTGAATTATGGCTTGAAGCCCGCACCGGGACTCGCCCTTTTGGGGTGGTCTGTTCACCTGAAAGACACCCACCTTCCCAGCACCATGAGCCACTACAGCGAAATCCAAAAGCACCTCGGCACCGAAGCCGAAAACCTCCTCGGGTTCAACAACCCGAAGATCAAGAAGGACCAGATCCATTCCCCTCGCGCGGATTGGGTCGACCACGCCTTCTCCGCCTCGGATCGCAATAACCGCGTCCTGGCCAACCTGCAGCGCCTCTACGGCTCCGGCCGCCTCGCCAACACGGGCTACGTCTCGATCCTTCCGGTCGACCAAGGCATCGAACACTCCGCCGGCGCCTCCTTCGCCAAGAACCCGATCTACTTCGACGGTGAGAACATCGTGAAGCTCGCCATCGAAGGCGGTTGCAACGCGGTCTGCTCCACCTTCGGCGTCCTCAGCAGCGTCTCCCGCCGCTACGCGCACAAGATTCCGTTCATGGTGAAGATCAACCACAACCAGCTGCTCACCTACCCCAACGTCGGTGACCAGGTCATGTACGGTACCCTGAAGCAGGCCGCCGACATGGGCTGCGCCGCCGTCGGTGCGACGATCTACTTCGGCTCCGCCGAGACCAACCGCCAGATCATCGAAGTCTCCCACGCCTTCCAGCAGGCCCACGAGCTCGGCATGGCCACCGTCCTCTGGTGCTACACCCGCAACAGCGCCTTCAAGACGAAGGAGAAGGATTTCCACGTGTCCGCCGACCTCACCGGCCAGGCCAACCACCTCGGCGTCACCATCTGCGCCGACATCATCAAGCAGAAGCTCCCGGAGAACAACGGCGGCTACCTCGCGATCCAGGCCACCGAGTCCTC
>SXGQ01748680.1_pt1 | contig 15866 bp, 16 predicted proteins | sample 3178371 | NCBI WGS metagenome assembly SXGQ01 (sample SAMN11356859, study PRJNA531348) | freshwater metagenome | isolation source: freshwater sample F1-20 | place: China: Fuxian Lake, Yuxi | collected 2017-12-25
ACACTATCGCTTGGACGAAGACAAGCAACCGTATATCGTGGGCCGCAGCCATTGGCGTGGCACACTGGAGTCAGGAGAATTCAGCAAAGACCATGGTGAAATGACACGTACATTGGCCAACATGTTTATCAAACTGTGCGAACGTTATGCCACAAGGAGCAACTGGCGTGGCTACACATACAATGAAGAAATGCGTGGCCAGGCTCTACTGCAACTATCGCAGATTGGACTGCAATTTGATGAAAGCAAGAGCCAGAATCCTTTTGCCTACTACACAGCAGCTATTACCAACAGTTTTACGCGGATACTGAATATTGAAAAGAAAAATCAAAACATTCGCGACGACATACTTGAAATGAACGGACTCAATCCTTCATGGACCCGACAAAACTCGGGTTCCAAGAGTGCCGCCGAAATGAGTGGCCCAGTCGTGTCTAGTTTGGACGAATGACTGTAGCAATTGCCTTTGCCGGCGGCACATATGGCACCTATTTAGAATGGTGCCTCACCGCACTGACCACAAAAAATACTATCTCTATACCATTCACTGCCAATGGCAGCAGCCACGGGTTTATAGGTAATCATTTGCAGACCATGCATGGCTGGAATCAATTTATCAAACAAAATAGCATCGCTGATTTTGCCAGATTACACCCAAAAACTACAAGACATGAATCACTCAGTGACAATCTAGCACAACTGTGCGATCAGTCTGATTTTGTACTGCATCTATATCCTACTAAAAATTCTACGCTGTTGTGCATAAACAACTACTTTACAAAGGTTTGGAGCAACTGGTGGCAGTATCAATTTCTGCAATCCATTGATCCTGATGTCATCTACAAAAACTGGCCGGTTGCTACAAACACAGCCATCACAGACATAGCCACGTGGATCAAGAGAGAATTTTTGAGTTTTTACATGATGCCGGCCTGGTATGACATGATAGAATGGTATCATCCTGACAAATGGCAACACCAAAAGTGTTTGATTGTTTCTGTAGACCAGCTGTTGTTTGATTTTGAACAAACACTGAGCACAATTCAACTGAAGGCAGGTATAGAATTTGTACAACCAGTCGAGGCATTGATTGACTGTCATGTTCAAAACATTAAGGCGCAACAGTTTCTACATGTCGATCAATTGTGCAACAAAATCATTGACTCGGTCTGCAACAATATCAATTTTGACTGGCAACCACTTGGCCTATGTAGCGAAAGCTGGATACAATGGCAGTTAAGAAACTGTGGACTCGAACTACAATGTCATGGACTTGACATGTTTCCAACAAACAGTATACAATTACGAAACCTTACCTATTCCGTATGAATCTATTTCAACGTGCTGCTATCTTTACCGACATCCATTTTGGACTAAAATCAAACAGTGTGATACACAACGAAGACTGTTTGGCTTTTGTGCGCTGGGCTACTCAAAAGGCTCGTGAAGAGGGCTGCGAAACCTGTTTGTTCTTAGGCGACTGGCACAATAACCGTGCTAGCTTGAACATTGTCACACTTAACTACAGTCTCAGAGCTCTAGAGCACCTCAATGCTAATTTTGAGAAGGTGTACTTTATTCCTGGCAATCACGATCTCTACTATCGAGACAAACGTGACATTCAAAGTGTAGAGTGGGCAAAGCACCTGCCTAATGTAGAAATCTGCAATGATTGGTTCAATTACGGAGGTGTCACTATTGCTCCTTGGCTCTGCGGCGACGACCACAAGAGATTAAGTAAACTGTCAGGCGATTATCTGTTTGGGCACTTTGAACTACCTGGATATTTGATGAACGCCATGGTAGAGATGCCAGATCATGGCGAAATCCGTCGCGAGGACCTTGGAGGATTTGGTCATGTGTACACTGGGCATTTCCACAAGCGTCAGACCAAAAAGAACATTACCTACATTGGCAATGCGTTCCCGCACAATTATGCAGATGCTGGTGACGACGAACGAGGCCTCACTGTTATCGAGTGGGGCAAACAGCCTGTATACCATGCTTGGCCTGATCAACCAACCTACAGAGTGTACGGACTTGCGAACCTTATTGACAATGCTGCAACTCTTTTGCAGCCCCGAATGCATGTCCGAGTCAATCTTGACATTGAGATAAGTTACGAAGAAGCCAACTTCATCAAAGAAACATTTATTGAACAGTATCGGCTGAGAGAGATGGCATTGATTCCTAACAAGACTGCTGGAGTGGACGAAGATCTTGCACCTGGCGAAATAAAATTTGAATCTGTGGATCAGATTGTAACGGATCAGCTTACCAACATTGAATCTGAATTTTACGATAATCGATTGCTGTTGAAAATATATCAAAATTTATGATTACATTCACTAACGATAACGCTGTGATTGGATTTACCTTTAGGTACAAACATTTCGTGTATCATTTCAGATACTTGAAGTTGCACAAAACACTTGATATAGGAAGGCAATACTTATGAAAATCAGCAAAATACCCGGATTGGGCAGATTTGGCATATTCATTGACGATGTTGATTTGAACAACATTGCCGACGATGAGTGGATGGAAATTGGTAGATTGCACTTAGACAGTCTTGTGACCATACTGCGAGGCGTCAATGTTTCGCCAGAAAGATATCAAGGCTTGATGCTGAAATGGGGCACTCCGAGAGATATCAATGCCTTTAAAATTTTTAAAAAATATCAGCTACCCATGTCTGAACTGATAGACAAAGTAAAGACTGGCAACACTCAGGATCTTGACGCCGATGATGTCAGATGGATTCGAGGAATTATCAACATCATGCTGGTAGAAAATGATCGCGTTTATCAAATGATGAAAGTCACTGGTCGACGCAACGAAAACGGCGAAGCATTGGGCATGTTTGCCGAAGGTGAATTGTTGTGGCACAGCAACGAATCAGGCAATCTTACATTTACTCCAGGGGTAAGCTTGTTGGCACACGAAGGTGTGGTGGGCAGCGCAACAGGATTTTTGACCACAACAGACTGGTACGAAAAACAGTCGCAATCATTTCGCAGTGAACTTGACGAAATGATTGTTTTACACAAATTTACACCTGGCAAAATCAATCCTGGGCTACGCGAAGAGCAAGATTTCATAATGTATAAAAATATGTGTCCTGTGGATAATGTGCCCATTCCATTGGTAATACAAAGTCCTGGTGGCATTCGTGGATTGCACTACAGCGTGAATACCATCAATAAGATTCAAGGAATGAGTGAAACCGACTCACAAAAACTTTTTGATCGCATAGACAAAGAGCTATTTGTTGATGAATACATCTATGATCATTGGTATCAAAACAACAACGATTTGTGTTTGTTTGACAACAGTATCACTTTGCACCGTCGACTGGGGGGCATTACCAATCGGATGTGTTACCGCATCCAGTACGATTATTCAAATATCATAGATCAACCCTATGTTCCATATTTTCAAAAATCATTTGCAAAGCAATACAAAAAACAAATACATGAAATAGTGAAGTACCTTGACATTGTTGATTTTAAATTGCCTAAAAGATCACTGCAAGATTTTATACCATTTATCTAATTTGCTTTTTGTTTGGGACATTGCATACCAATCTATGCAAAAATGAAAAAAAACATCGTAGTTTACAACCCATCAAGATTTGCCAACGAAGTTTGGCTACCAGTTCTCTGGGCACAGGCCAAAACATACTACGAGCGCAATGGTAAAAATATAGATAAATGGAATTGGGCTCCATGCACTGCTGATATCTACAGCAACGATTTAGAAAAAGTTAAAATCACACTGGGACACATTGAACCCGATGTGTTTGCAGTCAGTCTATATGTTTGGAATTACAATATTGGTCATGAAATTGCACAGTGGGTCAAACAGCAGTGGCCTCACTGTATTGTCATCACTGGCGGTCCGCATCAGTATTTTAAATATGACGACAATTGGTTTGTAAAGCATCCTTACATTGATGCCAGTTTGCCAGGAGAATGTTCTGGTGAACTGTGCCTGCAGCAAATTTTAGACTTTGTCAATGATGACAATCACATAGATTGGAATCAGATAACCGATGTGTGTTATCCACACAAAATATCGCGACATGCAGTTCGCAGCAAAAAGATTTCCTCCGTAAAAGACAAACAAGATTTTGATTATGCCTGGAGTGTGTTTGACAGTCAGTTTGGTTACTTGAAAAATTTTGCCAGTCTGGCCAAAACAGTTGACCCAACAATGAAAATACTCAGTATTATCGAAACCACTCGTGGCTGTCCATATGGGTGCACATACTGTGACTGGGGAGGGGGGATCAACACCAAGGTATTGAAAAAGCCCATTGCAGTGGTCAAACAAGATATCGATGCACTGTGCAAATTAAATCTGCATTTTTTGTATTTTGCCGACGCAAATTTTGGCATATTTGGCGACAGAGATGTTGAAATATTGCAGTATTTGGCCGATCAACGCTTGACCAACAATCAATTTTTCAACATTGGGTACGGTGGATTTGCCAAAACAGAAAACAAACTGTGTTACATTGAAAAAATCTTACGGATTGATTTGAAGTATCAATTGAGTTTGCTAAACGAAATCAAGTTGAGTTTACAAAGTTTAGACCCGGAAGTGTTGAAAATTATTGATAGAAAAAATGTTTCTTTGGTCAAACAAATGAGCATGCTAAAAAAAATAACTCCATGGTACAAAAAGATCCCAATCTATGCGGAATTGATTCTTGGACTGCCAGGAATGACCCTGGACAAATTCTATCACGAACTGGATTTTCTGGGAGCCAAAAAACTCAGTATTCAATGGTATCCATGGATACTGCTGCCCGAGGCTCCGGCCTACAGCAGAGACTATCGCAATCGATATCAGTTAAAGACATTGGTTAAAACTTCGGGATGGTGGACTCGTGAAAATGAAACAAACAATCTAAATGAAATAGTGGTTGAAAGTTTTTCCTACGATCAAGATCAGTATTTGGAGATGTTGCTCAGCAGTGGACTGTACAAACTTTTTGTGCAAGGAGGATACCTCAAAAATTTTGCTCGGTGGCTGGAACGCCAGAATATTCCATTGGGCCAGTTGATTAGATCAATCTATCAAGAATTTTTGCCCACCACTGAATTTCTAGATCCCGTGGTGGCCGCATGGCAACAGCAGATAGTGCTAGACAGCACCACGGGCTGTTTTGTCAAGCTAGACAACCAAGACGTGTACCTTGGACTGTATCTTGTGGCCATTGCATTTTTGCATCATGAACAGTTCACACTGCCCCTGGTGCGGTGGGCCAAGCAGCGATATCACTGCCCAGATCATGTTTTTGATCAGGATCTTCGATTGGCCATTCACAAAGAAAATTTTGGCAACAAAACTTCGGGATTTATAAGATACAACTACCGCAAAAAATTCTTCAGCATGCCCGATGGACTGGAAAAAATGCTGTTGATGTTTGTGCAATTTGCACACTCTGGCCATGCAATTCGAGGCCGGCGATCGTGGATGCTGTAGATTTTTATGATTCAGTGTGTTATAATACCCCAACATGATTCAAATTAAAAAGTTAACTGTTCGCAATTTTATGAGCGTGGGCAATGCCACACAAGGCATTGACTTTGATCGTCAGGATCTTACATTGGTACTGGGTGAAAACCTTGATCTTGGCGGTGATGGCTCGCGTAATGGCACTGGTAAGACCACAATCATCAATGCTCTCAGTTACGCACTGTACGGTCAGGCACTTTCAAACATTCGCAAAGACAATCTTGTAAACAAGACCAATGCCAAGCACATGCTGGTCAGTCTGGACTTCAGTGTCGGCGGCAAAGATTTCAGAATTGAACGTGGGCGCAAGCCCAATGTGTTGAAATTCTATGTCAACAACGAAGAACAGTCGGCCACCGACGAGGCCCAAGGCGACAGCCGAGAAACACAGGATGTGATTGAACGTATTCTGGGCATGAGTCACGACATGTTCCGACATGTGTTGGCCTTGAACACCTACACAGAGCCATTTCTCAGTCTCAAGTCCAACGATCAACGTACCATAATTGAACAGCTTCTGGGCATAACTCAGCTGAGTGAGCGGGCAGATCGAGTCAAAGAACTGAACCGTCAAACCAAAGAAGCTATCTCGCAAGAAGAATTTCGTATCAGAGCTGTGCAAGAGGCCAACCAGCGCATCGAAGAACAGATTGAAAGCCTGCGCAAACGTCAAACTTTGTGGATCAAAAAACGTGACGAAGACTGTGCAGTGCTTGCACAGGCCATAGCTGATCTTGAGCACATCAACATCGACATCGAGGTACAGTCACATCGGGATCTAGAAACATTCCATGTGCGCAAAAAAACCATTGAAGAGGCATCTCGTTACATTCGACAAATTGATGCAGACGATGTCAAACAAAACAAACTGTTGGAAAAACTCCGCGTAGAAATAGCTGCATTGGATGCTCATAAATGTCATGCCTGTGGGCAAGATTTGCACGATGTCAAACAGAGTGAATTGCGCACAGCCAAACAAGAACTGCTGCAAGAAACAGCTCTGCAATTGTTGGCCAATGATACTCAACGCAGCGAACATCAAACTGTACTAGACACAGTAGGCGATCTAGGTACTGCACCTACAGTGTTTTATGACAGCCTGGAACAAGCTTTGAATCACAAAAACACCGTGGATGGTCTGATCAAAGATTTGGCGGCTCGGCGCACAGATCCTGATCCTTACCAGGAACAGATAACAGACATGCAGGGTCAGGCCTTGCAGGTGGTCAGCTATGACACACTCAATGAGCTAACTAGGCTGCAAGAACATCAGGACTTCCTGCTCAAACTGCTCACAAGCAAAGATTCGTTTGTGCGCAAGAAGATCATCGACCAGAACTTGAGCTATCTAAATCAGCGACTCACACATTACCTAGATCGTATTGGTTTACCCCACACAGTGAAGTTCCAAAATGACCTTACAGTAAGCATTGAAGAACTAGGCCGTGAACTGGACTTTGATAACCTAAGTCGTGGCGAGCGCACACGTTTGATTCTGTCAATGAGTTGGGCGTTCCGAGATGTGTGGGAAAGTCTGTATCATCCCATCAATCTCTTGTTCATTGACGAACTCATGGACAATGGACTGGACAGTCAAGGCGTAGAAAACGGTTTGAGTTTGCTGAAAAAGATGAGTCGTGAACGTCACAAATCAGTGTGGCTGGTCAGTCACAAAGACGAATTGGCTGGACGAGTAGAAAACATACTCAAAGTCATCAAAGAAAACGGCTTTACCAACTACAACACCGACGTTGACATGCTATGAACATAGTGATCACAGGAGCCAACAGTGGAGTGGGTCAAGCTCTGTGCAACCTGCTGCAACCACTGCATGAGATCACAGCACTAACTCGAGACGTGGTGGATCTTGCTAGCATGGCCGATGTGATTGCCTGGCCAGGACTCGACTGCGACATCTTGGTCAATGCAGCGGCCACTGGTCGCGGCGGCAAACAGCCATTCTGCGACCACCCCAGTGACTGGGTGGCCGAAATACTGACCACAAACTTGCTGGCACCGGTGATTCTTACTCAGAAGGTTCTCCGTGTAAATCCTGCCTGTCGTGTGGTCAACATTACCAGTACCAACAATCGACGCTATCACAACAATGATCTGGCCTACAGCCTCAGCAAACAGAGCTTGGCCATGTTTGACAACATGTTGCGGGTGGAATATCCACAGGCAAATCTACTGGAAGTACGCCTGGGACTGACTCGCACCGGATTCAATGCCAATCGTTATCGAGACCAGCCCGAGCGACTGATAGATGTCTATCAACAGCCACACCTGGATGTAAATCTGGTGGCCAGCAAAATCTGCACGGTGCTGTTTGATTCCACAGTACACATGATAGAAATAGCACCATGACATTTCCCTGGCAACTGTATCATTGGCATTTTGAGGTCAGCGGTAAATGCACCCTGCAGTGTCCTCGTTGTCCCAGAAATGACACAGCTCCTGTGCCGTGGATGAATCAAGAGCTGACCTTGGAGTTCTTTCAACGTGTATTAACTCCAGAACTGTTACGCAATCAGGTCAAACGCATAACCATGTGTGGCGACATTGGTGATCCCATCTATGCCAGTGAATACATTGAAATCATTGACTACATCAAAAGTCACAATCCTGCCATACATGTATACACCATAACCAATGGCAGCTACAGAAAACCTGAGTGGTGGCATCGGCTGGCCCAGGTCAGCAACCAGTATGACTTTGTGAATTTCAGTGTCGATGGCTATGACCAAGCCAGCAACGACCTGTATCGACGTGGCAGCAACTGGGAATCTATCATGACTGGCATGAAGATCATGGCAGAACACAGTGCTGCTCATGTGTACTGGGCTGCCATTGTGTTCAGCTTCAATCAAGACCATCTTGATCATATTGAGCGTCTGGCTCGTGCTCAGGGCTGCGATGGGTTGCAGTTGACCTACAGCACAAAATTTGGCAGCAAGTATGGTGCGGCCTATGGCGGCACAGAAGACGAGCTGGAGCCCAGACCTGAATTTGTCAGCTCAACCCACCGCTACGAAAGACATTTTCGGCAGTTGTCAGACAGACAGCCGCCCACTGATCACTATCTCACTCACAATCTCAATCTATATAATCAAATCCGACAACAACACAGTAAATTCATTACCCCCATGTGTGCCATTGGCAATCGCGGTCTGTACGTGAGTGCAGACGGTGTGCTGCACCCTTGCAGCTGGGTCAGTTATCCCTATGTCAGCCTGCACACACCGCGTAAAACCATACATTTTCCGCAGAGTTTTCATCAACAACACAGGCAACAACTCAATCTCAAACATCGCAGTTTACCAGAAGTCATGAACGATCCGATATGGAACAAGCTGTTCGGCAGCTTTGACAGTGAGGACAAGGCCTGGGTAGAATGTGAGCAAAAGTGTCATTGCAGTTTGGTAGACACAAACTACGCAGTGGGCTGGCTCACAAACTAAGTAAGGTGCATGACATGGTTTTACCAAAATCAACCCGTAGAAACACTACCAGAAGATTGTGTGGGCTTTGTCTACCTTATCACCAACACAACCAATCAACGCAAATATATTGGTAAAAAACTTGCCAAGTTCTCAAAAACCACACTGCGCACAGTCAAACTCAAAAATGGCAACAAGAAAAAAAAGAAAATCCGCACCAAGGTAGACAGTGATTGGCGCGACTACTACGGAAGTTCTCCCGAACTCACCAAAGATGTTGAGCTTTTTGGCAAACACAATTTTCAACGTGAAATACTTTATTACTGCAAAAGCAAAGCTGAATGCAGTTATGTCGAGGCAAGAGAACAATTTGCTCGACGTGTGCTTGAAAGTGCAGACTGGTACAACGGTCACATTCAGGTACGTGTCCATGGCACACACATTATAGGAAAAAAAATTTAATGTCTGTAACAGTGTTTACCGGCTGTTCGTTTACCGCAGGTTCAGGGTTTGATCTAGAACAAAATGATCCATTGCTGTGGGCAAACATTTTTCATTCAACTAATCAATATCTGCAGAATACCACCTCTGTAAATTTAGGAGAAAATGGCGGGTCAAACGAAGATATTTTCAAAACCAGCATTGGTGCATTGTTTGGATACTGCCCAAAGTATATGTTTGTTGAGTATACTAGTTATCCAAGGTACTCAGTGTTACTAGGACTAGAAACGTATAATACCGTTCAAAAATTTACACCAAATGGGCCATGCATGGATCGTAAATTACACGATGTAAACTATTCTTCTGGCTATTTAGAAAACGTTAGAGATCGATTTTTTTCATTGCATCATCCGCACCAAGGAATTCTAAATATTGTAAAATATACCAATGCGTTGATAAACATCGCAAAAACTACAGGAACTAAAATTTTTTTTATAAACGGTTTGTGCAGTTGGGATAACAAGTATTTTGTTGTTCTCAACAATGTACTACCAAAAAACTACACGCCGTATACACAAAAACTATTAAACTGTAACACCCGCGACGATGATGAAGTTTTTCAAATTTATAGTAAAATGCACTCTGAATATCAAAAAGCTGGCAGTATACAAGAACATTGTTGGTTAAACTTATACAACTCAATGAGAGCTCAAAAGATTGACGAAAACAACGACGGACATCCAGGTATAGCTTCTAATCAAAATTATGCCAATACTTTTAATCAACAATTAAATCGACTCTTGGCTAGTTGAGTCAAGAGAACAATGTGCTAGACGGGTGCTTGAAAGTGCAGACTGGTACAACGGTCACTGACAGGTACGTGTTCATAAAAGGTATATAAAAAATGCAAAAGTCTGACCAAAAATTTGTTGTTTTTGTTGGTGATGTGACATCGCATGTGGCTCAACAGGCTCAGCAATATCACACTGATGCGTATCTGGTCAACACCAAAAATTATAAAAAATTGTTGGACAGCACACTGACCAAACCAACAGTGGTTTACACATCACTGGGAGATTTGCCCAAGGATCTCAATGTTTTTTGTTCAATTCTGGATTGCGCTGATCAAATCATTTACTGTCCAGTTTCTCAATGGTCTGATCACAAGCAAGTGGACCTGTATAACCCAGATGCGTCAATGCAAGGCCTGACTGAAATTATTTTGTCGGCGTTTGCTGTACTCAAAAATAATGTCATAGGCCTTGATCGATCTAGTCAAGTCAATGCAGAATTTACCCAATTGGCCGAGCATCGACAGTGCGACGACAGACAGTTATGGGTGGCCGGATGCAGTGTGTCACACGGCATGGGCGTGGACCGCACACAGCGTTTTGGATTTTTGATATCACAAAAGCTTGATATGCCAGTGTCTTTTTTGACTGCTCAAGGTTCGTCAATAGAATGGGCAGCAGATCAAATTTGTCGATCAGACATCAGGCCCAATGATATTGTGCTATGGGGATTGACACACGATGCCAGAATGCCTTGGTGGAACAGGGATCGCAACAATGTGCACCATGTGACTTTGCCGCATGTTGACAAAAGTTCTGCTGTGATCCAGGTACCGTCTATCATTCTTGACGGCATATTGACATCTACCACACAGTTGTACCGAGCCGTTGTGGCTGTGCATCGTGTGATAAATTTCTGTAAAAAAACACAGAGCAAACTGTTTATTGCAGGGTTGTGTCCATCAGAAGCGTTGATTGCACAGTTAGAAGGTTTAGAAAATTTTTGTGCCTATAGAAAACCAAAATATCCAATGGTGGCAACGGATCTGGGATCTGACAACTCGCATCCAGGGCTGCTGCAACATCAGCAAATTGCAGATTTTTGTCTTACTCAAATGCAACAGCGAGGCTTGATGTGACAACCAGCAGTGAAATCAAGGCGTTTTATGATAAAATTCAGTTTCCTGGACCATACACTCACGATCAAATGATTCAGGCCAGTGAATGTACCGACAATGTTTTTTTGAAATTTATCGAGCAATATTTGCGTCCCGGACAGCAAGTTTTAGATGCTGGTTGTGGTTCGGGGCTAATAAGTAATTTGTTTGCCAAAAAATTTGCCAGTGATTTCACGGCTGTAGATTTCAGCAACAGCATCAAATTTGGTGAAGCATATGCCAAACAACACGGTATCACCAATATTTTTTGGGCACAAGAAGATTTGACCGCTATGAAAATTCAACAACAATTTGACCTTGTGATTTGTCAAGGGGTTTTGCATCATGTTCCTGAATACAAAAAAGTGTTATCTTTGCTGAAGAATGCCACAAAAACTGGCGGCATCTTGCTATTGGGACTGTATCATCCCTATGGCAAAATTTTAAAAAAGTATTTCAAACTCAACTACGGATCAAAAATACTGGAAATAGATCAGGAACAAAATGCATTAGAACTGTCATTTTCTTTTGACCAAGTTTTGGACCTGTGTCAAGATCTAGAATTTTTAAACTCAACACCACCATACACCAGCGAATTTGTGGCCAAAATTGGGTCTTTGCTTTCCAGTGCCAATGGAGGTTTGATATTGTACGCATTTAGGAAAAGCCATGTATAAAACTATCATTGGTTTGATTCAATATATCAAATTTTATTTCAAGACTCGCGCAAGAAAAAAACAGATCAAAAAACAAGATCCCTATATCTACCGATAAACCACCACAGGCAACTTAAAGACTCTGTTTGATCCGGGCACCCGGATCCCCATTGAGACAGCCGGGGTAAGGCCCGTAGCCGTCAGATTCTTGGGCGTCAAAGAAAAGAACTAACTTAAGGTTTGAATGGTTCGGGCTCTGTGAAAAAGATACAACCCGTGCTCATAGGATTTGGGTCTATTCCGGATTACTAGGGTTCCGTTGACAAGCGAAGCTTGGGTAGGGGGTACAGGTCAACCGCCTCCGTGTTTGTGTCAGCAAACAATCCCATTAGAATAGATGACTGTGCTACTCGGATGATGCCAGTTTTTCGCCCGGTAACGGGCGAATTATGACCATTTAATCTGGATGATACTAAAACAAAAACGTTGATGAACGAAGTGAATCAACAGACTTGCGTAGCAAGTCTTTACAACACACCAAGATCGTGCAATTTGGCAATGTAATGTTGTTGCCCTTGACTGACATGTTGTTGCCATTGAACATTGGCATCATGATTGGCTTGATCACTGATGTACTTCCAGCACTCAAAGTTGACTTGAAATTTTAAACACACTTTGGCAATGGCATAGGCTTCCATGTCTACTACATCGGCTGGTATAGACAGATTGGGATTCATTACAAAATCATCTCCAGTGCTGCAGGTCAGTGCTGCGTCATGCCCAAGGTAAACACTGGTTTCAAACGGTGTCTCACCTGGTGCAAACCCAAGGCCTTGACACAACATGTCACGCTGTACAAATCGTGTACATTGATAAAATCCTGGAGTCACAGTGATTCCACCTGCTGTGCCAAAATTGATGATGTGCCGAGGTCGGTGTTGCATGATCAAGGCTGTGGCAGTGATGGCTGCATTGATCTTGCCCACGCCAGTAAAATATACGCCGGGTACACCAACCAGTGCCGGCGCTTCTTGTTCAATGGCCAGCAACACAATGGTATTCATAGATTTTGATCAGGCCAGTCTCTAAACAGAGCGTGTTGAATGTTGCCTGACACAAACTGATTGAATGAACGATGTTTGGTTTCAAGTTCGCCCTGCAGTGGTGCCACACGCCGGAAAGCCTGATCCATTTGAGCCATGTCCGCAAACTCCATGATGATCATCCATTCGGGAAGATCTGGGATAGAACGAAATCCCATTTTGCATCGGGTGATGCGATAGGTTTGCATCTTGCCTTCAGAAATCAAGTGATCAAAAAAACTTCTCATGCCGTTGACCCAGTCTAGATCTGAGATGTCGCCTTGTTTGTCGGCCCAAATTGTGTATAAGTCTGCCATTTTTACTCCATGGGTCCCAGTATTTCAAACCCGTCTATTTCTGTTTTGTACAGATGTGCCTGTTCAAGATAGAGATAACGAAATCCTCGAGCTTTGTAAATGGCACATTCTGTTTTCATGGTTTCAATGCCCAGCCTTGACCGCGGTCGATGATAGGTCCAAGCAAACTGATCGCACAGTGCATTGTGTTCGTCAAAGCGTCGTATCAAACTCCAAGCCACCAGTTGGTCTTGATCGTAGTAGCCTATAACATCGGCCATGGGATCAAGATAACGACTGTGGAACATGGGCATGACCGACGCAAAGTGTTTGTACACACAGTAGGTGTGATAGATGTGATCCAATCGAGCCAATGTTTCGCGGTCAAAGTCAGTGATATAACTCCATTGCACCGAAGCAGTGTACATGATCTTGTCAAGATCAATTCTGGCAAACTGGTAAGTCATGGTCTGGGATCTCGGCGATGCTGAAACAACTCTTGCAGATATTGCTCAGGCCATCCATGATAAAAACCTTGTCGACCCACAGCACGAGCCTTGACATTGAGATCACTCAATGACTGCACCAGAGCTAGAGCCCAGGTTCCTTGATTCATCGTGATCCCATTGACCACTTCGGCATCTGCGGGATGATCAGGCAAGGCTATGAGATCTTGGCGTAGTAGATATTCTTGGTTGGCCTGTTCGATGCTGTGCGCAAACTGAGTGGCCGACCACACAGCAGGATCATACACCAATATCATGACTTCTTTTTGATCAGATAGACCCCACTGAGCTTGATTTTTGAGATCAAAGTAGGGATCAGTGCCCAGCAAGATTTGATAGCTGTGTTTGAGTCTTGCCGATCGAGCATACGGGCAGGGTGGCCAACCACCCAGAGCCGGATGCGGAACTTCTACAAAATTCTCAATCCAGTGTTCGATGTCGTGGGTAACAATGGCAAGATCCAACATTAGAAAAACGGCAATTTGCTCTTGCTGGTGGTTTCAAGATTTTCTTTGATCATTTCGCTGATCAGCCTGCGTTCCGTAGTGCTCATGTTGAGCACATCTTCATAGGTGCCACCACCGCGCAGGTACCAACTCATTTTCAACGCTTGTGCTCTGATGTTGTTGGCCTCCGTCTCCATGCTGTCTAGCCATTCAGATATTTCATCTGAGGTCAGGGTCAGGAGGCGGCTTCGAAAAAACTGGCTTGATCCAGGTTCACAGCACTCTTGTACTTGTGGTGACAGTGGTCACACTCAATATCCAAGGGCGGCAGGTCAGCTTGCACACGCATCTCGACCACAGCGTCGCGCATCCTGTTGAACAGGTTGCGATCGCAATGATTGACAAATTCTTCAATGTGTTCGCGTTCGGTCACAGTGGCTGATGGTGTGCGTATACTTGCAATGCTGGACACCAGTGCACTCACAGTCAGTGCAGTGATCTGTTGCAGTGCTGAATTGAGCTGTTTGATTTTTTCATCATCGGGCAGTTCGGCCTGCGACACACTCTGTATGGTTCGTTGGTATTCAAACTGCTGTTGACTGGTGCGATTGGCTTCGCGATAATCAATGGGCTGGAAGGTGACTTCTAGATCACCGTGTCTGAACGGTGTGCTGTAGTCGGCTCGACCAGTGTTGTCCAGCAAAATTCTTAGATCTACACCCATTTCAGCTGCGGTGTTGCAGGCCGGACACTCAGGAGTGATGGTCATTTCATGTCCAAAACTGGCAATGCGTATGGCCACCAAGATAGCATTGATGTCAATGGCCGGTGCTGCCCAGGCATCTAAAATATTGGGCACACAGCTCTGTATCACCGTGGTCACAGCAGATCCGTTAAACAGTGCATCAGGCGTGCGATAGGTAATTTCATCAATGGCAGTCATGGGGTACACTGGTAACTCACCATTGGTGGGCATGTTCAAACTGCCAGCGGGCCAGTAGTTTCCACCACTGGGCAAACGCAAATAGATCGCAGGCTGTCTAAAATATTGTTTGAGAGGGTTAGCAGATTGGGCCATTTTTCACCTATAAATATACTGGTACTTATGGATGTAAAACGTGGCAGACGCAGAATTTGAAGCACGACGATTAGCTGAACTGTTGGAACAGGCCAATTACCAACTGGCACAATTTGGTGAAGTTACCCAGCGAACTCAACAAGAGCTGGTTGATGCTCAAATGAAAGCCAAATTTGGCATCAACAACTACACTGCTGTGACACGCAAAGCTGGCGAAGCTTTGGGCGCTGTGGCCGCTGCCGGCATCTCGGCTGGCAAAAGCATGCTGGAAGGCAAAAAAGGTGCAGCAGCCCTAAACAGCAGTCTAGATGACTTAGCCAAAGCAGCCACCATAGCGGGCACGGCCCTTACACTGTTGATGCCAGGCGGCATCTTGATCAAGGGTGTGGTGGCAGCATTCACTGCTGTGACAGCAGCCACCATAGGATCAGTCAAAGCGGCCAACGA
>SXGQ01746028.1_pt1 | contig 15864 bp, 15 predicted proteins | sample 3178371 | NCBI WGS metagenome assembly SXGQ01 (sample SAMN11356859, study PRJNA531348) | freshwater metagenome | isolation source: freshwater sample F1-20 | place: China: Fuxian Lake, Yuxi | collected 2017-12-25
ATCAGCGAGCCATGTGGAAACAGTGCTTTGGCGCACGTTCAAATGGGCTACCTCACTTCAGATCAACCCCACCGTTGTCAGCATCATCTTCCGGATAGTCGAAATTTTCGACTGACCTAAGATAATCGATCTCTGGTCCCGCAGCGAGCTTTGTGAGCGCATTCACTACGTCACTCGTTCGATGCCCTTTAGATTCAGGAATCCGGTAGCGAATACCGACCTGCGATGCCCCGGTCACTCCAAAGCGCTGATTCTGAACGTATTGACTGAGTGGATCACCCGCGGTGTTCAGATGGACTACCGACGCCGCGTCAATCGCATCGGCACCAAGTTCGTTACGCAGTCCGAGCGACAAGCCTGCGCTGTTGAAACCCGTAACAGGTACCCCATTTTTTATGCCGGCGTAGGTGGCGATCGCACCGCCTAGCGAGTGGCCAATCAAGTTGATTTCGCGGTCGGGGTGCGCCGCCTTGAAAGCGCGTACCACTTTGTCGGCGTCGTGAAATGCCGTGTCCTTGATGCCAAAAAACTGAACCGCATTGCTCTTGAGGGTTCCTGGCCGAGCAACGGGCTTGGTCCCGGCAAACGCAAGATAAATCTCATCGCGGGGACCAACGAACACCCCGATCCGTAGTGCGGACCAGTGATCACTGACCAAACGCCCTGAATCGTATTTCATCAGCCCCAGTTCGCCCGTCCCGCCATGTTCGCGGGATAGCAGCGACCGCGGAATCAGGGCTTCCGGAGCGAAGGGATAACCATCGGGGAGAGAAGGATCGCTTGCGAGGCGGGACGCAGCAGAAGCTATCTGCGCTTTTGGCCGAGCCTGTTTCGCCATCTCGGCGGTCACGTCCTGCTGCTGACCTTTTTTGAAGAAAGAAATTTCCGACGGGCGACCCCGGAGAAGTTGTATCGCCATCCCGCCCAGGTTCGAGACAAACGCCTCGCCCCAGGACACGGTTCCCCCCACCAGTCCCGCAAGGCCTGACGTGAGATTCCCCAGGCCTTTGAATGCAGCGCCAACCACGTAACGCGCCCCCGTACCGTGCCCGCCCTGCACCTTGGAACCAGCCCAGCGAAGAACCGGACTGAGCGTGACTATCTTGAGCACCGACGTAGTGAGTTTTCCCAGACTGTAGTTGGTGCCCCAGCTGGTGTAGTGGTATCCAAGGCCACGGCAATTCACACGGGGTTCTGGATCCTGCCCCTGGATGAGCGCGAGCCCGGATTGGGAGGATGGCCTCACCTCGCTTTCGCGATCGTCCCCCTGTACGGCATCGGGCTGCAGCCCGGAAGACAGACGATCTTTCTGCGCGAGCGGCAACACAGGCGGCTGCATGAGCCCATGGTCGCGCAGGAAGGCCTCGAGCTTGTCTGGCGCCAGACGGTTCCCTTCAAAAGAGAATTCAGGTTTCACCGGATCGGCCTTGGCATCTCGACGAAAATCATCGCCACCAATTCTTGCCTTAGTGAGATCCCCGCCTTTTACCTTGAATTGATACTTTGAAAGCAGGGCGGGCTCGCCATAGACCACGACATCGACTCCGCCATCGCCCCGCTCCTTCAGCCGGAAAAATGTACCGTCGTCATGTTTGAAGCCTTTAAGCGCACGCTCACCCTTTCTGCCCTGATAGGCGAAGTTATCTGCGCTAGCCTTGAGGTCGATCTCGGCTCCGCCGATCCGGATAGTGGCGCCGCCAGTGAAACGAAAGGTTAGTTTGTCGACCATTTCGATCATCTTGCCAGCAGCAGTCGTCAGACCGCTGCAATCACCTGAATCTCGACCATCAGCCCAGGGTCAGCCAGATGCGCAACCTCAACCATGGTGCTGGTAGGCAGGTGATCTTTGAAAAACTCCTCGCGCGCCGCGACAATCTGTCGGAATTCGCGCATGTCTGTAGTGTAGACCGTGGTCCAGACAATATCGGCCAAGGTCCCCCCCGCGGCTGTCAGACTCTTTTCGATATTGCGGATGCATTGCCTCGTCTGCTCGAGCATGCTGCCTGTTCCCACCTGATTGCCGTCTCCATCGCGCGAAACCTGTCCTGATACGAAAATAAAGCTGCGAGGATGGTCTACTCGCACATAGTGGTTATAGACGGTGGCCCTGACGTTTTTCATGCCAGGGGGGTTGCCGCGGGTGATCTGCGTCATGTCGGGTTCCTTATTCGGAGCTGATGTTCGCTGCCTGGATCACAGTAGCCCAGCGTTGTTGGTCGGCGAGTGCAATCTGGGTGAACTGCGCAGAAGTGTTACCCAGCGGTTCGTAGCCCATATCTGCAAGGCGCTGTCGAACATCGGCCTGCTGGAGGATCTTCATCACCTCGCTTGAGGCTCGATCCACGATCGGCTGGGGCGTGCCCCCAGGGTAAAGCAGGGCCTGCCAGTTGAGCGCCTCGTAGTCGGGTAGTCCGAGCGCTTCAGAAACCGTCGGGACATCGGGCAGGACTGCTGCGCGCCGCTTGCCGGTCACGGCTAGCGCGCGAACCTTACCAGAGCGAATCTGGGGCAGCGCCCCCTGCATTCCCGAGACCATTGCAGGGATCCTGCCGCCAAGAAGATCAGTGAAGGCGGGCGGCCCCCCTCGGTACGGAACATGGTTAAGGCTGAGGTTCGCCATCCGCTCCAGCATGGCGCCCGACAGGTGCTGCATGCTGCCAACCCCAGACGACGCAAAGTCAATTTTCCCTGGCTGACTTCTTGCCGCAGCCACAAGATCGACGAGGCTGTTGCCGGCAAAGCTGGGCCCCACCAGCCAGACATTGTGAGAGGCCGTTAGCTGGGTGATGTGCGCAAAGTCTCGCACTCCATCGAAGGGGCGGCGCTTGCTGACCAGCGGCGCGGTGATCGTATCAATGGAGCTCAGCAGCATCGTGTAGCCGTCCGCGGGCGACGTCTTGACGATTTCAGCCCCCAACATGCCTGCGGCGCCGGGCTTGTTCTCCACCACTACGCTCTGTTGGAGCGCCGCGGCGAGCCGCTCGCCGATATAGCGCGCGATGGTATCCGAACCGCCGCCCGCTGCCTGTGGAACGACCAACCGGATCGGCTTCGAGGGCCAGGCCTGTGCCCGTGCTGCACCGGTTGCGGCAAGAAGCATCCCGGCCCCGCCAGCACCGATCAGCGTTCGCCTGCCAAAACAGATATTCATTGGAAACACTCCTTTAGATGGGCGATGGACACACCACCTCGAAAGACGCAGCGTAAACCAGTTGCCAATGGCGGTGATTGAGTTTAGCGACGCTCAATACCCGCACGATCGATCACCCGAGACCACTGGGCGATTTCACTGGCCACCATGTCACGCATCTCGCCAGGCGCGCTACCCCGAACCTGCCCGCCGATCTGCTCGAGCTTCGCCCGCACTTCTGACACTTTGAGCGCCTCTTGCACCGCGGCATTCAGCTTTGCCACAACCGGTGCAGGCACGCCGGCGGTTGTGGCGATACCCAGCCAGGAGTTCACCTGATACCCGGGGACCCCACTCTCGGCTACGGTGGGCACATCCGGCATCCCCGGCCAGCGCGACGACCCGGTAACCGCTATCGCCCTGAACGTTCCCGCTTTGACATGCGCGAGAACAGCGGTGCCCGGCGAGACGATGAAATCGATCTCCTTACCGAGCAGCGCGGTGACTGCCGTCGAGTCGCCCTTGTAGGGCACGTAAAGCAGCTTTGCGTTGATCACGCTTGCCAGCAACTCGCCCACCAGATGCTGAGTCGCCCCGGGCCCCGCCGCCCCGTAACTGACGCCATCACGCTTCAGCCTCGCAGCGGTAATGAGATCTTTCAACGATTGATACTGACCCGCCGCATGCGTGCTGAGAATGAATGGAAAAATCGTGATCGTCGAAATCATCTCGAAGCTCTCAACGCTCCGGTAGGGCAGGGACTTGTACATGGCGCCGGCCACCGCATGCCCGCCTGTGATAAGCATGAGGGTGTAGCCATCAGCGGGCGCGCGGGCAACGAAATCGCTCGCAATCGTGCCGCCTGCGCCGGGCTTGGCTTCGACCACCACAGGCTTGCCAAAGTGCCGGAACAGTTCATGACCAATCAGTCTGGCCACCGTATCAGCATTTCCCCCTGGCGGGAAACCCTGAACGATCCGGATTGGCCGACTTGGATAGTCGTCAATCGTCTGGGCATTCGCACCTGGCCATACGCACGCCAGGATCAAGGCCGACAGGGCTGCTCTGCATCGCTTCATCATCGTCTCCTCTTTTCTGATCATTGACTAAACAGAGCGTTCAAATTGGAGGCTGGCGTCAGGCAGAAGGTTTGTCCATGTGGCGAGCAATCCTTGGCTGGAGACCCCCTTGATTGCCAGGACCGCGTTCGGGGTTGGCGAGCGCCCTCAGGGATTCAGTCGATGACCGAAGCGCACGCTCCACGATCTCGCCGGTCAACGCCAGCGCCTGCGCCAACTCCTCAGGCTTGGCCAGTTCGCGGCGATCTTCACCGCTCAAAATGGCACGTACCCGCGACTGCGGTCGATCAAAGCCAGCGACCAGCCTCAGAGCGGGGATGCCGTGCTTTGCGAAATTTGCGTGATCCGAGTTCGGCATGAGGGGTAACCATACACCGAGATCGAGGCCCGCTTGCGCAGCGCATGCCCTGAGAAAGGGTTCGAGCGCAGGAAAACCGCTGGTGAGCGCCGTCAGCTTCTCATCTCCTGCGACGGTATCAAGATTAACGTTGAGCCGGATCTGGCTTCGCTCCTCGACCGACAGCGAGTCAAGGTAGTGCGCGGATCCGGCCAGCGCCCACTCTTCCGCGTTGAACAGGGCAATACGCAGGCTTGCGGTGTCAGGTCCGACATACGCAGCGAGGGCCCGCGCTGCAGCGATAGCCACCGCGGTTCCGCTCGCATTATCCAAGGCGCTTTCCGCAAGCGGGTGGCCGTCGATGTGCGCGCTGATCACAATCCAATCATCGCGTCCGCCACGAAGCTCGGCGATCGCGATGCCTGCGGTGGCATTGTGCTCTTCATCACCAACCAGAATGAGGCGGACATCCGGCGCCCCCCCGTTGATCAGTTCGCGCAACTGCGCCCCCGCTCGGGCATCGATGTAAGCGGCGGGGATCCCTGGCATATCAGGCGCTCGCCCAGAGGAACCCGACATCAGCCCACCGCCTGACCATGGATTCGCGATCAGAAATCCCGCAGCACCCGCTGCCCGCGCCGCGTCGTACTTCCTGCGGCGATGAACATGCTGAGGCGAGAACGGGTATTCATGCTCGACCAGCGCGATCGCGCCGGCAAGCTGGTTTCCCATGCGGGAGAAATCATCGAGCCGGCCCGCGCCCAGGTCTACAACCGGCGCGACCAGTCCCTGGGGCCCGGTGCTCGCTGAGCGAAGGAGTGGCATACAGCGCCAGCTCCGTTCCGGATGAGTTTCGCTCGCAAGACTCGCTCGCGAAAGGCTCCAACCAGGGAACGGAATTTCCAGACGGCGTACGTCGCCGCGCGAGCCCATTGCATCGCGAAGTCGCGCCACCGCCCAGTCAACGGCGAGGCTGTCACCGCCACCGCCTGCCAGGCGGCCACCGAAATCGCAGAGCGCGTTGAAGTCTTCCCAGAGCGTGGAATCGTGAAGAGCCTGCTCGCGCCAGGGAGTGCTGCCTGAACTCACTGGCTGACCTTGATGTCAGCACGCGCCACCAGATCCTGCCATCGCGAAAAATCCTCTTCGAGCAACTTTGCAAAGTGCTCGCGCGCGGCAGTCTGCGGCAGACTGATGCCCGAGGCAGCAACGCGCTGCGCAAACGCTGACGAGGCCACGATTTTGACCAGGCTCTTCTCGAGTCGTTGTACCCGATCCGCGGGTGTGCCCGAAGGCAGCATCACTCCCCACCAGTTCTGTACCGTCATCCGGTCAAGCCCCAGTTCGCGAAATGTTGGTACCTGAGGATGCGCCGCCTCGCGAATCGGCGCAGACACCGCGATAGGCCTTACCTTGCCCGCGTTAAACACCGCAATTGCGCTTGCCATGCTGCTAAAGCCAGCCTCAACCTGCCCTCCGGCAAGATCGCTCATCGCAGCAGCTGCCCCCTTGTAGGGGACATGCGCAAGCCTGATGCCGCCATTAAGCATCAGCAGTTCGGCCATGAGATGGGTGAGAGAACCGTTACCCCCAGAGCCAATGGTGACCTGCCCGGGCCGGTCCCTCGCGGCGCGCAATATGTCTGACAGCGCACCCGCATTGGAGCCAGCTGTCACAAACAGGTACATGGGCGACTCACCCAGCAAAGCGACCGGGGCAAGGTCCTTTCTCGGGTCGTACTTCAGACGACCCGCGTAGAGCGCCGCGACGATCGTCAACGGGACATCGGCGAGCAACAGGGTATGCCCGTCGGCGGGCTGGCTGGCCGCGTGCGCGGTGCCGATCATCGACCCTGCTCCAGCACGGTTCTCAACAATAACCGGTTGCCCGAGATCGGCCGCCAGGGCGTCACTGATCGTTCGTGCCAGCTGGTCAGAGCTTCCGCCCGCGGAATACGGGACGATGATCCGGATCGGCTTTTCCGGAAAAGAGGCCTGAGCGCTTGCGCCATGAATGGTCGCAATACAGAGACTGAAGGCGACCAGCACACGATTCATCAGCATCATTCCTGACTCCAGCCCTTATGGGCACTTATTCGTGGGGAAACTTCTCACCAGGTGCGCGCGAGCGCTCATCGCCCGGTAAATCGCGGCGAACGATTTTCACGATGCGCAGCGATCCCTTCATCAACGTCATGGGTCCATTCAAGGTGTCGGCGCAGGGTATCAGCGAGATCGCGCGCAGGCTTGAAACCCGGTGCCAGACGCGTATTCACGATCTGCTTGGCGCCACGGGTGGCAAGCGGCCCGCTGGCCGCCATGCGTGCCGCGATCGCAGCCACCGAATCGCGCAATGTCGAGCCAGGGTAGAGCTCCTGAACGATGCCGTAATCGCGCAGGGCTTGACTGTCAATATCGCGCGCGGTGCAGATGAGATCAAGCGCCCGCGCCCGCCCCACCAACTGAGGCAGCCGAACCGGACCGCCCGCACCGGGAAACCCGCCCCAGGCCGCCTCCGGCATGCAGAGAGTTGCGTGATCGGCCGCATAACGAATATCGCAAGCAAGACAGAGCTCCACCGCCCCCGCGAGCACTTTGCCGTTGATGCACGCGATCACGATCTGCGGCAAGGCCTCGATCGCATCAAAGACCCGGTTGGCCATCATCACCAGGCGGACGACCTCATCCTTCGAAAGCTGCGCACGGATGACGGGATTCATGATCCCCATTGAAAAAAACAGGCTTCCCGCGCCTGTGATGATCAGAACCTGAGTTTGATCATCGTCGCGCAAAGCCTCGGCGATCAAACCCAGCCGGACCAGCACCTGGGGGATCAGCCGGTTCATGTCGTCCTCACGGTCGATGGTGAGGGTCATGACCGCGCCATCGCGCTCGACCAGCACGCCTTCCGGGAAGCGTTCAGCTCCGTTGGGCGCAAGTTTGAAAGGGGCTTCCAACAGCGCTCTCCTTGTGGGGATCATACGGACCGTACATGGATGCCCCCGGTTTGCCAAGCGTTGGTTTAGGCCGCTGAAACGCAATCAGATAGCACCGGTCCTGCGCTCTGGGCCTGAGCCCTCAGGCCCAAAGACCCAGGCTGCCGTCGGACATGCGTCCAATGAATGAACCGATAGAGATCCGATCCCGACCCGCCACCGGTGGGCCCCCCGCAATCTCGTGGGGGTTTCGGGTATTGAAAATCACCACATCACCTGGCGTGGGGGCGTAGGTGAAGGATGGCGCGTGCGCGATCAGTTCGCGCGGCAGGTCGTAGCTTTTGGGGATCTCTCCCGGGATCATGACAGGGCTCCAGGGTGCGTTATAGATTGTTGTGTCACCCCCGCTTGGCAACCCCTCAGCAAAAAAATTCCAGCCCAGCTGAGCGTCGACATGCCCGATGCAATAAGCAGGGGAATTAAAGGGCGCGTAATCGGCGTGTAGCGCTACGCCTTCGGAGGCGGATCGCACGATGCCCGCGAAGTATCGGCCCACGCCCGGCTCCTGCGCTGGGCCGACGGGTTTGCCCGTCACTTGCGAGATGTAACCAATGAGGCGCTCAACCGGATTCCATCCCGCCTGGTTGATGACCGAGTTGAGCGCCGCCTGAGCGATTGGAACGTCCTCGAAATACCGCTCCTTCGGCGTGTTCCATCGGTATTCATACTGTGCCATGCCGATATAGCCAATTCGCTTGGCGACGCTGTAATACTTCATCGGTCCGGCTTTGACCGCCGCGCTGAACCGCGCGCACTCTTCCGCGGTGGCAAACCCCGCGATCCGAATTGCGGGAATGCGATTACGCAGCAGGGCGTCGAACGTTTCATGTAACAGCGGATGTTCGGTCCGCTCAGTCCAGCTCGGGTTAGACATCGGCTGCACCCGGTCAATCTTCCGTGACCCAGGTTTTACGGGGGGGTGACTTGATCTCGAGTTGCTCGCAGTCTTCCAGTGCCTCGCTGAAGTGGTCCACGCCCGGCGGATGCATCCAGGCCGTGCCTGGCGTGGCAATGAATTCCTGTCCACCAATCACCAGTCGCAGCCGCCCTTTGATCAGGTAGGCAATGGTTTCATGATCATCATGGCGATGGACCGGATCGATCAGGCCTTTTTTACGATGTACATGCAGCATCACCATCTCATGACCCACCATCAGCTTTCGGACATCGACCTGTCCCATCATTCGTACCCCTTCGACGGTAGCAAGCCGCTCGGGTGGGGCACTGGCAAAATACCCCCCTTATCCTTGAGGACTGCTGCATGGCTGCCCCCACTGACACCCCGCGCCAATCGGAAAACGTCTGGGCTCAGGCCTCCCTCCTCATCAAAGAGGACGATCTGCGCACACTGGGTCTGCGCGCCTTCATGGGGCTCGGCCTCACCGAGGCCGATGCACACGACGTGTGTTCCATCCTTCTGCTCGCCGATCTGTTCGGGCTATCCACCCACGGGTTCAGCCGGGTTGAGTCCTACGGAGAGCGGCTCTTAAGCGGCGGGATCCGTGCACGGCCTCAGATTCAAGCCAAGCGTCTCGCCCCCTCGCTCATCGCCATCGACGGTGACAACGGGGTCGGTCCGCTGGTGGGCATTCACGCCCTCCGCGAAGCGATGCGCGCAGCCCGCGAAAACGGTATGGCAATGGCGCTGGCCCGCAGCAGCAACCATTTCGGCCCGATCTCGCCCTACTCGCTGATCGCAGCCGAAGCGGGCTTTGCCTCGATCATCGGCAGTAACGCCACCACAACCATCGCCCCCTGGGGCGGAACCGACGCGCGCCTGGGAAATAGCCCGCTTGGCTTTGGCGCGCCGAATCCTGGTGGCGAGCCATTCCTGCTCGATATGGCAATGAGCGTGGTGGCGCGTGCCAAGATCCGTAGTGCTGAGAAGCGCGGCGAAGCCATACCCGAGACCTGGGCCACCGACGCGGGCGGACTTCCGACGACCGACCCACGGGCCGCACTCGATGGGTTTTTATTACCGATAGGCGGGCACAAGGGTTACGGACTGGCGCTGATGGTGGATATGCTGGCAGGATTGTTCTCCAATGCTGCCTATCTGACCCATGTGAAGTCCTGGGTCGATTCTCCCGATGAACCCCAGAACCTCGGCCACTTCTTTATCCTCATCGACACCTCACGTCTGGGATCGACGTCGTGGCTTGCCGAGCGCATGCGTGACTTTGCACAGATCCTTCACGACAGCCCGCCAGCGCGGGCCGAATCGCCCATCATCGTCCCCGGCGAGATCGAGTTGGGCAAGATGGCCGCGCAACGGCGAGACGGGCTGCGCATGCCGCGCGACGTCATCGAACTGATGCAGGCCCATGCCGCTCGCCTCGCCCCACAACAGTAAGTTCCCAAAAAATCATTCGGAAAATTCCCCATGACTCAAGCCCTCACCCCCAGGTCTACTGGCTTTCTGCTAGGCGCCGTGATGTTCGCGCTTGGCCTGGGCCTCGCCGAAGACGCCCGGTCGCAGGCGTATCCGTCCAAGCCGATTCGTGTGGTGGTGCCTTACCCCGCCGGAGGCAATGCCGACATCACCGCTCGGCTGGTGGCCCGCCGTATGTCCGAGAGCATGAATACCCCGTTCGTGATCGAGAACCGAGGCGGCGCAAACGGCGGTATCGGCACCGAGGGTGTCGCGAAGGCTCAACCCGATGGTTATACGTTGCTGGCTGCAGCGAGCGGCCCGATCGTGATCAACCCGGTGCTCCTGAAAAAAGTGGCTTACGACCCGCAGAAAGACCTCGCCCCGGTCAGCCAGATCCTCACGTTTCAGTATGTCCTCGTCACCCAGGGGACTTCGTCCATCAAGTCGCTCGACGATCTGATTGCCCAGGCCAAAGCCAAACCTGGATCACTCAGCTACGGTTCCACCGGCATCGGCGGGGGCGGGCATCTTGCGGGCGAGCTTCTTGCAATGATGAGCAACACCCAGCTCACCCATGTTCCTTACAAGGGCAGCGCTCCCGCGCTTGCAGATTTGCTGGGCGGCCATTTGGCTTTCACCTATGACACGGTGATCACAGCGACACCGCTGATCGAAGCGGGACAGCTCCGTGCCTTCGCCGTTTCTGGTTCGAAGCGCGCCGGGTCCCTGCCTAAGGTTCCAACCATGCAGGAGCTTGGCTTCAAAGGATTCGAGGTGACGCAGTTCGTAGGTCTGTTCGCCCCAGCGGGGACCGATCCCGCCATCATCGCGCGGCTCCATCAGGAGGTGGTGAAGGCCATTCGAAGTGATGAGTTGGTGCAGAAAATCGAGGTGCAGGGCGGCAACGAACTGGTGGGTAACACGCCGGCCGAATTCTCTGCACTGATCCGACGTGAGCTCGAGATGTATGACAAGCTCATCAAGGGCGCAAACATCCAGGCACCTTGAGACACGCGGCAGGGCGCGGAGTGACTCGGAAACACAGATCTGACGATTGCCTGTTTCAGATCTACGCGTGTTTAACCTTCGGGTGGTGACCTGGCAACGCATCATAGGCCCCGCGAGTCGGTGAGTTGGCTGTAACGAACCGACAGTCACCGCAGAAACTTGTTGGAGTTACCCATGTCCCTGCTCGCCCGATTTCTCACCGCGCTTACCGCGCTTCTCGCCGGTCTGATCGGCACCTGGGCACATGCGCAGGACTATCCCTCCCGCCCGATCCGCCTGATCGTACCGTTTGGCCCGGGGGGCGTTTCCGACATCGTCGGACGCGCTTATGCACAGGCGCTCGAACGCCGGCTAGGTCAGCCAGTCGCAGTTGAAAATCGTCCTGGTGCAAGCGGAAACATCGGCACTGCGCTGGTGGCGGCAAGCGCCGCAGACGGTTACACCTTGCTCTTCGCATTCGACGGCACGATGGCCATCAATCCTCATGTCTACGCGAAGCCAGGCTTTGACCCCATTGCGGATTTCGTGGCGATCAGCAAGATCGGTAACTCCACTCAAATGCTGATCGCCTCGCCCGGGCTGCCGGTGTCTTCACTGTCAGACCTGATCGCCAGGCGAGCCTCTCTGAAGGGCCTGAACTTCGGATCCTCCGGCACAGCAAGCCCAGGCCATGTATCCGGCGAAATGCTTCGAATGGCAAGCGGGCTTAACCTGATTCACGTCCCCTACAAAGGGGGCGCCGCAGCGGTCAACGATGTGATGGCGGGGCAGATTCCGCTTGCATTCACTGCCCTGGCGACCGCAAAACCGTTGATCGAGTCTGGCAAGCTTAAAGGCCTCGCGGTGACAACCGGGGCACGCTCATCCCTGCTGCCTGAGATCCAGACCTTCGTCGAGGCTGGCCTTGCTGATTTCGTCGTCGACACCTGGCTCGGTGTGATGGCGCCCGCCAGAACGCCTGCCAGTATCGTCGAGCGCTTGTCCCGTGAATCGATGGCAATCGTTGCAGATACGGAAATCAGGGCGCGCCTGGTTTCCCTGGGCATCGAGCCCTCAGGGAGTGACTCAACGGCATTCGCGCGACAGCTGGCTGCGGATGTGGCACGGTGGGCTAAGGTGGTTCGCGCTGCCGGGATCAACCTCAATCCATGATCGTCGGAGCACTTGATGACTGAAACGACAGCGAGCACGGCGCGGACGGACCGAACGGTTATCCGGGCTGGCACGGTCTGGACGGGCGGCGCGTCTCCACGTCTTCTTCACCAGACCGATGTGCTGATCGAAGGCGGCAAGGTGGTAGCGCTCGAGCCTCAGTACAGAGGCCCCGCAGATCAAGAGATCGACGCCGAGGGTTGCCTGGTGATTCCGGGCCTGATCAATGCGCATGTCCATCCAGGCACCTCGCCGCGCAGCCGCGGGCTTGCCGAGGATATTGACCTCCCGGCCGGAGCCGCGTACTACCACATGACCATGCCGGTCCAGATGTATTCGCCTGAAGTCATCAGTGCGGCTGACCTGCCGGGCATCATCGAATGGGACTGTCTCGCCATGCTGATGGGGGGCGCCACCACCGTTGTCGCGGAACAGTTCGGAACAGCGGATGCGTGGATTGCAATCGTGGAGCGGCTTGGATTTCGCTGCGATCTCGGAACCACGTTTCCCAGCACCTACTCAGCGATCGGCTATTTCGATAAAACGTCCGGCAAGGTACTTCTGGGCGATCGTGGCGATGTCGCAGCCGGCTTGCGGAACAATCTCGCCCTGCACGACCGTTGGCATGGCGCCTTCGATGATCGTCTGCGTGTGCATCTGTCACCGCACGGTCCCGACACAGTTCCCGAGGAGGTCTTGCGCGCCACCCGCGATGAGGCGACACGGCGCGGCATCCATATCCACCTGCATCTGGCGCAGCATAAACTGGAACTCGAGACGGTCGCAGCCCAAAGCCGCGGAATGAGCTCGGTCGCGTATCTCGACTCAATTGGATTTCTGGGCCCTGATGTCATGGCCACTCATTGCACCTACCTGCAGCCGGGTGACTACCCCATCCTCGCGCGCACCGGCACGAATTGCGTACACATCGCTTACCGCAAGGCAAAAGAGGCGCTCACCAGTCCCTTCCGAGAATTTTTCGATCACGGGATTAACGTCGCGCTCGCGACCGACAGTTATTCGCACGATTTCATACTCGACCTGAAATTCGCTGCGATGCTTGGCAAGATCCGTAGCGGCGGTGGCGGTCGGATCACAGCGGAAACGGTACTTCGCTCCGCGACATGGGGCGCAGCCACCGCGCTTGGCCGGCCCGACCTCGGGCATCTCGAGCCCGGAGCACAGGGCGACGTGGTGATCGTCGATCAGACCAGCGTGTTCAACGCACCGGTCTTCGACCCCATCAAGTCGCTGGTGTATTACTCAACGGCAGCCAACATCCGCGCCACGGTGGTCGCTGGGCGTCCTGTTGTGCAGAACGGCCGCGTCCTGGGCGCCGATATGGCGGCCGTGCGCGCCCACACGGAGGCATGCTGCCGCCGCCTGTGGAGCGGCGCCGCCGGGCGCGGCGTGCTTCCACAAGGCGTTTTCTACCCTGACCCGTGCGGCTGCTGAACGGACGCCGCCATGGCCTCTGACCGCACGCTCTGCTTCGCATCGGTGAGCGAGCTGCGAAAGCTTCTCGACCGCGGCGCGGTGTCGTCGGTCGAACTGGTTGAAAACGCGCTGGCCCGAATCGACGAAACCCAGCCCCTGCTGAACGCATTGAGTCATATCGACCACCACGGTGCGCTAGCCAGAGCGCGCGAGCTCGATACGCAGCGCACGCAGAGACATGAATCCGATGAATCCGTATCGCCCCTTGAGGGTATCCCCGTATCGGTGAAGGAACTCATCGAAGTGGCAGGGCTACCCTGCCGATACGGGTCGCTGACAATGGTCGACCACCGACCCACCGTGGACGCACCCAGTGTCGCCCGACTACGGGCTGCGGGCGCAATCATCATCGGGATGACCAATACATCCGAATACGGATTCAGAGGCTATACAGATAACCGCGTGTCCGGGCTCACCCGCAACCCATGGGATCCGGAACGCACGCCCGGCGGCTCAAGCGGTGGTGCGGCAAGTTCGGTTGCTGCCGGCATCACGCCGATTGCCCTGGGTACTGACGGCGGCGGTTCGATCCGTAACCCCTGCAGCTTCACGGGACTGGTGGGTATCAAGGCACAGTTCGGACGTGTACCGATTCATCCCCCCAGTGCCACCGCAACGCTCGCCCATGTTGGCCCGATTGCGCGAAGCAGTGTTGACGCCCGCTATCTGCTCGAGGCCGTTGCGGGAGAGGACGCGCGCGACTGGACCTCGCTGCTCGCGAAAATGGATTCGCGTCCTGCGTCGAACGCTGACAGACCACCCGTGATTGCATTCGCCACCACGCTTGGCTACGGCGTGATCGATCCTGAGGTTGCGACGATTGTCAGGCGAGCCGCCAGCCGTCTGGCTGAAGTCTTCCCAATCGAGGAAATCGACCGGCCGATCTGCGAGGACGAATCCGAAGTGTTCAGCGCGGAGTTCATTGGAGGGGTCAGCGCGCGATTCGGCGGCGCTCTGGACCAGCAGGCTGAGTTGCTAGACCCCGCCTTGCTCGCAATGGTGCAGCGGTTCCGGGAAATGAGCGCCCCTCACTACACCTCGCTGCTGCGGCGTCGCCAGGCTCACCGGGATCGGCTTCGATCTTTTTTCGAGCGCTGGCCGGTACTCCTCACGCCCATGACACCCTGGCCCGCGCTCCGAGTCGGTGAACGCATGCCACCGGGTTGTGAAGGTTTTCGACTCTGGACCTTCTTTGGCTACCCTTTCAACTTGACCGGTCAACCCGCAGCCACCCTACCCTGTGGCTTCACGTCATCGGGGCTGCCTGTAGGTTTGCAAGTGGTCGTGCGGCCTCAGCACGAATCGTTATTGATGAACCTGCTTGAGCGATTCGAGCAGGTGCTTGGGCTCCGGATTCAGTGGCCTGAACTTCGCTCGTAACCGCTCAGGGCAGTCAATGTTCTCAACTAGCCACCCTATAATCAGCTCTGCTACCCCGTTTCGGGCAACCCCGATCACCCTCATGAACTTCATCCAGACGCACGAACAACTCGACGCGCTATTCGGTGCGGCCTCCGTCAATTCATTGCGCAAGGAAACCCACTATCTGCACCCGATTTACCAGCGATGGATTCAGGCCTCGGGGTTTGCAGTGCTGGCCACCAGCGGCCCCTCGGGATTAGACACATCGCCCCGGGGCGACCCCGTGCCGCTGGTGAAAATCATTGATGACAAAACACTGGTCCTGCCTGAGCGCAGGGGCAACAACCGAATTGACGGCCTGCGCAATATCCTGCACGACCCCCGCGTGTCGCTGATTTTTCTTGTGCCCGGGGTCGATGAAACGCTACGCGTCAACGGTAGCGCCCGCATCACAGCCGACGAGGAGCTACTACGCAGCCTTGCCGTTGATGGCAAAGCCCCGGCCTGTGCGCTCTGGATTCATGTCGAGCAGGTGTTTTTTCAATGTGGCAAGTCAATGATGCGTTCGGGCCTCTGGAAACCGCGTCTCCCAGACGCCCCGCAGCCACCGAGTGCGGGCGAAATACTGTCCACCCTGTCACAGGGTGAGATCGACCCAAATCAATACGACCAGGATAAGCCGCAGCAGCTGCGTGCCACCATGTACTGAGGGCGATGCGCGTCAAGCCCCACAGTGCTGGTTTGTTAGGCATACGTGACAGGACAACGCTTCCAGATTAGCATCCGCCTTTCAAATCCTGGGGGAAGTCGGCATGGCGAGCTTCACTGTGAATGGCGTACCGGTGCAGTCCAAAGCGCCGGCAGAGACGCCACTTTTGTGGGTGATCCGCGACGAACTGAATCTCACCGGCACGAAGTACGGCTGCGGCG
>SXGQ01859622.1_pt1 | contig 15864 bp, 20 predicted proteins | sample 3178371 | NCBI WGS metagenome assembly SXGQ01 (sample SAMN11356859, study PRJNA531348) | freshwater metagenome | isolation source: freshwater sample F1-20 | place: China: Fuxian Lake, Yuxi | collected 2017-12-25
AACTTGAAATTAAGACTCTTTGGAATCAACTTTCTAAAGAAGAACAATCTCATTGGATTAAATCTACTTCATAATTTACTATTTCACCATCACGCAATATTCCTTCTATTTCCAGTTCCTTATTTAATATCACGTTTTCTTAAAAAAATATATATAAAAAATATATATAATAATATTTTTTATATATATTTATACTATGACTACTATAGAATGTGTAATATGTTTAAATGACATATCTGACAATGACTATTATACTTTAACTTGTTGTAAAAATGATGTCCATATTTATTGTCTTAATGATTGGGTAAATAAAAATATTACAAAAAAAAATATAGCAAAATGTTTTATATGCAGTCAAGAAAACAGTATGATAGAAAATATGGTGTCATATAATAAAAGTAGTCATAATAATAGCGAAACAGTTATGGATTATGAGTATGATGATACTAATAATATTACCAATAATAATAATAGTATTAATAATGAAATTGTTCTTTACAATGACAATCATATGCTAACAATATCATATAATATAGACAAAAGACTTTATTATTTATTTATTTCAATTAAATTATGTTTTTTAATTTCTGTTTCATGTTTACTTATGTTTGTATTGTATTTTATTATTTAATAAATATTAGTTTATTTACTATTTTTATGGTTTACTATTTTTATGGTTTACTATGTTTATGGTTTACTATGTTTATGGTTTACTATGTTTAAATTGTGATTTTCCATTACTAGGAGTATTATAAGACTTAATAACTAGTGTCTCTGAATTTTTAGATAAATCACGATTTTTATGGCGTGTTTCACACATTAGGTCGTTTTGTAGAATTCCTTTAATATTCATTGCTTGATATTCATGATTACCAGAGTCCATCTTTTGAACACCAAACTCAACATACTCTCCTTGAACTAAGTATTTATAAATTTCATCCTTCACATTTAGCGATGAATGATGAGCAAAAATATCTTTACCTTTAAAATCACTTGCATTGATAAAAGTAATAAAACCATAACCCGACTTGTTATTGAACCATTTTACTTTTCCTACATATTGGTTGGTGGCAGAATCAGCCATAGACATTTTATATATTAATAATATATAAAACCTTTATATTATTTTATTATATAATTATGTTTTGTATAATTTGTAAAAAATACAAATATCCTATTTTTTTATTATGTAAAAATTTGTATTGTAGCAACCATGCTAAAATACAATATAATCCACAAATTATAATAATTCAAAAAATATATAGAGGTTATAAGGTTCGACGAATTTTAAATAATATTTATTTAAAATTGCCGAGAGACTTACAAGCACATATACTAAGTTTTAATACCATAAAAATTAATATGTCAAAAAAAAATAACACTATAAAAATAGCACATATTATTTCACAAGCAACACATAAAATAAATGACTTACATAATCTCTCTACCAATAAAATAACATTACATGAAATAAATGATATTTTAGTAATTCTGATTAAATACAATAAATATATTGATAGTAAATGGTTTAATTATTATAAATACTATTTTAATAATATTTATTCCATTTTATTAATGTTATGTGAAGAACATGTTTTACCGTATACTTTCACACATTTGATATCAATTATAAATAATGATATATACGAATCATTAGATTTAATAGTTAATTTAACAACTAATGACTTTAAAAAAAGAGCAAAAGAAATAATGTATAATATAACATTATTTTTAAAATAATGTCATCATTTTAATATTTTAGAAAGCAGTTGAACAATATAATCATACTTGGGTTCTTGATTATATTTTAATCTTCTAATATAATTAAACAACTTTGTTAATAACTCATAATCTATATTTTGTATATTTAATGTATATTGCATTAAATATGTAATAGTTGTTATATTTTTTTTTTCAAGTGTATTAATAGTATCATAGTATTTGTAATTTTCATTACTCAATAATAAATATAGTAAATTATAAAACAAAGATTCAATATCATCTCGTCTTGAAGGTTCAATTAAATTTATAACATTTAAACTTGAAAAATTAATTGAACCTATTAGTCCTTTTATTTTTGTCGGACTATTATGTTCATTATTATGTTTATATATTTTAGCCATACCAAAATCAATAATATACAATTTGTTATTGGAATCTAAACATATATTTGTAGGTTTTAAGTCCCTATGAAGTATATTGTTTTCATGAATAGTTTTAATAATAATTATTAAAGATTTAATAATAATACTACATCTCTCAAAATAATTTGCATTCCCATAATTTCTCAATTTATAATCTACTAAAGTCATAGTATATAAATCTAATACCATATACATGCTATTATTATATTCAAATATATCATATACTCTTGATATATTACTACTAGATTTCAGGTGTTTATATATTAATAATTCATATTTGATTAAGTCTTTTGCTCCATATTTTAGAGCATAAAATTTGTCATTATATTGTACCTTTAATACTTCTCCAAATTCACCATTAGATATTTTAGATATTATTTCATATTTATTTATTAACATATATGAAGCGCTAGTAAATATTAGTATTATATATTTATATGTTATTTATTTTTATGTTTTACAAAAAAATAAATAATTTAGTTTGTATTTAGTATTTCAGTGTTAGTTTTAAGATATACTTGTTTTATCGTATTTATTTTACATTTAGTTTCTTGTAATACTTGTAATACTTGTATAAACAATTCTGGCACTATTGCTATACTACTTGTATAGGTTCTATAACTATTAAAAAATACTATTGTATTTTCTTCAAGAAATTTTATACTATAAAACCAATAAGGTGGTATTATTAGAACCTGAGTCGTATTTAATGGTACTCTTAAAAATTTTACTTTACGATAATCACTTATATAATGTGTTTGAACATTGTTAATATCAATTGCTGAATAAAAATCCAATAATTCGTAATTTTTTTGAACATGTAAATATTTGTAATATTTAGGAGGACACATTGTCACTTCTATTTTTCCAGTTGATAAATATAATATATTTCGTGAATTAATACTATATTTTAGTTGAGTAGTATTATTTTTTTTTCCCATTATAATATCATAATTTTTATAACATACATTATATGGTCTAAAAAAAATATCATTTGAAGTTAATAATTTATCTATTGTTGTTTCTTCTAAAAATTCCGTATTATTATAAGTTATATAATGATTGGAAGTATCGCAATTTATTATAGCTTCATAGTCTTCCACTTTTGTCTCTACAAATAACCCTGTTTGTTTATTATATAAATTTAAGTCAAAAGTTGGATAATTAGTAATTAAATAATTTTTATCAATTTTGTTAGTTAATAAGAAACTATTTAATAACACTGGTTGTTTAAACCTAATTATCTCCTCAAATTTGTCTTTTGAGAGATTTTCTACTTCATATACTTCCAAGTAATTACTACTTTTAATATGAGTATATACATGAATGTATATAAATAATACAATACAAAAAATCATAAAATTAATTACTAACTCCATTACTAACTAAATACATATTATATATTTTATTTAACCATAAATAATAAAATATAAAATACTCTTGTTTGTGTAAGTATTAATTTACACTTAATTGTATTTCAGTGGGAGTTTCTAAATTTGTTTCATTGTTATCTAACGAAATATTTCTAATTTCATCAAATACGTCCTGTTTTAATGAAGTACTATTTAAATTAATTTCTTCCATAGCACTCACCTCTAATATTTCTTGTAATTGATTTTCATCTATAATTAACTCGTTTGTATCAGTTGTATCATTTGTATCATTTGTATCATTTGTATCATTTGTATCATTTGTATCATTTGTATCATTTCTAATTTTATCAGCGTATGAAATTATTTCTTCATCATCTAAAACTAGTTCCTCATTAGTTAAATCAATGTGTAATTTTGTATTAGTTATTTCCTGATTACAATTCTCATCATTATCATCATTATCATAATCTTCACCATCTGCATTATCATAATTAGAATCAATATTTATTTTATTTGCTCCACCAAATAACTTATTTTTCATAAAAGATTGTAAAAACATTTGTGCCGGATCACGTTGGGATTCATTACAGCACATATTCATAGAACCAACTTTGTCATTTGTTTGTGCAATTTTTTCATTACACAATTTAATATCATCTTTCATATTTATTAAGGAAGTGCATGTTTCTAAAGCAAGTGTTTGATTTTTTATTACCAATAATTTTAATTCATTTACTTCTTTAGTTAGTAATTCTAATTTTTCAACATTAGTAGTCTGTTCGCTAATATTGGCAACATGTGTCTCTCTAACATTTAATAATTCCATCATTTTAGTAGTGTTATCTTTAAAAATATTAAAATTTTCTTGAATCTTATTTTTAAATTCATCAAATTTAACATTTTGAATAGTTAAATTGGTTTGAATACTAGTTTCAAGCATTTGAAATTTAGTTTCAAAAGAATTAGAATTCTTGTCAGATGCTTTAACTGTATCTAAATCATTAGAAAAAGACATAAGTTTTGACCGAATTAAATTATCTATTTTTTCTTCCACTACATTTGTTATATATTCTTCACTATTTAATTCGACCAATAATGCCTCTAAATCTTTCAATTTATTATCATGAAGTTGTAATATTTGTAAAGGTGTTAGAGTTTGAGCAGAAGGTAATACCTGTTTAACAGAATTCGGCGATTCTTGCTGTGGTGGTCTATTTGAAACATTTTGAGAGGATGATGGTTGCTCGTTTGTTGTTCGTCTTCTTCGTGCCGAAGCTAAAGCAGCGGTTGACATATTTACAATATGTTATTGTCTTTTTTTTAAACCATTATATTATTAATATAAATAATTATTCTTTTTTTTTATTCTTTATTTTTTATTTTTTATGTTTTATTCTTTATTCTTTATTTTTTATGTTTTATTCTTTATGGAACCATTACATATTTTATTAGGTCATGATGTTTATAATTATGAATTTTAAAATCTTCTTCACAATAATCTTCAATATTTTCTCTCTTGTTAGTAATTTCTAAAGTAGGAAATTCATATGGTTCTCGTGTTAATTGTATTTTTATATTTTCAACATGCTCCTTATAAATATGGCAATTGCCCTTATAATAAAGAAACTCATATGGTTCTAAGTCGCAGTGTTTTGCTAATAAATGCGTTAAAAAACAATATGATGCTATATTAAAACAAGTTCCACAAGCTTCGTCATTTGAACGTTGATACATTGAGCAACTTAATTTTATATTATTTGTCACGTTAAACTGCATCATAATATGACATGGCGGAAGTGCCATAATATCTAATTGACAAGGATTCCATGCACTAATAATCATTCGCCTAGAATTACGTTGTTTAGGATCTTTTAAACACTCAATAACCTGTTTTAATTGGTCGATGCCTTTATTAGCATAATTACTATTACAATTAACATATTTAGCATTAAAATGACGCCATTGAAATCCATATATTGGGCCTAAATCATCTTCATTATTATTATATAATCCACGCTCATCTAAGAAATTACGCGAACCATTTTCATCCCATATATGAACATTTTTTTCTTTTAAATGTTTATTATTAGTATCTCCTTTAATAAACCATAATAGTTCTCGCAAACAGGTTTTCCAAGCAACCTTCTTTGTAGTAATTAGAGGGATTTTATTATTTTCGAGTGAAAAATGCATTGCTGAACCATAAATAGACAACGTATTTCCATTTCTTCCGATGAACTCAGAATTGGTACTCAATATATCTTCTAGTAAATTTAAATACTGATTTTCTTCATGATACTTAGCGTTTCTATATTTAATTGATTCGCAAGATTTCTTTAACATTTAAATATTATTTGTAATAAGTATTTAATATTTTTTAATATTTATTAAAATATTTATTAAAATATTATTTGTTTTATTTAGGTATAATTATTTATAATTATAATTTTTTTTAATTTATATATATAATAGTATTTATGACCATAGTAGAATCTTTAGAGACTGGTTCTTTTGGAGGAAGTAGTAAATTAAGTCCTTCTGGATTTTTCAATTATGTTTTTAATATTGATAGCGACAATAAAGCAATATTATTGAATATGTTTCAATATATTATAATTGCTTTAATACCTGTTATAGTATTATTAAAAATGATAAAAGAATATATACCCGAAGATGACGATAGAAAAGAAAGTATAGAATTACTAATAGAAATAATAATCCAATTAGGTGTATTATTTATTTCTATGTATTTAATTGATAAAATTATTAGATATTTTCCAACATATAGCAATGTTCCTTATACAAAATTTAATGAAATAAGTTTCATTATTCCAACATTAGTTTTAATAATGACCATGCAAACCAAATTAGGTTCAAAAATAAATATATTATATGATAGAATAATTGAAATGTGGAATGGAAAAACTCAAACAAAAGGAGGAAACAATCAAGTAAATATTAGAGTAAGTCAACCAGGAATTCATCAATCTAGTAGAGCAGATAGTCTTGATAATACTATCATCCCACAACGTATCAATCAATTACCAGCACAAAATAATATTTCATTGATTGATTCTCTACCCAATATGATGAATAGCGGTGGAGGTGGAGGTGGAGGAAATAACATGCAAAGTCAAGCAATGCAAAATGCTTTTATGGATTCAATGGAACCAATGGCTGCTAACGGAGCATTAGGAGGTGCTTTTGGTTCTTCTTTTTAATATAATATTTTTTCATAAGTTTTAAAAATATTATATAAAATTGGATATATATTTATTTGATATTCATTATATTTATTATATTTATTTAATTGGAACAGGCGGTGGTTCTGGAGTTGGAACAGGCGGTGGTTCTGGAGTTAGAGCAGGGTCAATAGGAGGTGAGGCAGGAGGAGGTGAGGCACTAGAAGTAAGAGTTGATTTAACATTTTTTTTAGATGCCCGTTCTTGCAAACTATCCCGATCCCAATCACTTCTTTCCTTGGCTATTCTTTCATCTCTTTCAATTTGAAGTTGTTTTTGCTTTATTTTTTCTTCTTCGGATAATATTTTAGGTTTTGATTTAGTTATTGGACTGTAGTTATTAAAAGATTGATTAGCAGCAAACATATCTTCAACTATAGTATTCATTTTATTAAAATCTAATTCTCCATTACTATCTGTGAATTTAGATAATTGTCTGAATAGTTGATTTTCCATTTTATCTACATTTACTTTTCCATTTGATACCTTAGAAATTGTTTGTTTTACTGATTCATAGGTTAATGGAAGAGATACTACTGTAGTAGCAGGAATATAAATTTTAGGAAATTCACCAAGAACCTTAGGAAGTAGACTAAAACCGACATATAAATGTACAACCAATAAGAATAAAACTAATAAAACTATGATTATAAATAACACTATATTACAAACTAATATGAACGTTCTATCCATACTTGTTTTTTTTTCTTTATCTTCTTCATCGCTGCATTCAGTTTTTCTTTGTTGCCAACTAGTAAGTAAAACAATATTACTAGAAATAATATCTTCAAGCCACCTTAAAAACAATTGCGATAAGTAGTATGATAACGTTATAATAAATATTGCTCTCATTACTGGCCACTCATTCATAATATAATTAAATTCAATTAATCCTTGTTGAATATCGGGATGATCAATTTTGTCTGCTAGATTATTCATAACATCTTGCATTGACGCTTGTTTATTACTAGAATTACATGGTTTTAAACCAAAACCCGAAGTTATTGCACTAAACCCATCTTTTGCCATTTTTAAAATAAGGTAAAATACTAAAGTAAAACTTGATATAAATAAAAATAAATGCATAATAAAATCTATTAATGTTGACCATATAGGAATAATAAAAGTTTGGTTACTATTAACACAATGCATTTCATAACCGGCTTTAGATATACCTCTAAATATGCACGACATGAAAGTATAAACAACTACAATTAAACTTGTGCATATTACTTGACCTATAATAATTGGAACACCATTATTTTCAAGTAAATTATTTATAAAATCTATGACACGTGTAATTATTTTTAATACTTTACTTTTGATTGTATTCTCTTCTTTTGTGAGGGCGGCTTCACCTCCATCTTCCTTTATGGGGATGGCGCTACCTCCAAATTTAGGACGATTGGCTTTGCGTATAACACTGCTATAGTCAAATTTTGACAAAAGGGTATTCATAGCTTCGGGATTATTTGGAATATTCAATGAACAATATGTAATATTAAATATTATTAACATACTAAAAAAAGTTGTTATAAAGTGAACAAAAGCATATACATTGCGTGCAAGATTTTTAAATTTAACTCCAAAAGCAAATGCTATTACACCAGCAATACCTAATATTATAAATAATATAGTTGTTAGAGTATATATAATAGGTAAAGATGGGTAAATAGGATTAGTAAAGTTATTTATTTTACAAATAAAGTCTAGTAATGGTTTAAAAACCATTATAAACTAATATAAACTAATATAGATAAATATAATTATTTTTGCCAATTAATCCCAATTAATGTCATTTAATCCCAACTAATATTTTCTAATTGTTTTAAATTGTCTTTCAAATTATTACAAGCACATATTTTTTTTATAATTTTGTCATCAATAGTCTTTAAACTAACAGAACAAGTTTTCAACAAATAAGCAAAATAGTCTTGCTTGGCATCATTTTCTTTAAAGTCTGGATTTTCAGCAATCCAATCTTGAATCAACTTAAAATGAGCTTTATTTAAATTATGTAAAGCCCCTTTTATTTTTGTTTTATCGCTATCTTTTTCCCATAAATCATTATCTTTTATATACAATGTTTCTCGCTTAGGATCAGTACAATGTAATGGTCTTTCAAATAGAGACATTTTATTAATTGTTTGAATAATAGCATTACTTAATCCTATTTCCAATCCTTTATTTTTTGTTAAATCTAAATCTTCCAAAGTTAGTTTTATTTGCTTTATAAAATCATTCATATTTATCGCATTTTTACATTGCTCATTCAGAAAAACATTAATATTAAAATTCTGTTTTATATGTGCAGTGTTGTTTGTTATGTGACCTATTTTAGGTACAATTTCAACCAATTGTCTATGTTGTTCCCCTAATTGTTTTTGTTGTTCTAATAATTGTTGCTGTTGTATTAGTAATAAATTTTTGATATCATTGTTTTCAGATATTAACTTCATTATCATATTTGGATCAACATTATTTTGTAAAATAACTTGACTATTAGGTTCCTCCTTTTTATTGCTTATAATAACTTTGAAATCGCATTTTTTTTTATGATTATATAAACTCTGATTATGCTTGTATTTTTTTCCACATTCACAAGCAAAAATTTTATTTGTTGCGTGCGCGCCATTTATAAGTATTTCGTTATTTTTGTGTTTTTGCGTTTGTAAATGTCTGCTATAGTCGCCTTTTTTACACGTATTATAATCACATAGATTACATTCGTAAAAAATAGAGTTTTTTGCGCTTTTTTTATAAGTCATTTGTAAGTATATAATACTTATAAAAAACTCTTAAATCATTTTTTTTTATTTCGCGTCAAGTATAAGTATTTTAAAATACATCTCAATAAAATTAAGAGTATTTGTTATTAATAATACATATATCATCATAACTATAAAATATATTTATAAATGCGCGAAATTTCGCAAAATTTATAAGTATTTTATAAGTATTTTATACTTATAAAAAACGCGCACAAATTAAAAAATTCATGAAAAAAAATTATGGGTTGGTAAATTGTTGAACATTTTTAGTTGTTTTATTACCTTAATGATGTCAATTGTATTTTTAAAAGTGAAAACATTATAAAAATCTATAAAGGTTCTTGAAAATCAAAAATGGACATTTATAAATGTCCAAAACTCAAAAAAATTTTCAAATTATATTTTACAAAAAAGTAAGAAATCAACTTTTTATACAAAGATTTTGGGGGGTCTGAGGCAAATTTTTTGAAGGTTGCCTTAGCAAGTTTATAAAAAACGCAATAAATATTTTAATATTTATACATATAAATAAATATAACATGTATAAACTTAGTAAAGCTAATGAAATATTCTTTTTATATTCACTAAGAGCAAGTTTTTTATTGTATATTATAGTATTATTAGGGGTTGGTGGTTTTGCACCCCAATATTTAGAATACTTGAAGTCCTTTTTGCGTGTATATATAGGTTCTTTGTTAGTTATATATTATAATCCTATTACATATAGCGAACGCAAATTTGGAGAATTTGATAGACAATTAGCGTTTTCTTCGGGTGTATTTTTATTATTGTCAAGTACAATAATAGGTTCTATAGAAAGTTATTTACAAAATAATGCTAAATTAATTATAGGCAATAGTATAAATAGTGTAGGTGATGACGTAATTAATAATATTACAAAACTCTTTACTTGATGTTATAATTTCTATTTTTCTTGGTAAATTTTCGTGATTTTGTATTTAAAAATGCGTCTATTTTTTTTATTAAAACATTACCGAAAACTTGTTCAATATTATATTCTACTTTTGATTTATCTAAATACTCTAGTTTATAATTTTTTGTATTATTAGCAATATAATTAATGAAATCTTCTTTTGACTTAGGGCTAGGAAAATAAGAATAAAATTTATCATAAGTTTTAGACGCCATAGTTATAAAATTTATATTATGATTATATGGTTTTAAGTTTATGTATAATACATTTTCATGATACATTTCACTATGATTTTGATCATCTATAAAACATATTTGACTATTTGATGGTAATTTTGTGCAATTCATTAAATCTTTCATAGATTTTCCATGAGAAGTTCTACAAACTTCTATAATTTGTCCATGTACCTTAAATGCTCCTATTATTTTATCAAATAACTGGTATTTTAATTTATAGTGAAAATAATTTTGAATCATAATAGCCCAAGATTTTGGACCATTATTATTAGTATATATCATGACATAATTACATATTTTTTTCTCCTTTTTTTGCCCAATATTTTTTAAAATATTTAATATATTAGGACGCAAATATTTAGGAAAACTATCTAATAGTTTAAAAAATAACATTTCATTACTATTATTAATATACCTAGTAAATAATGACCAAAATACATATAATTGTGAAAAACAACCAAGAGTTTCATCTAAATCAAACACGATTACATAATTAATACTATTTGGAATTGCACTTTCTATTAACATAGTACTTGTATAATTCTAATATAACATAATAAAAAAATGTTGCCATATAAAATATTACACATTGCTTTTTATAGTAACAATCGTTTATCTAATATTTTCCAGTATAAATTATATATGCTAAAAACAGACCAAAGAAATTCTTAGCAAAAAGGTCTAAAATATTGTATAAAATATTTTTAGCATAATAAGGTAAGGCGGCAACAATTCCATATAAAGACCAAAAAAATAGAAAATATAAGTAAAACATAAAACCATTATTATTATTTGTTTGAACAAAATTGTAATAAATCATAGCATAATATATAAAAAATGGTATAAAACCGAGAATTATAGAATATAATACAGGAATAACTTTTATTTCTCCCAAATAACCGAAGAACAACATTATCCAGTTTAAAAGTAATATTGGTATAATAATATTAGAATTACTAGTTAAAATAGAATATAAAGTTAGACCTTGAGTTTGATTAGTTTCTTTAGCATTACTAAATGTTAAATACGCTATTAATGTAATAAGCATAGTAGGAGTTGTTAATGCCCAATCAAAATATCTTTTTGGTGTAATGTTAGTAAGTTTTAAAAAATTAAACGCTAACCATATATAAAAAACTCCTTCAATTAATTGAACAAATAATTCTAAGAAAAACAAGTCTTTTATTAAAATATATGCTGCAGGAATTTCTGTAAAAAACCCAGGAATACTTACTACAAATGTAAATATTTGAATAGCGATTGAAGCTAGCAATGTATAATTAAATATTTTTTTAAGATTCATTAGTTTAAATATATATATAATTATATATAATGAATTTAACAAAAGAGGATTATATTAATATTTTAAATTATTATAATATTAAAATAAATTCAAACACTTCTTTAAGTTCTATAAAAAAAATGGTTGAAAAAATAATAGCACAAAAATTATGTAGTTGTATTAAAAAAGTTCCTAATTTAAATAAATCAGAAACTCGCGCTATTGGAATATGTAATTACAGCGTACTACAACGCAAACATTTAAAAATAAATGGATTTTCGTGTAAAAAAAAATGATGTTAAAAACTAGCAAAACAAATAAAAATAAATTAACTAAAACAATAAGTGGCAAATTACTTTTAAATAAAAAACAAACATTAAAGCAAAAAATACACTAACACAAGACACACAAACAAGACAAAACACATTATTCATAAATATTATTAAGAGCGTTTACCTGCCACTCTAATAATGGTTCCACTTGATGCGTTCGATGATTTGTCCATGTTGAAGGCGTCGGTTCCTTATTGAATGTGACATTCACTCGCATGCAGGTATAATTGTCCTCGTAAATACCCCCATAATAAACTTCCCCATAGTGTTGCGAAGCGTTTGGATTTGAACCAACCAAGACATGCTTCTTAAAGCACTCACAACAATAATGAGACTTGACAGAATATGGTTTTCCATTAACTATCATTGTTGTTGTGTTCAAAGGTTGTTGATGAGTATGTATGTAACGCCTAAAACCATAGTTCCATACATCACTAACCACATTTTCCGTCTCATCGTAACAGTCGACATTTATGCATCTTTGATAGTCCCAAAAGCAGACGTCCTCATTTTTCACCCAGCGCGGAGTAAACACCCCATACTTCGCAGACACCATTTGTCCAGCAATGTAAAACTGACTGACCGACTTGCTGAACAGACTACACGTCTCCTTGAAATGAATAAGGTAGTCTTTGTTGCCCAACAAATCGACAATGATGGCAATGATTTCGCTGGGCAAATCGCAAATGATGAGCGTAGTAGTAGTAGCTTCCATTGAATAGAGTTTTGCTTTTGTTGTTTGCTCTTTGCTTTTTGTCCGGACTATAAATAAATTCTGAAAAAAAAGTAATCAATTTTTTAAAAGTCTAACAACAAGACAAACAAAAAACAATAAAAAAGAAAAAACACAACACAATTGTACAATCTAGAACGCATAGGCGGATTATGAAAGACGACTTCCACAATTGTACCATGTAGAACATTAAGGCGGATTATAAAAGATGACTCTCACCTCTTGAACTCCGTCATAAGTATACCAATATTGCTGCGAAACATTATTGTTTTTTCCCACCAAAACATGTTTCTTAAAGCACTCACAACAATAAGGAGACCTAATCCAATGCTTCTTTCCATTGACAACCATAGTTGTAATGTTCAATGCTGCCTGCCGTTGAGTATGTTCATATGCTAATGATTCAGCCTCCCAAATATGTAGCATTGCGTATTCTGTCTCCTCAACACATTTAGGATTGATACAATATTCATGCTTGGTCGGAACGAACTTCTCAAAAAACTCGTTTAACATTTCCTTCGCAAGTGAAAATTTAGAAACCAAATTAGACAATGACTTACATGTAATGTTTAGTCCAATATAATATTCATAGTTGCCTAACTCAACAAGAATGATGGCAATGATTTCGCTTGGCAAATCGCAAATATTGGTTGCGCAAGTTTCGCACATCATCATTGCTTTTCTTGCTTTTACTGGGACTATAAATAAATTATGAAAAAAAAGTAATCAATTTTATAAAAGTCTAACAAAAAACAAGTTAAAAATAAAAACACAACACACACATTGTAGATACGAACTATTCATATTGCGACATACGAAACTTCTCATAGAACTCGCTTAGACGTTATTTTGCGACCGGATTCGAAACATGGTTGCTTGACATAGTGCTCACATTTCTTGACTCGAACTCCTCTTTCATGATCTTCCGCAAGAAGATTTCAATAGTGCAGCACGTGGTCAATACACGCCCAATCCGCCGCGTCGCATACTCCGAACTCTGTTGGTTGTGGAGATCACTCAATAGTTTTTTGACCTCAATGCAATCGAGCACCGCCTGCTCAATCGTCTGTTGATCACATTCAATAGGAAACCTCCTCAGCATCTCTAATAGTTCAGACTAAAAATAATTTCTGAAAAAAAGTAATCAATTTTTTTTTAGACTAATAATAAAATCTCTCTATATAAATATAAGTTTTCATCTTGGATAACTTATATTTACTTCATCTATCCAGTTATAATTATGCTTAACATTTTTCAATTCTCTTACCAAGACAAAGTTTTTAAAACACTCGCCACAATAATGTGTATTAAGATGATGCTTTTTATAATTAATTAAGACTATTGTTTTATTTAAGGCAAGTTGCCTTACATGCTCATAACCAGGAGAATCATTACGATAATGTCTATAAAATACATCTTCACTATCCTTAGTACAAGTAATATTAGCGCAATATGTTCTTAGACTAAATAGTCCAAGTCTGCTAGGCAACATAAGCTTGGCAATTGAATAGCGAGATATATGATTGTGGGTTCTTACACACGTCATTTTAAGTAATGCAAGAGAATTATAATGTTTTACATAACCTATAATAATTTCAATAACATCATCACCTAGGTCATCAAAAGTGATGACCATTATTTTATATTCTTTCACTATAAATAGTGTGTTTATACTTTAAATACAATAAAAAACCAATTCAATTTTTTTTATAGTATTACTTATAATAATGTTTTAAAAACTTACATTAACTTGATTGGGGTTGTTGTGGTAGGTTTCTATTACGTCTGTGTTAGAGCCAACTAAAACGAATTTTTTAAAGCACTCACAACAATAATGAGAGTTAATATTATAGTATTTTTCGTTAACCATAATTGCACTAGTATTTAACGCATTTTGTCTATGATGTATATAGCGACCATTCCAACGGTTATGACCAAATTTAAATACATCATAAGTGTCATCATAACATATACCTCAGGTATTCACAATGTGTGAAAACTAAATAGTCCAAGTCTGCTAGCACCATAAGTTTGGCAATTGAATAGCGAGATATATAATTGTGGGTTCTTAAACACGTCCTCTTAAGTAATGCAAGAGAATTGTAATGTTTTACATAACCTATAATAATTTCAACAACATCATCACCTAGGTCATCAAAAGTGATGACCATTATTTTATATTCTTTTACTATGAATAGTGTGTTATACTTAAAATAATTGTATAAAAAACAATTCAATTTTTTTTAAAGACTAGCATTAATTTTGTTTATTTAAATAATTTACTGCTTTCAAAATAATTTCTTCTTCAGCATTTATTTTTTGAAATATTATATTTTCATTTAAATATAAAGTAATATAATTTTGTGCATAGCCTTTTAATACAAGTGCTAATCCTTTATCAAGTATTTTAATATCACATAATAATGCTCCGTTTGTAATTTTAATAGCATCTATTTTATTTAAATTTATCCATCTAATAGTCCTTCCATATTTTAAATCTTTTATATTATCTACATACATATAACCATTTAATTTTTTATGATAACTTTTCAAATCTTCTCGCTTTAAACCTAGTTCCTGCAAAATTTCATTTTTCTTGCGTTTTATTTCTTGAATATTTGTATTTATAATATTTAAATTAGTATTGTTTTCTAATGCTTGTTGAAGAAGTTCAATGTCCATATATTAAATAAAACATATTAAAAAAATTTTAATATGTTTTGTTAAATATTATTCAGAAAAAAAATACTAAAAAAGAATTATAAAAAGAATAATAAACAATAATATTCTAAGTTATAGTAACGCATTTAAATAGTG